>Ga0115564_10000068_pt1 | contig 101495 bp, 96 predicted proteins | sample COGITO_mtgs_1105_7_FD_88680 | JGI IMG/M metagenome (GOLD analysis project Ga0115564, IMG submission 88680) | Pelagic marine microbial communities from North Sea - COGITO_mtgs_110523 | ecosystem: Environmental > Aquatic > Marine > Epipelagic | place: Germany:Helgoland, sampling site Kabeltonne...
CTTTTTGCAGCCCGCGATCTCCGGTGCGCCCCAACAAAGCTAGGCCGACAACAATCGCCTCCAACTCGTCCTGCGTGAACATCAACGGCGGCAAATCATAGCCGGAGCGCAGGACATATCCGACACCCGCCTCCCCAATGATCGGCAGACGCATCGCCTGAAGTGCGGCCATATCGCGGTAAACAGTCCGCTTGGTCACTTCCAACGCGTCAGCAATCGCTTGTGCGGTTACCGGTCCTTTGGCTTGGCGCAGGAACTGGATGATCTCAAAGAGGCGCGTTGAACGGGGCATGCACCCTTTTAGCACAACAATGCTGACACCCTGTTGTCAGCAGCGACATGTTAGCTAACAAAAAAGGAGGAATATTATGCTGGAAAATTACACCGCCCGAACGGGCAAACTGGACCCTGTCTGGACCCTCGAGATACAAACACGCCCCGATGACATTGACCGTATTCTGGATGCAGCGTTGGCCTTGCATCCGCTGGCTTACGGGCGCTACCAACGCAACGCGTCTGTCAGTGCGGTGGGTCATGAAACAACACAACCCCTGCCCGGCTCCACGACGACCACGCACAAAGACAGCTATGTTGCGGGTGTCCCCGAAACATACCCCGCAGTTGAGGTCAAAATCTCAATCGAGCGTGATTTGACTGCTTTGCAGCAGGTGATGGATGCCATCCTCGACGTTCACCACTACGAAGAGCCGGTGATCTATGTGCGCGAAGACTGGGCAAGCCGTGCGCGTTACGATCCCGACAACACAAACCCGAACAGATGGTGGAACGATGGCCGCGGCCTGCCTGCACCCCTCCAAAAAGGATAAAACGATGATCAAGTTTTTCTATCCCGATGGCACCCATTGCTACCGCGCATTGCACACGGTCCATGCAGTTTACCATACCGATGGGGGCGTTCTGACGGCCCGCACAACCAAACCTGACAATACCGGGCTTTATGAGTTCGAAATCGCGGGTTTCGAGGTGTTGGAAAGCGGTATGCGCTATGCATGAATCCAACATTCTGCGCGATGGTTTCGAAACCCGCCCGACCCAGATGCAGCCGATGTGGTTGATCATGTTTCAGGCGCCCCAAGAGGACATCGACCGCATTTTCGATGCGGTGACCAGTGTCGCGCCTTTGGTGCAGGGCAAGACAGACCGCAACGGTTATCGCGCGCCGTCTGGGTTTGAATACTACCGGCCTCGCGCGGGCACGCCGACGGGCGCAGAAGACACCCTTCGCAAACGCCCCCATGTCGATGAAATGCGGTTCTATCTGCCGCGCGACCCAGACCAGTTGCGCGCCGTGATCGAAGCAATCTACGAGGTGCACAGTTACTATGAGCCGGTGATCACAGTCACAGAAGTGTTGCGCAGTCTGGGCAAAGGGCTGGATGATCAGGACAATCCACACCGCTGGTGGAACAAGACAGGCGATTGGAAAACCTGAGCGGCTGCAACCCCGCAAGAAACGGTTTCCCATATACCACAGCGGTGTCCGGCAAGATGTGCAGGACACCGGCAGATTATCAAAATTTCCCAAACAGTTTTGCGCTGCGATCCGGCATGGCCTTTCCGCGCGCGCCGCCCGATAGTGGCGGCAATAACAACGCGAGGGATACCATGTCTGCCAGCTATTACGCGCCAAAGGGCGGTCATCCGGGTCAGGACCAACTGCTGACGGACCGCGCCGTCTTTACCGATGCCTACGCCGTGATCCCCAAAGGCACGATGCGCGATATCGTGACCAGTTTCCTGCCGTTCTGGGACGACACGCGGCTGTGGGTCATCGCCCGCCCGCTCAGCGGTTTTGCCGAGACGTTTTCGCAATACATCATGGAGGTCGCGCCCGGTGGCGGGTCGGACCGGCCCGAGACCGATCCAGAGGCGCAAGGCGTTCTGTTCATCGTCGAAGGCAGCGCCAACCTGACCGTGGCGGGGCAAACCCATGTGCTGACGCCGGGCGGCTATGCCTACCTGCCACCGGGGTCGGGATGGACCTTGCGCAACCACGGCAACGAAATGCTGCGGTTTCATTGGATCAGAAAGGCGTATCAAGCGGTTGAAGGCTTGGACATACCAGAGATTATCATCGCTAATGAGCAAGACGTCGCCCCCACCGTCATGCCCGGCACCGATGGCAAATGGGCCACCACACGTTTTGTCGATCCTACCGATCTGCGCCATGACATGCATGTCACAATCGTCACCTTTGAACCCGGTGCCGTGATCCCGTTTCTTGAGACCCATGTGATGGAGCACGGGTTATATGTGCTGGAGGGCAAAGCCGCCTACCGGCTGAACACCGACTGGGTCGAAGTTGAGGCGGGCGATTACATGTGGCTGCGCGCGTTCTGCCCGCAGGCCTGTTATGCAGGTGGCCCGGGGCGGTTCCGCTATCTGCTATACAAGGACGTAAACCGGCATATGCCCCTGCGCGCGCCACGCTGACAGTCGGATACGAAAAAGGCCCGGTCACTGACCGGGCCTTTCTATTTGCCAAGGTGGCGTCTCAGCCCTTCATTGAGCCGCTGCCATTGCCTTTCATACCGCCAGAGACCTCTTCGGTCGCTTCATCTGTCAGTTCTTCGGGCAAGATCAGGTTCAACACGATCGCAATCACCGCCGCAGGCAAGAGGCCGGACGTCATCAAAATGCGCAGCGTGTCAGGCAGGTATTGAACCGCCTTGGGATCCAGTTGCAGACCCAAACCCACCGACAGCGCAATCGCAAAGATCACCATGTTGCGGCGGTTCCAGTTCACATCCGACAGCATCGAAATGCCTGCCGCCACGACCATGCCGAACATCACGATGACACCGCCGCCCAACACTTCAATCGGGATGGTGCGGATGACGGCACCGACCTTGGGGATCAGACCGCAGATGATCAAAAAGATCGCGCCGATGGTCACGACATGGCGGCTCATCACGCCGGTCATGGCGATCAGACCGACGTTCTGGCTGAAAGATGTGTTCGGGAACCCGCCAAAGACGCCGACAACCGCCGTGCCCAAACCATCCGCATAGGTCGCGCCGGTGATTTCTTCTTCGGTCGCCTCGCGTCCTGCGCCACCTTTGGTGATACCGGACACATCGCCCACCGTTTCAACTGCTGAAACAAACGCCATCAGGCAAAAGCCGATGATCGCGGCAAAGCTCATCTCGAACCCGTATTTGAAGGGCATCGGGAAAGACACTGCAGCCGCGCGGCCCCAGCTTGTTGCGATCCCATCCAGCGTGACCATGCCCATCGCCATCGCATAGAAATAGCCGACAACGATACCGATCACGACGGCAGACACCGCCAACATACCCTTGGCATAGAACTTGAGCGCAAGGGTCACAAAGATCACCACCAGCGCTGCCGACCAGTTCAAGAGCGACCCATATTCAGGTTGGTCGATCGCAGGAACACCGCCCGCCGCATATTGAATGCCAACCTTGACCAGCGCCAGACCGATCATCGTGACGACAAGGCCAGTAACCAGCGGCGGCAACGCAAACCGGATTTTGCCGATGAATGTACCGATGACCATATGAAACAGACCACCGATCAGAACACCGCCGAAAAGGGCGGGCAGCGCCTCGACCCCTTTGCCCGCAACCAGCGGGATCATTATCGGAATAAATGCAAAGGACGTCCCCTGTACGATGGGCAGACGCGCGCCGACAGGACCCATGCCGATGGTTTGAAACAATGTCGCGATGCCCGCAAACAACATCGACATCTGGATCAGATACGTCATGTCAGGGAAACCCTGCGCGCCCGCGTCAGAGCCAAATCCGAAACCCGCAGCTCCTGCAATGATGATCGCAGGTGTCACGTTCGAAACGAACATCGCCAGAACGTGCTGGATGCCCAGCGGAACCGCGCGGTGCAGCGCCGGCATATAATTAGGGTCGCGCAGCTGTTCCGGCGTCCCGATAGAAGTGTCCGTCATGGTCATGTCCCTTTTGGTTGATTTACCGCCCTCTTGCGGGGTGGTTTTCGATGGTTATTCTTCAATGATGTAGGGGGCGTCAAAGACGTGTTCTTGCAGGTTGTCACCTGCGCCAATGCGGTCGATCACCGCGAACAGGCCCGGTGCGGACAGCGGGGTCAGCACGCCGTGCCACGTGCCACGGTGAAAGTTGATCGCCTGACCCGGTGCGGTGACAAAGGCGCGGGGGCGTGCGGGTTGGCCCGCGTCATCTTGGGCCACAACCACCAGAAACGGATCGGCGGACATCGGCACAAACGCCTGACTGCCCAACGGATGCCGCTCCAGCAGATCAAGGGTCAGGGGCAATATCCGTGCCTCACCTTGAAAAATGCTGATACCCGCGCGGCCATCTGTAAAATCCAGACGCGCGCGGTCATGGTACCGCCCGCATTTGCCCTGATTTATCATCTTATCGGGTGCGCCAGCGGCATCCAGTACATCCCCGAACGGGGCGAACGCCGCAACTGTCAGCGGCTCAATCCGGATGCGGCGGCTCATGTGCTGAATTTCTCGATCAGGCGTAATTCGGCGATACGTTCGACCTGCTTGCAGGCTTCGGCAAACTCCGTGTTGTGGTCATTGTCGATGCGCCGGTGAAACGCCTCCATGATGGAGGCTTTGGTGTTGTCGCGCACCGCGATGATGAATGGAAAACCGAACTTGGCCGTATAGGTACCATTCAACTCTACAAAGCGCGCGCGCTCGTCATCTGTCAACGCGTCCAACCCGACCGAAGCCTGCTCGGCTGTGGAGTCTGCCGTCAACCGTTTGGCCGCCGCCAGTTTGCCCGCCAAATCGGGGTGCGCATTCAGGACGCCCAGCCGCGCATCACCATCAGCACTGCGGAACACCCGCGCCAGCAAGCTGTGAACCCCGATGGCCGTGTCATGCGTCGGCCCTTTTTCCAGAGCGAATGCGCCTTGTGCGATCCATGGACTGTGCTCAAAAATACCACCAAAAGCGGCGACAAATGTGTCGCGGTCCATCTGTGACGGCTGCACTTCCGCGACGGGCGGATGCGTTTTGGCCCAATGCTCCGCGATTTGCAGCCGGGTGGCGAACCATACACCCTCATGCGCTTGCATGTGTTCGATCACCCTTTGCAACCCGGCAGCACGGCCCGGACGCCCGATCAACCGGCAATGCAACCCGATGGACAACACCTTGGGCGCGCCCGCCTGCCCTTCGGCATAAAGCACATCGAAACTGTCTTTGAGGTAGCTTTCAAATTGCGCGCCATTGGTAAACCCCGCCTGAATGGCAAAGCGCATATCATTGCAATCCATCGTGTAGGGCACGATCAACTGATCACGTGTCCCAAAGCGCATCCAATAGGGCAGATCATCGGCGTAGCTGTCCGCAACATAGTCAAACTGCCCCGTCTCAGCAGCCAACCGCACCGTGTTGTTGGAACACCGGCCTGTATACCAACCGCGCGGCGGCGACCCCACGACCTCCGTGTGCAGGCGCACGGCCTCGGCGATTTGGGCGCGTTCTTCGTCCTCGGGCATATCTTTGTGTTCGACCCATTTCAGACCATGACTGGCGATTTCCCATGCCGCCGCTGTCATCGCAGCGACCTGTTCAGGCGCGCGGGCCAATGCGGTGGCCACGCCGTAAACGGTGATGGGCAGGTCGCGCAGCATCCGGTGGACGCGCCAAAAGCCTGCGCGCGCGCCGTATTCGTAAATCGATTCCATGTTCCAGTGGCGTTGATCCGGCCAAGGGGCAGCCCCTGTGATCTCGGACAAGAACGCCTCTGACGCGGCATCGCCGTGCAGGATGTTGTTTTCGCCACCCTCTTCATAATTCAGGACAATCTGCACAGCGATCTTGGTCCCGCCCGGCCAATCGGCGGCAGGTGGGGTCGGGCCATGCCCAGTCATATCACGGGGATAGGTTGTCATTGCTGGGCCTCCTCAGTCGCATGCTTGTATTTCAAAACAATCACCCCGTTTTTCAAAAAAAACACGAAAGAGCCTCTTGTGTGCAAGATTTGATGACCCCTGCGCGATGTCTCTATACACCAGCATTAAATCAACAGGAGCAAAACCCATGACCGGATATTTGACCACACATGTGCTGGATACGGCGCGCGGATGCCCGGCGCATGGCCTAAAGATTGAGCTTTTTCGCATCACAGACGAGGCGCGCACGTTGATCAAGACGCTTGTCACCAACGCAGACGGACGCACGGACGAACAAATCCTGCCCGCTAATCAATTCGAGACCGGGGTGTACGAGTTGGTCTTTCACGCAGGCGCCTATCTGGATGCGACAGGTACGCCGCCCGAAGCCCCCCGCTTTCTGGACGTAATCCCGATCCGGTTCGGCATGTCAGAGGCATCGCATTACCACGTGCCGCTGCTGCTATCGCCCTTCGGTTATTCCACCTACCGGGGCAGTTGACGGCGCGCTGACCGCATCCGAAATACGCGAGATCACGTAATCCATGAATAGCCGCGTCTTGGGGTCCTGCCCCCGCCGGTGGGTGAACAGACACGCCATCTGTATCGGCTCGGGCGGCGTGTTGACCGCTACAGGCACCAAACGCCCCGCCTCTATATGTGCACCAACCTCAAAGATCGGCTTCATCACAATACCATGTCCGCCCAGCGCCCAGTCGGTCAGCACATCACCATCGTCAGATTCGTAGCGCCCGGTGACGCGAAACCGCTTTGGCCCGTCCGGCGTGATCAGCCGCCATTGAAATTCGGTCGCACCGGGAAAGCGCAGGTTGAGGCATTCATGCCCCTGCGCCAACAGCGCCTGCCCATCAGCCGGATTGCCGCGCGCCGCGATGTAGTCGGGACTGGCGCATAATACACGGGCGACATCCGCGATTTTGCGCATACGCAGATTGCTGTCCTCGGGCTGGCCTAGAAAAAACGCAAGATCGAGACCTTCGGTGGTCAGGTCGACCTTGCGGTCGGTCAGGCGCAGGCGGATCGTTACCTCGGGATATTGCGCCAGAAACCCCGGCACGAGGGGCGCGATCAAGCGGCGACCGACGCCCAAAGGCCCTGCCACATAGAGCGCGCCTTTGGGGTTGTCGGTGATGTTGACCACTTGCGCCTCGGCGTTCTCGACCACGTCCAGAATCTCGCTGGCGCCGCCGTAGAATGCTTTGCCTTGTTCTGTCGGTGTCAGGCTGCGCGTGGTACGCTGGAACAAACGCACACTTAGGTGTTGTTCAAGCTGCGAGATACGCGAGGACGTCACCGCAGGCGAAATGCGCAAATCGCGCCCTGCGGCGGACATGCTGCCTAATTCATAGACGCGGACAAAGGTGCGGACATTATCTAGATAGGACATTGTTCTGAAATATTTGATGCTGCTTGGTATTTTTGACAATATCAGAAGAATGATCTTTGGCATAGTCTGCCTGCAAGTTTGGACGTTGGGGTTTTGCGATGTATGATTTGGCAATCACGTGGGACTGGATCGCATTCGCGGTCCGCTGGTTGCACGTCGTAACGGCAATGGCATGGATCGGCGCGTCGTTCTTTTTCATCGCTCTTGATCTGGGCCTGCGCAAAGCCGCGAATGCGCCGGCAGGCGTGTCGGGCGAAGAATGGCAGGTCCACGGCGGCGGTTTCTATCACATCCAGAAATACATGGTCGCGCCTGAAAACATGCCCGAACACCTGATCTGGCACAAATGGCAAAGCTACATCACTTGGGTATCGGGCGCGGCGCTGCTGATGATCGTCTATTGGGTCGGAGGTGAATTGTTCCTGCTCGATCCGACCAAGGCGGACTTGGCGCTTTGGCAAGGAATTCTGATCTCCGCGGGGTCGCTGACCATCGGCTGGGTTGCCTATGATTTCATGTGCAAATCCAAGCTAGGTGAGGCGCCAACGCTGCTGATGCTGCTGTTGTTCGCGCTGCTGGTGGTGATGTCTTGGGGCTATAACGAGATATTCACGGGACGTGCTGCATTGCTTCATCTGGGCGCGTTCACCGCGACGATTATGACCGCGAATGTGTTTTTCATCATCATGCCGAACCAACGGATTGTGGTCGCCGACCTAAAGGCCGGCCGCACGCCTGATGCAAAATACGGCAAGATCGCCAAGCTGCGGTCGACCCACAACAACTACCTGACGTTGCCGGTGATCTTTTTGATGCTGTCGAACCACTATCCGCTGTCGTTTGGCACCGAATACAGCTGGATCATTGCCAGCCTGATTTTCTTGACCGGCGTCACGATCCGGCACTATTTCAACACGCTGCATGCCACGGGGGCCGGTCCGCATTGGACGTGGGCGGTGACGGTATTGCTGATGATCTTCATCGCATGGCTGTCGACAATGCACGGCGGCGACACCTATGAGGAGGCAGAGGCGCGCCCGCTGACGGCATATGAACAGCGCTATGTCTCTGCTGCGGGTTTCGAAGATGCATATGACACGGTGATGGGCAATTGTTCGATGTGTCATGCGCGCGAACCTGTTTGGGACGGGATACGCTGGGCGCCCAAAGGCGTCATGCTGGAAACCAGAAGCGATGTCGCGCGCCATGCGGGCCAGATATATTTGCAGGCGGGTGTCAGCCATGCCATGCCGCCGCCCAATGCCATTGCGATGGATGCCGATGCACGTGCCACCTTGGTCGCTTGGGTGACTGCGGCCCGAAACTAACACCAGTTTAAGACGTCCGGTTTTTGCTGAATGCCATTGGCGATCGTTGATCCCCTGCGGGGGCGGATTGGGCAGCTTTTCCCGCCGCATATTTATTGTGCAGTTGCAGCATTAACCGACCATGATTTGAGCATCGACCTGCGCCCTGTGAAACGATCAGGGCAAACTCTGGACCGAATCCACCAAACATTCCTTAGTCAGACACGTCCACATCGGACGGTAACGCCGCGCAAAGGGCCATCCTGGCAGATTGCTCCCCTCACGCGGCTACAACATCACTGTTGCGGGTTTCTGAGTACACGGCTCAGGCTGCCGTTGAAAGGTGCGATACGTGCCGGTCAATACACCCGCAGCGACAACAGGATTGTATGACCTATGACGCTGAAACTCCCTTTTCTTATTACCGCCGCACTTTTGGGCAGCACGACACTGGCTGCTGCTGAATGCGCCGATCCGATCAAGATCGGCGTGCTGCATTCGCTTTCGGGCACGATGGCGATTTCTGAGACCACGTTGAAAGACACCATGCTGATGCTGGTGGACAAGCAAAACGCCGCTGGCGGTTTGTTGGGCTGCCAGATCGAAGCGGTGGTTGTTGATCCAGCGTCCGACTGGCCGCTATTTGCTGAAAAAGCGCGTGAGCTTTTGACGGTATCGGAAGTGGACGTCATCTTTGGTTCCTGGACCAGCGTATCGCGCAAATCCGCGCTGCCCGTGCTGGAAGAATTGAACGGTCTGATGTTCTACCCTGTCCAATATGAGGGCGAAGAAAGCTCCAGAAACGTATTCTACACCGGTGCCGCGCCAAACCAGCAGGCCATTCCTGCGGTGGATTATTTCCTTGAGGAACTAGGCGTTGAGAAATTCGCGCTGTTGGGAACCGACTATGTCTATCCGCGCACAACCAACAATATCCTTGAGCAGTATCTTAAGGACAAAGGCATCGCTGCTGAGGACATCTTTGTAAACTACACGCCTTTTGGGCATTCTGACTGGACCACTATTGTTGGCGATGTCGTGGCATTGGGCGAAGACGGGAAACAGGTCGGCGTAATCTCGACCATCAACGGCGACGCAAATATCGGTTTTTACAAGGAACTCGCTGCAGCTGACATCTCAGCTGATGATATCCCTGTCGTTGCCTTTTCTGTTGGTGAAGAAGAACTCTCGGGTCTGGACACATCCAACCTTGTTGGTCACCTCGCGGCGTGGAACTACTTCCAGTCCGCAGACACGCCCGCCAACGCCGAATTTATCGCAGCATGGAAAGCCTTTGCCGGTGAAGACCGCGTAACAAACGACCCGATGGAGGCGCATTACATCGGCTTCAACATGTGGGTGAATGCGGTCACGGCAGCGGGCACAACGGACGTGGATGCGGTGCGTTCCGCGATGTACGGGCAGGAATTCCCGAACCTGACAGGCGGTACTGCCGTGATGTTGCCAAACCATCACCTGTCCAAACCTGTCCTGATCGGTGAAATCACCGCTGATGGCCAGTTTGACATCATTTCCCAGACATCCGAAGTGCCGGGCGATGCATGGACAGACTTCCTGCCAGCCTCTGCAGTTCTGACCTCTGATTGGAAAGACCTCGGCTGTGGCATGTACAACACCGAGACCAAGACCTGCGTTCAGTTGACCTCAAACTACTAAGCGCCTTTGCGGGGCCGCGAATGTTCGCGGCCCCGACTGCTTTGCTTGCCCGCTTTGAATGAAAGCCCTCCCCTTATGCGTCGCCTGATCCTCGCCATTGCGCTTTGTTTTGGCACTGCAGCTGCTGCGCAAGCGCAAAACCTGCAAGACCTTCTCCAAACCCACGCAGATGAAATCGCCAGCCCCTCACGCAATTCGGTAAGCGTTGCATTGGATGATTTGGTAGCATCAGGTTTGCCGACGGTGTCTGTGTTTCTGGAAGAATGGTCAGACCGGAATGTCTGGCAGCGCGCAGACGGGGCATTCTATTTTGCCCTAGAAAACGGCGACACATTGACCCTGACAGACATCGACAGCGGTGCTGAAAGTGCCGCGCCCAAATCCGGCTTTACACAAATCAGGCCGAATGGCGGCGTCAGACGGTTAATCGGCACCGCGTTGGTGCAATTTCAACTCGCTGATCCAGACTTAGCGCGGCGCAAAAATGCCGTTGCGTCCATTGCAAGAGAGCCTGAAGCGACACAGCTTGCCCCGCTGTTGGCCTCCATCGAAGGCGAACCGGACGCAGCGCTGAAGGCGCGCAAGGTACAACTGGCGAATTTCCTGTCGGCAAGTTTCGCACCTGATCCGGCGACACGCATTGCCGCGATCGAGAGCCTTTCCAAAGATACGAGCGTTGAGGCGCGCAGCGTTTTGAACCAGATCCTGTCGGTACGTGCAGGCGTCGCGCCGACAGTTCCGGATGCCAATATCGCACAAATCCTTGATCCGATGACAGACCCCGACACCTATTATGCACAATTGGTCGAAGCAAACCTTGCCGTGCCCAGAACACCGGCAAACGTCATCCGCGCAGCACTTGAGGCGAACATAATTGGTGGCAGTGTCGGCGGCATTCCGGTTGCGCAGCTGAACACCGATGCTGCGCGCAATGATGCCTATGCAGCACTGGCAGCGGGCGGCACCGTGCCTCCGCTGGTAACGCTGACGGATCGTGATGCCGCGTTGCAGGCGCATGTCTTTTACCAGACCTACGATGAGACTGACGTCGCTATCACCGATGCAGCGCAAGCCGCGCTCAAATCGGTTGAAATGCGCGTTGGCTGGGCGCAAACTGCGGATCTGGCGCTAGACGGTTTGTCACTGGCGTCGATCTATTTCCTTGCAGCAATCGGCCTTGCCATTACCTTTGGCGTGATGGGTGTGATCAACATGGCGCATGGTGAATTTATCATGATGGGCGCCTACACCGGCTACGTGGTTCAGTTGTTCATCCCCGACTACACGATTGCCATTCTGGTTGCCCTGCCGCTGGCCTTTGCCGTTACCTTCGGGGCCGGGGTCGCGATGGAACGGTTGGTGATCCGCCATCTGTATCACCGCCCGCTGGAAACACTGCTGGCGACGTTTGGCATTTCCATTGCCCTACAGCAATTGGCCAAGAACATCTTTGGCACCCAAGCGCGCCCGCTGACCTCGCCCGAATGGCTGGACGGTGCTTGGGTCATCTCTGACGTCATCGCGATCAGCTACATCCGCATTGCGATATTCGTGCTGGCGCTGATCTTTCTGGCGCTGATCCTCTATGTTCTGAAACGCACGCGGTTGGGCCTTGAGGTGCGCGCCGTGACGCAAAACCCTGGCATGGCTGCAAGCATGGGCATCAACCCCGACCGGATCAACATGCTGACGCTCGGCCTTGGCTCCGGCATTGCAGGGATCGCGGGTGTGGCGATTGGGCTATACGCCAAAGTCACGTCAGAGATGGGCGCGGATTACATCGTGCAAAGCTTTATGACTGTTGTTGTCGGCGGCGTCGGGAACGTCTGGGGCACGCTTGCGGGCGCGTCGATGATCGGCATCCTGCAAAAGGGGATCGAATGGCTGAACCCGTCCAACACGCTTGCGGCGCAAACCTACATGATCCTTTTCATCATCCTATTCATTCAATTCAGACCCAAGGGCATCGTCGCCCTCAAGGGACGGGCGGCAGCAGATTGAGGGGCCGAAAGATGTACAATTTTCCCACATATCGCTGTGCAGGACATCGGGCTGAACGATGAACAAAACCTTCATCGCGCAAAACCCGTCCGTTCTGTGGTTCCTTGCCTTTCTAGGCATATTCACCGTCGCAGTTACGCTGCTGTCCGAAGTGACGGGGGTCGACGTGATCTCTACCTCGTTCGTCAAAACGCTGGGGAAAACACTTTGCCTGTGCCTGATCGCCATCGCGATGGATGTAGTCTGGGGCTATTGCGGTATCCTCAGCCTCGGGCATTTCGCGTTTTTCGGGATTGGCGGCTATGCCATCGGCATGTGGCTGATGTATGCGCGCACCGAAGGGATCGTTCTGGACAGCCTTGCAGGGCAAGCCCTGCCCGCGACCCCGCAAGAGATATCAGACGCGATTGGCAATCAGATCTTTGGCGTCGTGGGCTCAGCCGAGTTCCCGATGATCTGGTCGTTTGCTGATAGTCTGTTTCTGCAACTCTTGATGGTCGTGCTGATCCCCGGCCTCTTGGCGCTTGTCTTTGGCTGGCTTGCGTTCCGGTCGCGGGTCACAGGCGTCTATCTGTCAATCCTGACCCAAGCGATGACACTGGCCCTATCCTTATACCTGTTCCAAAATGACAGCGGGTTGCGCGGCAATAACGGACTTTCCGGCCTGCAAAACATCCCCGGTTTTGAGGCGACACCGCAGGCCACCATCTCCATCGTGTTTTTTATTGCGTCCGCCGTGGCGCTTGGCGCTGGGTACGTTTTCTTTGCTTGGATCGTGTCGGGCAAGATGGGCAGCGTGATCAAAGGCATCCGCGACAATGAAGCCCGCGTGCGGTTTCTGGGCTACCACGTCGAAAGCTACAAGCTCTTTGTCTTTACGATCACCGCCGTCATATCGGGGATCGCAGGCGCGCTTTATTATCCGCAAGCAGGCATCATCAACCCCGGAGAGATCGCCCCCATCGCGTCGATCTATCTGGCAGTTTGGGTTGCCATCGGGGGTCGCGGTCGTCTTTACGGTGCGGTCATTGGTGCGGCATTCGTATCGCTTGCCTCCAGTTGGTTTACAGGCGGCGGCGCGCCTGACATCAACCTAGGATTTTACGTCATCCAATGGACCGACTGGTGGCTGGTGCTGCTTGGCGTCACCTTTGTCGCCGTCACGCTGTTCTTTCCAAAAGGCATCGGCGGACTGTTTGATTATCTAGTCAGGAAACCCGAATGAGCATGCTGTTAGAAGTCTCTGGTGTGTCGGTGTCATTCGACGGATTTCGCGCCATCAATAACCTGTCGATCAATTTCGCAGAGCCTGAATTACGGGCCATCATCGGGCCGAACGGCGCGGGCAAGACAACCTTTATGGACATCGTGACCGGCAAAACAAAACCCGATGAGGGCACAGTCATCTGGGGCGAGCGGAACATATCCCTGCTGGGCATGTCAGAAAGTGACATTGCGATGGAAGGGATCGGTCGCAAGTTCCAGAAACCCACCGTTTTCGAGGATCAGACAGTCCGCCAAAATCTGGCAATGGCGTTGAAAAACCCGCGCGGGCCATTTGCGGTGTTGATGCACAAAAAGACTGCCAAGAATGGCGTTCGGATCGAAGAGATCGCGGAAGAGATTGGCCTTTTGGGCAGCCTGACGCGCATCGCGGGGGAGCTGAGCCACGGTCAAAAGCAATGGCTTGAGATTGGTATGTTGCTGGCGCAGGAACCGCGTCTGCTGCTGGTCGATGAACCCGCAGCAGGGATGACGGTGGAAGAGCGCGAGAAAACAACAGACATCCTTAAACGCGCGGCTGAGACCCGCGCGGTTGTGGTTGTCGAACACGACATGGAATTTGTGCGCCGTCTGAATTGCAAGGTAACAGTCCTGCACGAAGGGTCGGTTCTGGCCGAAGGCAACCTTGATCACGTCACCTCAAACCCTCGGGTGATTGAGGTTTACTTAGGGCGCAGCCATGCTTGATGTTCAAAACCTTGATTTGCATTACGGTCAAAGCCAGATCCTGTTCGATGTTTCATTCGATGCGCCACGCGGTGAAATCACGACGTTGATCGGCAACAACGGCGTTGGCAAAACCAGCCTGCTCAAGGCGGTTGCGGGGCGGCATCCCGCGTCTGGCGGAACCGTTACCCTAAACGGCACGGCGATGACGCTCACCTCCCCTTTCAAGGCGGCACATGCAGGGATCGCCTATGTCCCGCAAGGACGCGAAGTGTTCCCGATGATGAGTGTGGCAGAGAACCTTGAAACCGGGTTTGCGTGTTTGCCAAAGTCGGACCATCACGTTCCAGACATGGTGTTTGCGCTGTTCCCCGTCCTGCGCGAGATGATCGCGCGACGTGGCGGTGATCTGTCTGGTGGACAGCAACAACAGCTTGCCATCGCGCGCGCGCTGATCACCAAGCCATCGGTTTTGCTGCTGGATGAGCCGACGGAGGGCATTCAGCCCAATGTCATCCAACAGATCGGTGATGCCCTGCGCCAGTTGCGCAGTAGCGGAGAGATGGCGATTGTTCTGGTCGAGCAGAACGCAGATTTTGCCTATGCCTTGGGTGACAATTTCGTTGTGGTTGAGGGTGGTCGCATCAAGAGGCGCGTGGAAAAGGCGGCATATTCAAAAGACATGCTTGTCGCGGATCTGGCGCTTTAGGGGCACCTTGTGCCGGGCGCCGCCGAAACGCGCGCGTGACGAACCGCGCCGAACAAGCTAACGGGGTGGGACGCCTAGAACGAAAGCCATCCCCATGCGTGACCATGACCTAACAACTGGCCCGATTTCCGGGCATTTCCGGACGCTTGCCGTGCCTGCGGCGATGGGGATGCTTTTCAGCACATTGTACAATGTCGTTGACGTCTATTTCGCCGGTCAAATCTCGACCGAGGCGCAGGCGGGGCTTGCCATCGGATTTCAGGCGTTTTTCATCATGATGGCGGTTGGTTTTGGCACAGGCTCCGCGATGAGCGCGCTGGTCGGCAATGCGCGCGGCAAAAAAGACGATGATACTGCGCGACGCACCGCGATGCAGGGGCTTTCGTTTGCCATTACCGCCGTGATCGTGCTGATCATCGTCGGCACGCTGGTTGGACCCTATCTGATCTCTATTGTGTCAGAACCGGGCGGATACCGTGATGCAGCGAACGGATACTTCTATTGGTTACTCGCCTCCCTCCCCGGCTTTTTGATTGCCTATTCGGCAAACGGCATCCTGCAGGCACACGGCGACAGCGTCACGTTGCAGCGCGCTATGATGGCTGCGTTTCTTGCCAATATCGTACTGAACCCGCTCTTTATCTACGGCATTCCCGGAGTGATCCCCGGACTTGGCTTTAACGGGATCGCGTTGGCCACTGTGGTGTCGCAAACCGGCGTGATGCTGTATGTACTGCGCGCTGTGCTGTCGTTGCGCATCTTGCAAGGCGCTGCGGTGTCGGAACTGGCCCCGAACCCAACTGTCTACCGTGAGATTTTCGGTCAGATGATCCCGACAACCACGGCGTTCATGGTCATGTTCGTATCGGGGTTCGTGGTGCAATACGCCCTCAAGGGCTTTGGCGAACATGCGATTGCTGCCTACGGTATCGCCCTCAGGATTGAGCAGATATTGCTGTTGCCGGTCCTCGGCATGACTGGCGCGCTCTTGCCCATCGCCGCACAGAACTTTGGCGCGGGGCATTTCGACCGGGTGCGCGAAGCGGTCTGGTTTTGCTGGAAACTGGGGTTTGTCATGACCATCGGTGCCGCACCTGTCCTGTGGTTCGGCGGCGGAATGGCGATGTCGCTCTTTACCGATGACCGGCCCGTCATCGACGTCGGGATCAGTTATCTGCGCGTCGATAGCTTCCTGTTCATTCTTTATATGATGCTCTTTTCGATCAACTCTCTGCTGCAAGCCCTCAAACGGCCCATCTGGACGCTTTGGATATCTATCTACCGTCAGGGATTTGGCGTCGCGTTTTTCGTCTGGTTGCTGGTCGGGGTCATGGGCATGGACGTCTGGGGTGTCTGGCTTGGCATCGGCATCGCCGTCAGCACGGGTTGGGTGATTGCGCTTTTCGTTGCTGCGCGCATTGCACGCCAAGAAATCGGTGGTTTGCGTTAATCGTCCGTTTCACATCAGCGTGAAAGCACAGCTTGATCCGCGCGCGCACATTGCCAGCATTGGCCTAGACCGCGTAGGAAGATACCGCGCGCGCCAGCTGTCAACATTGCATAGAAAGACACCCCATGGACCTGAACGCAGATTTTGATGCCCGCGTCGTCGTGAACTCTGATCAGATTGATTGGATCCCGTCGCCGATGGCAGGTGTAGACCGCCGCATGCTGGACCGTATCGGCGGCGAAGTGGCGCGTGCCACCAGCATCGTTCGCTATGCGCCGGGCAGCACGTTTTCCGCGCATACCCACACAGGCGGCGAAGAATTCATCGTCCTTGACGGTGTGTTTCAGGACGAGCACGGGGATTATCCGGCGGGCACTTATGTACGCAATCCACCTACCACATCGCACACACCCGGCTCTGCGCCCGGCTGCACGATTTTCGTCAAGCTGTGGCAGTTTGACATGGCTGACCGCACCCAGTTTCGCAAGGATATGATGGCGGAATTGGGCGCGCCTGTAGATGGCATAGCGACTGCCCTGCTGCACCAAGATGCACAGGAGGTCGTGACATTCCACGCGCTGGATTCAGATGCGACACTGATCAAGGACGACACTGGCGGGATTGAAGCCTTGGTCATCTCGGGATCGGTTGAGGAGGCCGGTGTGACACTTGGCACAGGCGGATGGCTGCGTCTGCCCGAGGGCGAAGCGCTGCGCGTGACTGCCGGTGCCGAAGGTGCGAAGCTTTGGATCAAGACGGGGCATCTGCCGCATGCGAAATCGCCCGCAGTCTAGTTTGCGCAGAAAAGGCCACGCTACATGAAAACACTGATTGTCGGTGGCGGCCTGTCCGGCCTTGCCCTTGCCGAAGCGCTGCAGGCACGGGGTGAGGATTATCTTATTGTCGAGGCCCGGAGCCGCTTTGGCGGGCGGATCATGACGATGCAACAAGGGCCCGCGCATTTTGACATGGGCCCAGCATGGTTCTGGCCCGGACAGCCGCGCATGGATGCACTTTTGACCCGTCTGGGGTTGGAACGGTTTGAGCAGCATTCGGACGGCATCCTGACCTTTGAAAATGAACAGGGTCAGGTCCAGCGCGGGCGCGGCCATGCCTCCATGCAGGGATCATGGCGGGTGCAGGGTGGTTTGACGGCGCTGACGGATGCGTTGGCGAACAGATTGCCTGCGAACCGAAAGCGGATGAATGCACAGGTTGCTGCGCTGCACCGTTCAGACACAGGTGTGACTGCGCATTTGTCAGATGGCGAAAAAATGCGCGCAGACCGCGTTGTTCTTGCCTTACCACCGCGTGTGGCGGCCACCTTCAATTATGTGCCCGCGCTGCCGCCCAAGACCCTTCAGACGATGCAGAATGTACCGACGTGGATGGCCGGTCAAGCAAAGGCAATGGCGGTCTATGACACACCGTTCTGGCGCGATGCAGGTCTGTCTGGCGACGCGATCAGCCGAATGGGTCCGATGGTCGAAATCCACGATGCGTCACCCGCGCACAGCGGCCCATACGCATTGTTCGGCTTTATCGGGGTGCCGCCGCAGGCGCGTGGGGACGTTGAGATGTTGTCCGATCAAGTCAAGGCCCAGTTGGGAAGGCTGTTTGGCCCTGCCGCCGCAAAACCCGCGGCGCTGTTTATCAAGGATTGGGCAACCGACCCGCGCACGTCTACCAGGGCCGACCTCGCCCCGCTTTATGCGCATCCGACCTATGCCTTGCCAACGGACATGGCGAACCTTTGGGGCGGTGAGTTGGTGTTTGCGGGAACCGAGGTTGCACCTGAATTTGGCGGCTATCTTGAGGGCGCACTGGAAGCTGCCGAGAACGTCTTGATGGCATAGACGCCCCGGGTGGGGTCGCCTGTGCAGATTGGGCTGGACGTTCGGGGCAAACCCCGTTTGACTCGGTCTAACGCATGAACTGTAAGGCACAGGAAAAACGCTATGTTTCTAAAGAACGCTTGGTACGTCGCTGCGTGGGATCACGAGATCACCCGCGATTTGCAGCAGATCGTTGTACTGGGCGAAAAAATCTGCGCTTTCCGATCCGAGGCGGGGGAACTGGTCGGTCTGGAGGACGCCTGTCCACACCGCAAGCTGCCGCTTTCCAAGGGACGGATCAAGGGCGATACCGTTGAGTGCGGATACCACGGTCTGACGTTTGATTGTGCCGGGCAATGCGTCTGGGCGCCGGGCACGGGGCGTATTCCATCAAACGCCAAGGTCCACGCCTATCCCCTGCATGAGAAATACGGGCTGGTCTGGATCTGGATGGGCAACCCTGCCCTTGCAGACGTAAATGATATCTTTGAGATCGAGAATTACGATAATCCCGATTGGGGCATCAACCGTGGCGACGCGATGGAGCTGGCCTGCAACTACCTGCTGATGTGCGACAATCTGTTGGACCCGACCCATGTCGCTTGGGTCCACCAAAGCAGCTTTGCCGCCGCCGCCACCAAAGACACGCCCCTGCGCGTGACCAAAACCGATCAGGGTGTGATCGTACACCGCTGGATGATGGACCATGAACCCGCACCCTTTTACAAAAAGGTCGTTGAGTTCGAGGGCAATTGCGACCGCTTGCAGCACTACGAGGTCCGCTTTCCCAGCCACGCGTTGATCCGTGCGGTTTTCACCCCAGCGGGTACGGGGGGACAGGATGGTCCGCTGCACGAAAATACATTCATCATGGACAGCTTTAATTTCATGACGCCCACGACAGAGAGTGAGACCCGGTATTATTGGTTCCAGCTGCGCAATATCCGCCCGCAGGATGAGGCGTTATCGCGCATGATGACCCAAGACGTGCAGCACGCGTTCGAAGAGGACCGCGCCGTTCTGAACGAGGTGCAAAAGGGCATGTCCAACAAAACCTCACCGCACATCGACCTGCCCATTGACGGCGGCCAATTGCGGTTCCGCCGTCAGTTGCAGGCCATGATCAACGAGGAACAACAGGTCGACAAGCAGATGGCCGAATAGCCGCCAACGCCTGGATCAGCCAATTTCGTAGACCTGCAAGTCCTCCAGAACGCCACTTTTCCCGTCAAAAGCCGCGGCCATGGCGGCAAGTGCCGCCGCGTGGCCCTCTAACGTATCCATCTGCACGCGGAAATGCGTCAGCAGCAATTTCCGCACACCGGCACGTTGCGCCATCTGCCCGATCTCGGACGGTGTCGGTGTCAGCCCCATCATCTCGGGGTCGGCCAGTTCGCCGTCCAGCCGGTAACACCAGTGGATCAGAAAATCTGCATCCGCACACAGCGCTTCGAGCTGATCGCATAGCCCCGCATCACCAGAGTAGACAAATTTCCGACCCGCGTGGGCCAACGCAAATGCCATGCAATCCAGCGCTGGTTGCGCGTGGGGAACGGTGCAGGAGGTCACATTCCATGTCTCCCCGTTCACCGAATCCCCACCGGTAATTTCTGTCACAACGGGTGCAGGCCACGCGCGGGGCAACGTCCCGCCGCGTGCCTTCCAAACCGCCTGACTGGGCATCAATTCGGTCCTTGCACGCAAATCATGCGCGAACAGGCCATCGGGGCCAAAGTACGCGTTTGTGATCTGCGCAATCGGGGCCGGGCCGAACACTTTTAACGGCGCGCCGCCTTCGTCCCATGCGGCATGCACAAGCCGCGCATAGTCCATCATGTGATCGCTGTGCAGATGGGTAAAAAACAGATGTGTGACGTCCGAAGGTTTGCGGCCAGAGCGGATCAGATTGTCAAACACGCCGCCGCCGCAATCAAACAGAATGCAGTCATCGCCGACCTCCAAAAGATACCCGCTGGACGCGCGCCGCACGTGTGGCTCGGGAGAGCCAGAGCCAAGGACCGTCAGTTTCATATTTTTTCACCCCTCTGGCCAGTAAAGTGCGTCACGCGATAAATGCTGATCCCGCTTTTCCGCAGACCAACCAAAAAAGAGACAACCAAATGCTCTATGACAAGAGCTTGGCCACCTCAGCCGATCTCGCTTATACACCCATAAAGCCCTACTTCCTCTTCCGGAGCAACAACGTGTCCCCCAAAACCTGCTGCACCCCACAACGCCCGCAACAAGGAGTAGCGCAAGGCCCGCAAAGCAGTATCGCCTTTGGTGGGCCGCACGCCTCAAGAGGAGACACTGTCCCGATCCCAGGGGGTGAAGCCCTTATTGGCACGCAGAGCCCCGGCATCCCGAACGATGGCGAAACGCCGCTGCGCACCAAACGGATCAAACCGTTTCTCATCGCGCCAACAACAGTCACCAATGCTCAATTCAAGGCATTCGTGGACGCGACAGGCTACGTGACCGAGGCCGAGCAAATTGGCTGGTCCTTTGTATTCTGGGCGCAGGTGCCCGAAACCATCGGCGCGACCCAAGGTGTCGTGGATGTTGAATGGTGGCGGCGGGTTGATGGTGCGAATTGGCGCGATCTGAACGGGCCAGGCACGATGGCGGCGCATTGGCACCCCGATCACCCAGTTGTGCAGGTGTCGTGGCGCGATGCGCAGGCTTATTGCGGTTGGGTTGGTGGCAGATTGCCGACAGAGGCAGAATGGGAACACGCCGCGCGGGGCGGCTTGGGGGACGTGCCGTTCCCGTGGGGGCAAACGCCACCCAATGATACCGATCATTTCCCCTGCAACATCTGGCAGGGCAAGTTTCCCGATATCAACACAACGCGTGATGGCTATCTCGCAACCGCGCCTGCGCAGTCTTTTGCGCCGAACGGTTACGGGCTTTATAATGTGGTCGGGAACGTCTGGGAATGGACGGCGGATGCGTTTGCAATCAAGTCTCTGAAAAAGGATGTGCGCGCAAGAATGGCCCAGATCAATGGCTACAAGCTGTCCAAAGGCGGTTCGTACCTGTGCCACGCATCTTATTGTTATCGCTACAGGATTGCAGCGCGTTCAGGCACGTCACCCGACAGCGCCACCACCCACCACGGGTTCAGAGTGGTTTGGTCGGATTAGTGCCAAGATTATCAAACGCCGCTTGCAGTTCTGCCTTGTCCCAAAACCCGATCAGAATGCCGCGAATGAACTCAGGCTCGCTTTGCGCCACAGATGCGTCTGATTGGGTCACGCGGTTGCGCCCCGCCATCGCCCATTCCAGTACCCGCGCGCCAAGGCGCTGGCGTTGCGCCTCAAGATCAGGATCCGCACCCAGATCGTTGAACTCATTCGGGTCTGTCTGCAAATCAAAGAGCATGGGCCGCTGCCCCTGACAATATACGTACTTCCATCGCCCGTCATAGGCCATGACCATCCCGCAACCCGCAACCGGTTGATCCAGCGCGATACGTGTCGGCGTCTGGCTGTAATCCGCTTCGCTGAACACACAATCACGCCACGTGACATCTTGCGCCCGCGTCAGGGGCAATAACGACCTCCCCTCAAGAATGTGGCTTTGAACGCTGCCACCCATCATGTCGACAATCGTCGGGACCAGATCAATCGCTTCGGTCAGGCGTGCGTCTACCATGCCGCGCGTGGCGTCCGCCTTGGGATCAGGATCATAGACGATCAGCGGCACCCGCACGGACGCATCATGGAAATACAGCTTTTCCCCCATGCTATGATCGCCCAGATAATCCCCATGATCAGACGTGAATATGATCATGGTATCCTTCAGACGATCCTCCTGTTCAAGCCAGCCAACCAGTCGCCCGATGTGATCGTCGATCTGTGTGATCAGCCCCATGTAGGTCGCAATCACCTTTTCCCGCGCGCCGGGCTTATTATAGATCGTCGAATACCTGAGGTCTTGGTTGTGCCGGTAAACCGGATGCAGCGGTGGCTGACCCACCGTCGGCAGAACCGGCGCCACAACATCTTCGGGGCTGTACATGTTGTGGTAAGGGGCCGGTGCGACAATGGGCCAATGCGGCTTGATATAGCTTAGATGCAGGCACCATGGCCGGTCATCCGCTTGTGCCATAAACTCAATCGCGCGGTTGGTGGAATAAGCCGTCTCCGAATGCACTTCTGGGACGCGGGCAGGCAAATGCGCGTTCTCGTTCAACCAGCCATCTTTCACGGTGCCATCCGTATCCACCACGGACGCCGCCCAATCCTGCCACGGGCTTTTGCCGCCCATGCCGTGTTTGCGCAGATAGTCATTGTAATGACTGGGCATGCGGGCGCCGGGTGGATGTAGGCCATCAAGCCGGTCCCAAACCTCGAACCCACCTTCCGAAATATGCTGGCCTTTGGTGCTGGCGGGGTCAATGCCCAGCCGCTTCATCCCTTCGATATCTGCCCGTACATGGGTCTTGCCGCACAGTACGGCACGCGCCCCTAAACTGTTCAGGTGATCGCCAAGCGTCCATTCGCCAACGCGCAACGGCACCTGATTGTAGGTTGCACCATGGCTGCGCACGTAACGGCCTGTGTATGTGCTCATCCGGCTGGGGCCACAGATGGGCGACTGCACGTAAGACTGGCTGAATTGCACCCCGCGTGCCGCCAGCGCATCAATATTAGGCGTGCGGATGGTCGGGTGCCCGCCGCACCCCAGATAATCGGCACGCAACTGGTCACACATGATGAAAAGGACATTCTTGGTCATTCAGGGTCTCTCAGGTAAAATGGCAATTGAATCATCCTTGGGCATTTTTGCCACGTGACAGGAACCAAAAGAACGACACGACGGCCATAATCAGCAACGCCAATGCCACGGGGCTTTCGTAGATCAGGAACAAATCGCCTTTGGTCAGGGCCAGCGATTGCGCCAGCGATTTCTCGAACCGCGGACCCAGAAAGAACGCGATGATAAAGATCACGATGGAATAGCCAAAGCTTGTCATCAGATAGCCCAGCACCGCAAAGATCAGCATCACCGCCACCCCGAATAGACCATTCGTGGCCATCGACACACCGACAAAGCACAGCAGCAGCGCCGAGGAAAATATGATCGATTCAGGCGCTGAGACAACTTTGACCCAGAAACGCAGACCCAACTGACCCACCCAGAGGTTTACGAAATTTGCCATAATCATCGCCCCAAACAAGCCGTAGACCAACCTGCCTTGTTGCTCAAAGAGCAGCGGGCCGGGCTGCATGCCGTGGATCATGAATGCGCTGATGATCAGGGCCGCGCCAACACTGCCCGGAATGCCAAGCGTCAGAAGCGGGATCAAGTTTGCGCCTACCACGGCAGAATTGGCGGATTCAGTGGCCGCAATCCCGTGCAGATTGCCTTTGCCAAAACTGTCGGGGTCTTTTGCACTGGCCTTGGCAAACGCATAGGACATGAACGCCGCAGCCGTCGATCCGATCCCCGGCAGCGCGCCCAGAATGGTGCCAATCGTAGCCCCGCGCAGCATCGTATAGCGACACCCCCAATATTCCGCCCATGTCACGCGGCGGTCGTCGGGATCACTGGACATGTCCAGCGTGATCGCGGCGCGCATGGTGCCGTGGGCCTCTGTCATGCGGCGCAAAATTTCCGAGATTGCCAGCATCCCGATGGCGACAGATGGCAGGGCAAGCCCGTCAAACAGTTCCCAATAGCCGAACATCAGGCGGGGGGTGAAATGTTCCGGGTCACTGCCGATGGAGGCAACCAAAAGGCCAAGGGCCGCCGCCATGATCCCTTTGATCAATGACGTGCCAATAAGACCGGCAAGCACGGAAAAGGTGAAGATCATCAGCGCAAAAATCTCAATCGGACCCATCTTGAGCGCGAGAATAGCCAGCGGGGCAGAGACCGTGATCAAGACAATATCGCTGAATGTATCGCCGGTAATGGATGAAAACAGCGCCATCTTTGTCGCCTTGAGCGGCTTGCCTTGCTGCGCCAGCGGATAGCCGTCAAGCGCGGTTGCCGCCGCATCCGGCGTGCCCGGCGTATTCATCAAGATGGCAGGAACAGCGCCCCCGACAAGACCGCCCTTGTTCACCCCGACCAGAAAAGAGATCGCGACAAGCGGATCAAGCGCAAAGGTGAACGGGATCGCGATGGCCATTGCCATAATCGGGCCGATCCCCGGCACAGCACCGACAAACTGCCCAAGCGCGACACCAAAAAGCACAAACAACAGATTGATAACGGAAAACGCATCCGAGAAACCAGCCAATATAATCGACAGATCAACCATCCAACGCGTCCCTCATGGCAAGGCCCGTCCAAGCGGATATGTGACCAGAAACCAGATCAGCAATGGCATCAGGATCGCCCCCCCGAGCAGCCACAAAGGTCTGCGTTCGCCGATCATCAACATGATGGCAAGCGACATAAAGGGGGCAACAATCTCGAACCCGAAACGCGACATAACAAAGATGCACAGCGCCAATACGCCTGCGTATGCACCACCCAGAACAAAGGACCGTGCCCCGCGTGTTTCATGGTCTGTGGGTCTGACGATCAGACATGCACTACAGATGATCAGCACGAATGAAATGAAATTCGGTACTGTCTGCGGGGCAAGATTACCGCCTTCGGGCGTTTCAACCTGCGCCGGGATCACCACGAAATATAACGCCAGCCCCAGCAACAGAAAAAAAGCGCCCGACAGGCGGTCAGCCGATATGTGCATGCATCCCCTCCCCGTGGAAGCGCAACACCCCCGCGCAATCAGGCGCGGGGGTGGGTTTCATCACTTGGCAAAGAGGACCTTGGCGTTCTCAAGCCCGTCCTGCATCATCTTCAAAGTACCGGCAGGACCCATGTTGATCGGGCTGCCCTTGACCGAGTTCTGGACAATCTCCACCACCTTCGGAGAGGTCATCGCCGCATCGATCTGGGCCGATATCGCCTCAACTGCCGCTGGATCTGTTCCCTTGGTCATCGCAAAGAAAAAGATCGGATCGACATAGGAGTTCACACCAGATTCGATAAAGGTCTTTGCATTCGGCGCATAGCTCAGGCGGGTCTGGTTGGCGCCCGCGATCACCTTCATGTCGCCAGATTCGAGGTACGGGAAGTGTTCGCCTGAGGCAAAACCCGCCAGAACCTGACCGCCAAGGATCAGTTTGATCACTTCAGCACCGCCGTCAGCAGTCACCAGATCAAAGGTTGCATCGCTTGCGGCCATTGTCTGTTTCATCATCAAAACCTGTGGCGGTGCCATCGTGGCGACAGGCATGCCGTCCTGGGATTTTGAATAGGCGATCATCCCTTCCAGATCGTCAAAAGGCGCGTCACCCGTTGCGATCAAGGCCAGTTCCGCTTTGGCAATCGTGCCGAGGTAGTCAAAGCTGTCGACATCAAACGGCAATTGATCGCCGCGCTGCACCAGTTGGACGAGAACAGGAATACTGACCCCCATACCGATGATATTGCCGCGCGGTGGCATCTGCGACAGCCCCGTAAACATGGCAACACCGCCCGCACCCGGTTTGTTTTCGACCACGATATTCCAGCCGGTGTTTTCCTCGATCACATTGGCCAAGACACGACCCATGGTGTCCGTTGATCCACCCGCGCCAAAGCCGATCTGAAGGGTCAGCGGCCCACTTGGTTTCCAGTCTTCAGCAGCCAGCGGTGTTGCAAACGCAAACAAGGCCGCTGCCCCAAGCTGGAGCAGTTTTGATGTCAGTTTCATGTGTATCCTCCACGTGTTGGTGTCGTCTTTTTTTAGACGTTTTGGCAGCTAAGGCACATTTATCGGCACCGCCCGACTGCATAATGGGTGCAGCCTGTATCCGAAAGTGCTTCTACGCAACGCATAATTGGGAAACTGTTGATCCGCGCCTAGAGCGATACAATGCACAAACACGGCCTAAACGCCGCGGTCATTGCAAAGCAGGTTCGCATTGTTCCATACCTTGGACACCACATCTGGAAGGTCATCATGCAATATCATTTGAACGGGTATAGGCCGGGCAATCCGTCGCACAGCGCACCCGCGCCTGATCTGGACCAGCGGCCTGATGTCGACGTGTTGATCGTGGGATGTGGCCCTGCGGGACTAACCCTTGCCGCGCAATTGTCTGTGTTTCCCGACATCACGACCCGCATTGTTGACCGCAAATCAGGACCGCTTGAGGTCGGGCAAGCGGACGGTATCGCCTGCCGCTCCATTGAGATGTTCGCAGGATTCGGGTTTGCGGACAGCGTCATCAACGAAGGCTACGGCGTCAACGAAGTCGCGTTTTGGCGACCGGGTGCTGATGGGACGGGATTGGTGCGCACGAACCGCATTGATGATGTTGAACACGACCTTTCAGAGATGCCGCATGTGATCCTCAATCAGGCCCGCGTACATGACTTTTACCTAGAGAAAATGCGCAACGGACCACGCCGCCTTGTGCCGGAATATGGCCGCGACCTTGTGGCCCTGACCCGCACAGATGACCCCTCTTATCCAGTCACCGCGACCTTTGCGAACACGACGGCACCAGACCAGACCGAGACGATCCGCGCACGATATGTCGTGGGATGTGACGGCGCGCGCAGCGCCGTCCGCCGGTCGATGGGACTGAAATTGCAAGGAGAAGCGGCGCGCCAGCTTTGGGGTGTGATGGACATTCTGGCGGTGACTGACTTCCCAGACATACGGCTCAAGGTCGCGGTCCAATCTGCCGACCAAGGCAGCATCCTGATCATCCCCCGCGAAGGCGGCTATATGGTGCGCCTCTATGTCGAGCTTGACGCGCTGCATGGTGACGAACGCGCAGCGGACCGCAACGTGACACCCGCGTTCCTGATCGCAAAGGCACAGTCGATCCTCGCGCCCTACGCGCTGGATGTAAAAGACGTGGTGTGGTGGTCCGCTAATGAGATCGGGCAGCGGGTCTGCGATGTTTTTGACGACGCGGCAGGCACGCAGGATCAAACCCGCGCGCCGCGCATCTTTATCGCAGGTGACGCCTGTCACACGCACAGCCCAAAAGCTGGTCAGGGCATGAACGTGTCGATGGCAGATACTTTTAATCTGGGCTGGAAACTGGCCGCGGTGCTGCGCAATCAAGCGGCCCCTGCGCTGCTGGAAACCTATTCCCAAGAACGGCAGGCCAAGGCAAAAGAATTGATCGACTTTGACCGCGATATGGCGCGCCTGTTCAGCGCCAAACCCAAAAATGCCGCCGAAGAAGATCAGTTTCAACGCTATTTCCAGAAACACGGGCGTTACACTGCAGGTGTTGAAACACGATATGATCCGTCCCTGATAACCGGCGATGACCGGTATCAAAATCTGGCAAAGGGGCTGACGGTGGGAAAGCGGTTCCATTCTGCCCCCGTGATCCGGTTGGCCGATGCGCTGCCGCTGCATCTGGGTCATACCTTGCTGGCCGACGGCCGCTGGCGGTTGATCGCATTCGCACCGGCGGGGGACACTGGCCAGCCGGATGGCGCAATTGCACAGCTTGCCGGTTTTCTGGCGAACGACGACCAAAGCCCGTTCCGCCGCTACACGTCTGACACGCAAGACATCGACAGTGTGTTTGATCTGCGCGCCGTCTTTCAGGCCAGCCATCATGACATGAACGTCAATGCCTTGCCTGCATTGCTGTGCCCCGCCAAGGGGCGCTTTGGGTTGATTGATTATGAAAAGGCGTTCTGCCCTGATCTAAAGCACGGACCCGACATCTTTGATCATCGCGGCATTGACCGGACGCAAGGGGCGCTGATCGTGGTGCGCCCGGATCAGTTCGTCGCGCAGGTTCTGCCTCTGGATGCGACGGTGCAGCTTATTGCCTTTTTTGAGAACTTCATGGTTCCGCCCGGTTCTGCGCCTTAGCAGTATTTTTCCGGACCATTCCATTGCGCCGCTGAATAACGCTCGCCATGCGCCCAGCCGATGGGCAGCACGCGCTCGACTGCGGCGATTTCCTCAGCGCTCAAGACGCGTTCTGCGGCCTCAAGAAGTTGCGTGAAATGCGTTACAGACCGAGTGCCGGGGATCGGGATCACATGATCCCCTTGTGCCATGACCCAAGCAATCGCAAGGCCTGCCGCCGACATCCCCATCTGGGCTGCCAATGCCTGAAACGGGGCGATAGCGGCGATGTTTGCGGTGTAATTCGGCTCCATAAAGCGGGGATTGTTCACAAGAAACGCGAGGTCTTGCACCGCAGCGTGGCTGAGCGGCGTGTCTGTCAGCAATGACCGGCCAACAGGCGAAAACGCGACCATTGCAGTGCCCAGTTCAGCGCAGGTTTGCAGCAGCCCCATCTCTGGCGAGCGCGTCGAGAGCGAGTATTCGGACTGCACAGCCGCGACCGGACGCACCGCATGGGCGCGCCGCAAGGACGATGGTGCAATCTCGGAAAAGCCTATCGACTTTATCTTGCCCGCTTTGACAAAACCGGCAAGCGTTTCTGTGACCTCTTCGATCGGTACATCAGGATCGCGGCGGTGCACATAATAGAGTTCGACAGCCTCAACACCCAATCGCCTCAGACTTCCGTCAAGCTCGGCTTCAAGATGCGGCGCAGAATTATTAAAGACGTTGCCCGGCCCGTTTGGATTGCGGGTGATGGACCCTTTTGTGGCAATACAAAAATGATCTTTGGCTGCCGGGTTGGCACGCAGATAGCTGCCAATAACGCTTTCGGATGTGCCCATGCCATAGACATTCGCGGTGTCGATGTGGTTGACGCCCGCGGCCATCGCAGCATCCAGTATGGCATGGCTTTCAGCCTCGTTTGTGTTGCCATAAAAATTGGAAAACGACATCGCCCCGATCCCGATAGGGTGGATGTGGGCGCCATTCTTACCAAGCGTTCGGGTCTTCATCGCTGCGTTCCTGATCATAACCTCATAAACACCTGCAATCGTCCGACTTTTCGGCTTTGGCAGGCAGGTAGCAACCTTCGCAATCCTTGGCATGATTGTCTATGCTTGCTGGATACTGCTGGCCAAGACGCTATGCTTTGGCTGGTTGAGGCGCACATTTCTAGCGTATCAATCCCGACTTTAGTAACGAAAGACACCGATATGGTTCACCCGACACCCGGCGACGCATTGCGGCTTGATCTGCGCACAGGACTGCCTGATGCTTTGCGCGTTCTATTGTACGACTACCCGCGCGCAGGCTGGGACGCGCACCCCGGCTATGACGGGCTGATCCGGTTCTGGCTGGACAGGCACATGATGTTCCGCCGTATTCTGGAGCGTTTGCAAACCCAGACCGAAGAAACGCTGGACCGCCGCATGGCGTTTGATCAGTTCCGGCGGGAAACCGGGCGGCTCGGTTCTACTTTCGTGCAAGAACTGCATGGCCATCACGGCATCGAAGACGCCCATTATTTTCCTGTGCTTAGTGGCAAAGACAAGCGGATCGCCCGCGCATTTGAATTACTGGACCATGACCATCATGCGTTGGACGGCCACCTGAACACATTCGTGGAACGCGCCAATGCGGCCCTTCAGGCGACCAGCACCAAAGATACTGCAATCGGGGATTTTCACAGCACGGTTGCAGACCTGACCAAGATGCTGGACCGCCACCTGATTGACGAAGAAGAAATCGTCGTGCCCGTTATTTTACACTATGGTACAGGCGGGTTGGGCTAGGATCGGCCCCTAACTTAGCCCCAACAGACGTGCGGCGTTTCCCTTGGTGATATCTTCGCGAAGCGCGTCCTTGATCGGGATGTCCGCGAAATCTGCCAGCCAGCGTTCGGGGGTGATCATCGGCCAGTCTGATCCGAACAACACCTTCTTTTTCAAGATTGAATTGCAGTAACGCACAAGGATTTCAGGGAAATACTTTGGCGACCAGCCAGACAGGTCGATATGGACGTTGGGCTTGTGCTGCGCGACGGCAAGCGCCTCTTCTTGCCAAGGAAAGGACGGGTGCGCGAGGATGATCTTGAGGTCGGGGAAATCCACTGCGACGTCATCCATGTACATCGGGTTCGAATATTTCAGCCGCATCCCGTTGCCCCCCGGCATGCCAGACCCGACACCTGTCTGGCCGGTATGAAAAAGCGCGATACCGCCTTCATCCTCAATCGCTTCATAAAGCGCGTAAGCCATGCGGTCATTGGGGTAAAAGCCCTGCATCGTGGGATGAAACTTGAATCCTTTGATGCCGAAATCCTTGATCAAACGGCGCGCTTCCCGCACCCCCATTTTACCTTTCCAAGGGTCGATGGAGGCAAAAGGGATCAAGACATCATCGTTCTCGGCAGCCAGTTCGGCCACCTCTTCGTTCTTGTAGCGGCGGTAGCCCGTTTCGCGTTCACTATCGACGGGAAAGATCACAGCGGCGATGTTCTGTGCACGGTAATGTGCCGCCGTTTCGGGAATTGTCGGGGGGTGTTCCCACGGTGCGCGGAAATACTTGGCCATGGTTGATTGCAAATCATCATACCCGTCATCGCCGTGGCAACCGCAGGGTTCCTCGGCATGGGTATGGATGTCGATCGCGCGGACTTTTGTGATATCGACCATGTGAATTTCCCTAAAGTTTGACGACCGCCGGGTCGTTGTTGTCATAAAGCCTGTCGAGCAATGCCGCGCGCCGTGACAGGATCGCGTCAAAGTTCAGATTGCCCTTTGCGGTCATTTCCCCCATCGGCATGGAGGCAGGTTCCGCCAGAATAATCGCGCGCGAGATGCGGGTTGAACTGCTGGCATCTTTCGCAAGGGACGCCAGTTTTTCCTGCAAGCGCGCCCGCAAATCAGGGTCTGTCAGCGCGCCGTCCAAAGCATCCAACCCGTACCCTGCCGCCTTGAGCGCGCTCATGTTGGGAAAGATCATGACGCCGATTTCGCCACGGTCTGCGCCCGTAATCACAAGATCCGCAGCGAGCGGGGCCAGACCTGCCAGGACATCAAGGCGCAACTGCCCCGCGCGGACCCACGTACCCGACAGCAATTTGAAATCTTCGCCAAGACGGCCATCAAATTTCAACCCCTTGTTCACATCATCAGGGTCCACCAACCGCATCACGTCGCCCGTGATAAAGAACCCTTCGTCATCGAATGCGGCGGCGGTTTTGGCGGGGTCATTCAGATAGGCCTGCATGACATTGGGGCCTTTTACCCGAACCTCGCAACGCATCCCGGCATCCGGGATCAGCTTTATCTGTGTTCCTGTCATGGGCGTGCCGACCACGCCGGACCGATCCGTCGGCTCTTGTTGCAGCAATACGCCGGGCGCTGTTTCGGTCAGCCCCCAAGACGACGTCATCAAGGGAACCTCGCCTTTGACATCCATCGCCATGCCTTCGAACCCTTCCCAGATATCTTGCGGCAGCGACGCGCCGGCATAGAAAATCAAGTCGAGGTTTTCGAAAAACCGCCGGCGCAAGGTCACGTCGTTCTGCAGCGCGCCCAGCAGCAGCTGAAACCCCATCGGAACGTTAAAGCACAGCGTGCCGGTCACCATATTCAGGTTCTCAAGCGTGCGGTCAAAAAGCCCCGGCGCAGGTTTTCCATCGTCGATATAAAGCGCGCCCCCATTGGCAAGCATCATGTTGAAATTATGCGAACCACCAAAAACATGGTTCCACGGCAGCCAATCCACAATTCTGGGGGGCCGTTCACGCAAGAAAGGCAGCGCATCTGCAATTTGCGCCTGATTGGTGCACATCATTTTTTGCGTGGTCAGCACCCCTTTAGGGGCGGAGGTAGACCCCGATGTCATCAGAATTTTGGCGATTGAATCCGGCGTCACAGCCGCGTTCGCCACACCTAGATCGACGCTGCTGTCACCTCTCAAAAGATCCTCAAACGCTGACATGGACCCATGGGCATTCCGGCTTGCCACGATGTCGATGCCATTCAACTGGTCAAGCGCAGCAGCGTATTGAACGGCATCCGCGACAAACGCCATCTTGGGTCGGACTAGTTCGACCACCTGCAAAAGCCGCGAATGTGCGGCAGGGATCAACGCATATTGTTCAGCCACCGGAACGGTCGGTACGCCCACATACTGCGCCGCAAGGGTCAGCAATGCATGATCAACCCCGTTGCCTGACATGATCAAGATCGGCGTATCCGGCCCCATACCACGCGCCAGCAACGACTGACCAATCGCCCGGACCTTATCAAGTGTCGCGCCATAGCTCTCTTCGCACCAGCCTGCCCCGCTTCGCTCTGCGATAAAGACGGCGTCCGGAGTGGCATCCGCCCAATGGTGCAACCAGTCACTGGTGCAACGGGCAACTGGGCCCAGTTTGTAATTTGACCGCAGCAAGATACTGCCATCGGCACGGTCCTCGCGCGCAATGGAATGTGGCAAATACTGCGAAGTTCGTTTCATCACTTAGCCCCCAACGCGCCCCGTGTCCGGACGGTTTGCATCGTCTCAATCATCGTCTCAATCGTCTGTGACGGTATTTCTTCGAACAACCGTGCCTCATGCGCCTTGTCTGCCGCCAATGCCTTTTGACAAAGCTGAATGCCCTCGGGTGTCGCCGTCAGCGCGTAAATACGCCGGTCTGCCGGCACACGCCTGCGCAAGACCAGCGCGCGCTGTTCCAACTCGTCAATGATCTCGACCAGGTTCGGTCGTTCCACATCCATCGCTGCGGCCAGTTGCGATTGGCTCAGACCAGGATTTTCCACGATCAGAACCAGCGCTGTATAGGTCAACATCCGCAAGCCCAAGGGCTTGAGCGTCTGCGTCAGATCAGCCTGCACCACATTGAACGCCCGCTTCATGTTGTACCCGACAAACTGGCGCAACGCCGCATCATCGACGCCTGACACCAGCGGCGTGTCCTGTCCATTTGGGGTCAATCGCACAGGCATGTCAGCGGAACTTTGGCGCACGTTTTTCAAGAAAGGCTTTCAGCCCTTCGTGTGCATCCGGTGTTGTCTGAGCGACAGAAGCCACCAGCGATTCAACAAACAATCCATCGCTTTGGGACATGTCGTTGATCCTCGCGATGGCCTGAACCATCATGTAATTAGACAGCGGCGCATTGTTCGCGATCTTGTTGGCCAGCGATTGCGCCAAGGCCATCGCCTCACCTTGGGCAACGCTATAATGGGCCAAACCCAGCGTGACGCCCTCTTCGGCATTATATTTGCGCCCGGTCAGCATCATTTCCGTCATCCGGTCCGGCCCCATCAGCCGCCCGACCCGCGCAGTTGCACCGCCACCGACAAAAATGCCACGACGTCCCTCTGGCAATTGAAAGATGCATGACGGCTCGGCGATGCGCACATGTGTAGAGGCCGCAAGTTCAAGCCCGCCCCCGATGACCGCGCCAAACATCGCCGACACAACCACCAGCCCGCCAAACTGGATCTTTTCCATAGCGGCATGCCAGTGGCGCGAGTGATGCAGGTTTTCCTCGGCTGAGCGGTGAACATGTTCGGCCAGATCAAGCCCTGAACAAAAATGACCGGCCACGCCCGTCAATATGACCACACGAACGTCCTTGGGCGGGGCAGTGAAAAACCCGTCAATCGCGTTCAGCAGTGCCACAGACATGGCGTTGCGCTTGTCGGGGCGGTTCATCGTCAGGGTCGCAACAGGCCCGTTCACCTCGATCAGCAGCATTTCGTCTAACATCTGTCGTTCCCTATTCCGTAACGCAATGTTGCCATTTGTACCGCGCAACCGGCCCAATTCGTTATATCGCATAATGATTATCAAGCCTCTGCCGCTTTGCAAGCTTCTATGACCCAACGGCGGTTTCGCAGCCCGTTGACATCACAAGGCAGCATTGCAGTATGGCCGCGACGAGAGGGCTGTCCCAACAGTTCAAACACGAGGAAGTCTGCATGATCCCGATTCATCCCCCCATCGCCGAAACGCCCCCGAATGAGACCGTCGTGTCGCGCATCCGCTCGAACGGGAAAACCCATGCGGATCGCCTTGCGCTGGTGTGCGGGGCAGATCACCTGACATGGGGTGCGTTTGATCAGCGGATCAACCGCGTGGCCAATATGCTGCTGCGCTTTGGTGTGGAAAAGGGGGATAACGTCGCGGTGATTTCGCCCAATTCCATTCCCTACGCCGAAGTGTTTATGGGCATTCTGCGCGCAGGCGCTTGTGTGACGCCGCTATCTTCTATGGCCTCACCTGAAGCACTGCAAAAGATGGTGACAGACTGCGACGCCAAAGCGATTTTTGTCGCCGGGCAGTATGCGGATCTGGTCCGTGATTTCATCACGCAGATGCCCCTTCGCCGCATCGCATTTGACTTTGATGACCCTGATTTCGACGATTACGAGGCCCTGCTGGCGCAATCCGCAACAACCGACCCGATGATCCCGATTGACATGCAAGATCCATTCAACCTGATCTATTCGTCCGGAACCACCGGAACGCCCAAGGGGATCGTTCAAAACCACTGGATGCGCGCGGCGCAAATGGACCGTGTTTCACCCAATGGATATGACAATAACGCGCGCACGCTGATCTCAACGCCGCTGTATTCCAACACCACGATTGTGTCTTTCATCCCCACGCTTTTTGGCGGGTCGACCGTTTATCTGATGCCCAAATTCGACGCACGCGGATATCTGGAAATTGCCGAACGTGAAAGGATTACGCACACGATGCTGGTGCCGGTTCAGTATAAACGCATCATGGATGTGCCGGATTTCGACGACTTTGATTTGTCGTCGATGCACATCAAATTCTCGACCTCCGCCCCTCTGCGCGCGGACGTGAAGGCGGATGTTTTGGCGCGGTTTCCCGGCAAGCTGATCGAATACTACGGCCTGACCGAAGGTGGCGGCGTGACTGTTCTGGTCGCGGACGAACACCCCACTAAGCTGCACACCGTCGGTCAATTGGCCCCCGGCAATGACATTCGCCTGATTGATACGGATGGCAACGAAGTCCCCCACGGACAGGTAGGAGAGATTTGTGGCCGCGGCCCCACGATGATGTCGGGTTACTACGGGCGTGACGATCTGACCACAGACTATATCTGGCGCAATGCCCAAGGAGATATCTATTTTCGCTCCGGCGATATGGGGTCATTCGACGCGGACGGTTTTCTGGTGCTGTCGGATCGCAAGAAAGACATGATCATTTCCGGCGGGCTGAACATCTATGCCAACGATCTGGAACTGGTCTTGCTGGACGATCCAGATGTGATTGACGCCGCCGTCATCGGCGTGCCGTCCGACGCATGGGGCGAGACGCCTTTGGGCCTTGTCGTATGCCGCGACGGTGCTGCCCGCAGTGCAGATGACATCTTGAAACGCGCAAACGCAAAGCTTGGCAAAAGCCAGCGCCTGTCAAACGTCGAGATACGCGATGTGCTGCCGCGCAGCACCATCGGGAAAATCCTGAAAAAAGACCTGCGCCTCCCCTATTGGACGACCGAAAAGGACAACACGTGACTGAACCCAAAATGAACGGCGCCGAAAGCCTTGTGCACACCTTGCTCGCCAGCGGCGTTGACGTCTGCTTTACCAATCCCGGCACCTCCGAGATGCACTTTGTCGCCGCCCTTGACCACATCCCCGGCATGCGGTCGGTGCTCGCGTTGCAAGAAGGCGTGGCGACCGGTGCGGCGGATGGATATTACCGAATGGCGGGCAAACCGGCTTCGACCTTGCTGCACCTTGGGCCGGGTTTGGCCAACGGTCTGTCCAACTTGCACAACGCTAAAAAGGCAGGCTCGGGCGTGGTGAACATCATCGGCGAACATGCCTCGACACATATCGAGCTAGACGCGCCACTGACCTCTGACATCGAAGGGATTGCGCGACCTGTATCCCATTGGGTGCGCACGTCGCCCTCCGCTGCGACAGTGGGCAAGGACGCCGCCGAGGCGGTGCAGGCCGCGATGGTTGCACCAGGCCAAATCGTGTCCCTGATACTACCCAGCGATACCGCATGGAACGAAGGCGGACTTGTGCAGCCCAAGTTGGAGATCCCTGCGCCTGAACCCTTCGACGCGGATATGCTGGCCCAAGCGGCTGAAGCGCTGGACGGACCCGAAAGCCTGTTGTTGCTGGGCGGCAGCGCGTTGACCGAAGCGAACCTTGAAATCGCCGGACGGATTGCGGCGAAAACCGGATGCAAGCTGTTGTCAGAATGGTCGAATGCACGGCTTGAACGCGGTGCGGGGCGGGTTGCCATCAACCGTGTGCCCTATCCTATCGACGCAGCCCTCAAGGTGTTGGAGCCGTTCAAACGCATTGTTCTGATCGGTGCGCGCGCGCCCATCGGGTTCTTTGCCTACCCCGGAAAACCCGCGATCCTGACGCGTGATGGCGCGGATATCATGACCTTGGCAGGCGCAGGTGCCGACCTGAGCGGTGCGTTGTCTGCGCTGTGCGACACGACCGGTGCGGCGCAAACACCGCCTGCACATGTCGCCAAGGCAGACCTGCCAGAGCGCCCGACCGGACCGATATCGCTCGACACGCTCGCCGCGCTTATTGCCCGCGCCATCCCCGAAGACGGGATCGTTGTAGACGAATCCGTCACCACGGGCCGCGCCTTTTTCCCAGTCACCAAAGGCGCGCCGCGCCATACATGGCTGAACAACTGCGGCGGCTCTATCGGGTACGGGATGCCGGCAGCGATTGGGGCTGCGATTGCGTGCCCTGACCGCAAAGTGATGGCACTGACAGGTGACGGGTCGGCGATGTACACGGTACAATCGCTGTGGACAATGGCGCGCGAGAACCTTGACATCACCGTCCTGATCTTTGCCAACCGCAGCTACCAAATCCTGCGCGGTGAGCTGACAAATGTTGGCGTCGGCAACCCCGGCCCCCGCGCAATTGACATGCTGTCACTTGACAGACCAGCCTTACAATGGGTGCCGATGGCCACGTCGATGGGGGTTGAGGCCTGCCGCGTGAACACCTGCGAAGACCTTGAAGTCGCGCTTGAAACCGGGCTTTCCACACCCTCGCCCTACCTGATTGAGATTGATCTGTGACGCTCGCGCCCAAGCTTGGCCTAAAAGGAACCAGCGCATGACCATCAATACTGCGATCATCGGTCTGGGCATTATGGGTCGCCGCATGGCGGAACATATGGCGCTGCATCCCGCGTTTTCAGTCCAAGCGATGTGGGACCCTGATCCGGTTGCGTGCGGACAAGCAAGCGAGATGGTCCCCGGCGCTACTGTCGCTGCCAGCGCCGAGGCCGCGATCGCATCCGCCGATCTGGTCTATCTGGCCTGCCCGCCCGTCCCGCGCAAAGCCTATGCCTTGGCAGCAGCGCAAGCAGGTAAAGCAGTGTTTTTGGAGAAACCTTTGGGCGTCGATGTTACGGCAAGCCGCGATTTGGTTGCGCAGTTAACAGCATCTGGCGTACCCGCAGCGGTGAATTTTACCCAAGCTGCCGGGGCCGCATTGACAGACGTCTCGCGTGCCGCAAAGGCCGGTGATCTGGGCGCGCTTGCAGGTGCCGACATCATTGTGACCTACGCCCATTGGCCGCGGGCATGGCAAGAAGCGGCAGACTGGCTGCGGTTTCGCGCAGAAGGCGGAATGACACGCGAAGTCATCTCACACTTCATATTCTTCTCTGAGCGCATTCTGGGTCCGCTGGATCTGGTTTGGGGGCGCGCCGATTATCCTGGTCAGGCTGATTTGTGCGAAACCCATGTCGCCGCGCGACTTGTGTCTGCAACGGGACTGCCCGTGACGATCATGGGCAGTGTCGGCGGCGCGCAACCTGACAGGCAGGAACTGACCATCAAGGGCGCACACGCCAGCAGGCGCATTTCGGATTTCTACCGCGATTCGGTATCGACTGGAGAGACATTCGAACAGGTGCATGCGGATTACGCTGACCCGCGTGCCACAAGCCTCAAGGCGCAGCTGGATGATCTGGCGCTTTTGATGGACGGCAAACCAAACCGCCTTGCCACCTTGGAAGAAGCCCTACGCGTTCAGATCTTGGTAGAACAAATTCTGGCAAAGTGACACGTCAGCAAACGGGAGAAAAAGACATGGGAAATCTGGGCACTAAGGTCGCATGGGTCACGGGTGCAGGTGGCGGTATTGGGGAGGCTTCTGCCAAGGCACTGGCAGGCAGCGGGACGCATGTTGTCCTTTCCGGCAGACGCATTGATGAAATCAAGCGCGTCGCCGAAGACATCCAATCCGCAGGAGGCTCCGCCGAAACCGCGCAACTGGATGTGGTGGATGCTGCCGCAAGCCAAGCCATCGCGGATGACCTGATCGCGCGCCACGGCCGCATCGACGTGTTCATGGCCAATGCAGGCATCAACGTTCCAAACCGCGCAGTTGCGGCTATCACCCCTGCCGATTTTGCCAAGGTGGTCGACATCAATTTGAACGGTGTGATGAATGGTATCCTTGCCGTCCTGCCGCAGATGCGCACCCAAGGGCAAGGCACACTGATCCTGACGTCCTCTTGGGCCGGGCGGCACCCCTCGCGGCTGACGGGACCGGCCTATAGCGCGTCCAAACATGCGGTGGTCGCACTGAGCCATTCGATCAATCAGGATGAGGGCGTTAATGGTATACGCTGCACCGCCCTGATGCCGGGCGAAGTCGCTACGCCGATCTTGCAGTCGCGGCCCAAACCGCCATCCGAGGAAGACATCGCCAAGATGCTCAAGGCGGATGATCTGGGTGCGATGGTCCGCTATATCGCCGAAGCGCCGCCGCATGTCTGTATCAACGAGGTGCTGATCAGCCCGACGTGGAACCGCAGCTTTGTCGGTGTGGCGGAAATGGGCGGTATGAAGTTGTAGCGGTCTAGACAGAAAAAGCGCAGCCGCCCTTTCGGGAAGCTGCGCTTTGGACGGATCAATAGACCCTAGTTTTTAGTTAACGCATCGACGATTCCGTCAAACGCTTGTTCGGCCTTTTCGCGCATTTCCGCGTCAGTGGCATCCTGTATAGGATGCGGCACCAGCACATAACGCGCGTCGTTCATTCCCAGCGCGCGGCGTTGCGTTGTTGCCGCCTCACCGAATTCGCTGGACGCGACCGAGACGGACGGGATCCCCTGGATTTCAAACCAGACAGTGTCGTGCATACTGCACGTCGTACAAGATCCTCAGTCGGCCAAGCCTTCGACAACCAAATCGCAGCCATCGCGTATTTCGTGGCGCAATGCGTCAGGGCACGGTTTGGCAAATGTCGGTTTGGTAAACCGGCGGACCGATATGTCCGGTGCTTTTTGGGCCAACAGCTTTGCCAGCTCGTCCAGCATAACGTTGCCGCGTGGCTTGCTGATGTCCAACAGGCCCACAACACCCGAAAGTGTGCCGCTGCGTTTGGTAATTTGACGTTCAACAGGCGTGCGTTCGTCTGTCGGGTCAAGAATTGTGATCATAAACTTCCTCCTTTCTACCCGAGCCTAGCCCAGGTCAATCTTCTTGGAAACAGATATGGAACCGACAGCGCCCGTTGCCCACCCGTGAAACGCGGATGAGAACTTGCCCGCGTCGGAACCTGCCACAACAATATGGATAAAGTCGGTGCTGGCGAACTTGGGCACGGATTTCAACATCGCCTCTGGCCCCATCTTGGCGGCGGCCTCCTCAGAAATGCCAGCGCCGGATTTGTCATCCACCAACATCTCTGACAAGGGCCGTGTTGTGACCTCTTGGATGCGGTCGCGCAGGCGTTCTTTGGAATACGCGCCCTCGCGTTGCATTGTTTTGATATGCTCAGGACAAACCACCAACAGCGCGTCGATGGGCAGGTTCCTGAGTTTGGGCAGGAACACCCCTTCGAGGCCCAAACCCAATGATCCGGCAATCTGGTCCGGCGCACGCGATGTCTGATCAACGATATGAACCGGTCCACCTGTCATGGCAAAGACCGTAACAACAGAATCCTCTCGCTCAAACCCGCGCTCGACATGCAGGGCGGGCCATGGCGATCCTTCCTCGTGCTCGGCAAAGCACATGGTGAATTTCATCGGGTTGCCAAGCGTCGAGCGTTCGACGCCCCCCGTTGACGCGCCGCCCACATTGCGCACCACCAACCGCAGCGCCCGCCCGATGGTTGCATTGGCCCGGTTGCCTGCCCCCAATGCACCCAGCCGCATGTTCATCCCGATCTTGTGGCGAATGGGGCCGTTGATCACCATCACAGGTGCCGCCCCCATCGTGGTCGCAGTCACCCCGTGAATATTGAATTCATCTGTGCACACCGCCTCGACTGCGGCGATAACCACAGGCAGGTATTCCGGTTTGCACCCCGCCATCACGGCGTTGATGGCGATCTTTTCGACCGTCGCCACGCCCATATTCGGCGGCACTGTTGCGATCACATCTTGTGGGTCGCGGTGTGTGCCGCCCAGCATCCGCAACACACGTTCCGGTGTTGGCGGGACCAAGGGCAGACCGTCGGAAAACCCCTGATCAAACATGAACTCGGCCACATCATCGCTGCTGGCCACATCTATGCGACGCGCATGGATCGGGCTGCCCTCTGCCTCAGCGCGCAACTTGTCATAGACGGCGGGATCAAGGTGTTTCGATCCGCAACCGGGCCTCCACGCGGGTAAGCTCGCCCAGTCAATCTGTACGGCGGAAAGATCAGCCTTGGCGCTTATGTCAGCAGAAAGCGCCTCCCAATCGGCGCGAATGAACCCCTCGAACTCTGACAGGACACTGCCATCTGTATCCACCCAAAACACTGACGGCACACTTTCGATGTCCCACGCGAACGCCGTCTTGCATGTGGTGTCATCAAGGACCGGCATGCTAAGCCCGTGGGCCTTTGCAAAGGTGGCGTTCGCAGCACCTGATTGGGCGACCAGCAAGACCTTTACCTTGGCACCATACGCTTTGTGCATTGCCTCAAGCACCGGTGCAGCGGTGTTGCAGGTTTCGCAATCCTCTTTGACAAAACAGACCAAAACCGGATCTTGTGCAGGGAACGCATGCACCTTGCCATCTAGGTCATTCAGCGAAAATGCGGGCTTGGTTTTGGTCATGGGTGTTCTCCTGCGGTTGGGTGTTTCATGTGATGCTGCGGTCCGCCGATTGTCCAGTCTTGCACATGGCGGAGGTGGATGGGAATCGAACCCACCACACGCCCCAAGGGCGCGTCCATGGTTTTGAAGACCAGGGAAGCCACCAGACTCCAGTCACCTCCGTCATGTGAGCCTACCAAGGGCGCGGGGCCGGTGAAACCTCATTCGCGCTGCTTTATGGATCGGGTGTTGCCTGCGCGCATGGTGATCTCTTGGGCGTCGAAATACTCCAGAACGGGCACGATTATTCTGCGGCTTGTGTTCAAGGCCGCGCGCGCTTGCGAGGTCGTGAAATCCAAGGGCGGCGGGAAGGCGGTGACGAGCATCTTTGTAGCAGTTGTCAGAGCGTCCACATGAAAGATGATGGTCTGACCGAGCGCGATATTCTCGAGTGCGACGAGCCTTCCGCCATCTATTAGTAAGTCGACAAGTTCGTGGTCCAAGGGCGATGTCAAAACGGTTTCACGCGCAGGCGGCGCGAGCGCGGCGGTTAGAAAGCTGTGTTCGATTTCTGACACCCACAAGCGTTGTGTTTCACTCAGATTTGCCACTGGATCATGCTGCTTCAGCGCAAGGCCTGTCCCGTTTGCCAGCACAGAACCCTCCTGCAACAGACAAGCTAGGGCGCAATCAAACAATAGGGTGGACTGCTTTTGCCTGCCGATCCCTGCAAGTGAAGCGAAGCGTCGCAACGGATGTGCCTTATGATAGCGCGCAAGACCCGAGAGGATGTCAGCCTTGCAGGCGTCGATATCCGCAGCGATGGCGATGTCACCATCGGTGACAGTGACGTATCCCGCCGCTAGCGCAGTCTGCAATTGCACCACATGCAAACGCGCCAGACGCGCAATGTCGGCTAGCGACGCTGTGCCACCCCGTGCCGCGCATAGGCTGTGTGCGATCAGATCCGCATCACCGGCCACGGCCGCTTGCAACACTCGCAAACGATGCTTGTCACCACCTCGTGTAGGCGTCGCATCGGCATCAAGGAACACCGCACCCGCGATTGTCTGGACCGGCGACAGGCGCCGGATAACGGCAAGCTGCCCCGCGAATGCCATCACCGGTTTGGCAAACCGAAATTGGGCAAAGCCTGACGCTCCGGGCTCAATCTGTTTGTGCGCAAACAGCCGGATCTGCGCGACTTCGCTTGACGTGCCAAAAAGCACACGAACGTCGTCAAGATGTTTCAGCGACCTGCCTGCTTCGGCTTCAACTTTCACGACAGCGTCCATGCAATTGGACGCAGCACTCGCCCCCTCTGCGGTCAGCACTGTGCCTCGCGGGATGTCAGCCACAGCAACATTTCGCAGGTTTACCGCGACCCGTTCACCCGCCGCGACCCCGGACCGCGCCACGCATCGGCTTTGCAGGCCCCGTACCACTGCCTTTTGACCGGTGCCAGACAGGTTGAAGGTATCGCCGACTGAAATTCCCGTGCCATGCAAAGTGCCTGTCACCACGGTTCCTTGTCCGGTGACAGAAAAAACGCGGTCAACCGGCAGGAAACTGAATAAGGGGGCAGGCATTGAATTCGGTGCCGACAAGATGGCCTGCATTTCCGAATGCAGCCTGTCCAAGCCATCACCGGAAACCGCTGAACACAAGATCATCGGCGCGTCATCCAAAACGGTCCCAGATAAGGCAACACGCATTTCATCAAGGCACGCCTCATGATCCTTAGCATCCAGCAGATCAGATTTAGTGACAGCGACGACACCGGTCCGAATGCCCAGAATTCGCGCGATTGCCAGATGCTCCAACGTTTGCGCCGCGACGCCTTCGACAGCGGAAACCACAAGCATCGCCGCACGCGCGCCACTTGCGCCGGCCACCATCGCCTGAACAAAATCCTCATGCCCCGGCGCATCAACGAAGTCGACCACACCGCCGGGATAGGTTGCATGTCCAAATCCGGGCACAATGGATAATCCACGGGCTTTTTCTTCCGGCAGTCTGTCGGTTTCCATGCCGGTCAACGCATGGACCAGCGTGGTTTTTCCGTGATCCACATGGCCAATCACAACGACGCAGCAGTTCTTCATGCGGCTGAAATCTGCGCCAATGCCTTGGCAATGACCACAATATCCGCATCACCCGTGGTGCGCATATCAAGCAGCACTTGCCCGCGTTCTATACGACCGATTATCGGTGTCTCGCTTTGCCTCAGAGCGGCAGCCAGCGCATCAGCAGAGAACGCAGCCAGCTCAATAGCAACCGCAAAACTGGGCAAATCCTGCGTTGGCAACGATCCCGCCCCGACAAAGGCCGCTGTTTCTTTGACCTCGACATGGATCAAATCCAGCGGGGCCAGCAAAGCGGCAAGTGCTTGGGCACGTCGGTGCACAACGTCCAAAGGCGTACTGAGCATCCTCAAAACAGGGATCGCGATAAGCGGGTCGTGTGGCGGTTGGTAAAGGCGCAAGGTTGCCTCGAGTGCGGCCAGTGACAGTTTGTCGATCCGCACAGCGCGCATCAGCGGGTGGGACTTCAAGGCAGCAATAATGTCGCGCCGCCCCGCGATGATCCCCGCCTGCGGTCCCCCGAGCAGCTTGTCACCGGAAAACATCACCAGATCGACACCGGTTTTGAGGATATCCGCCACCACAGGTTCGTCGTTCAAACCAAAAGGCGACAGATCAATCAAAACACCACTGCCGAGGTCTTCGATAAAGATCACATCATTTTTAGCAGCCAATTTTGCGATGTCCTGCCGGGCCGGAGAGGATGTAAAACCGACGATCTTGTAGTTGCTGGTGTGGCTCTTCAGCAGGACGGCAGTGCCTGCATCAATCGCGGTTTCATAGTCGCTAAGCCGGGTTTTATTCGTTGCACCCACTTCGCACAGCTGCGCGCCACTTTGGACGATAACGTCGGGCAAGCGGAACGAGCCGCCAATCTCGATCAACTCGCCGCGCGACGCGACAACTTTGCGCCCCGAAGCTGTCGCCATCAGGCTCAGCAGGACAGCGGCAGCGCAATTGTTGACGACCACAGCCGCCTCTGCCCCGGTCAACGAACATATCAGCTCTTCCACATGGGAATGGCGCGAACCGCGTTTGCCGGTCGACAGATCAAACTCCAGATTGGACGGGGCCGCCCCCGCTGCGCGCATGGCCTCAACCGCTTGGGGTGCCATCGGTGCACGCCCGAGGTTTGTGTGGATCACGATACCCGTCGCATTGATCACTGGCCTAAGCGAAGGCGCGCGCGCCGCCTCAATCACTGTGGCGATCCGGTCGGCAAAGCCTGCATCGTCAAACTCCGGGAGCCCCGCCCCTGCATCCGCAAGAAGGGCTGACCGCAGTTCGTTGGTAATATGGCGCACAGCAGCGACCGTTTCGGCACGCGAATAACGCGCCGCGACATCCTGTATCAAGGGCAAGTCCAGCAACGCTTGGATCTGCGGCAGATCTCTGAGGGTTTTCACCATCTCAACCTGCAGGCCCGTTGCTGTCGTTGACCAATCCGGGCGGCCTTACGCCGCCCGTGCATCAATTTCATCGGGTTCCCGCGCCTGCCAAGCGATGGCCAATGCCGGTGCTGCAACTGCAAAACCGATCAATGTGATTACGACTTGGCCCATGCCCAAAAGCCCGATAGGTGCCGCGACCAACAAACCGCCAAAAAACAGCAAAACGCGCATAATGCTGCTGATCCCGGTGGAATTCAGCGGACCAAGGAAGGCGACATAGCCCTGCAAAGCCGCAGAGATAAACCATACCCCGATCAAGGCGCACATCAGAACCAAAGCTACCTCAACGGGCGGCCCCTGTCCGATCAATGCAGGGTTCAGGACAAAGAAGAATGGTGTGATGTAAATGACCCCGCCCAATTTCATCGCCTCGAACCCGGTATGGAATGCATTGGCACCTGCCATCGACGCGGCAGCAAACGCACCCAAGGCAACGGGGGGCGTGATAAAGCTGACCATCCCCCAGTAAAGGATGAACAAATGCACCGCGAGTTCGTTCAACCCGGCCTGCACCAAGGCGGGCGCCAGCACCACGGCAAGAAAGATATAGCAGGCCGTAACCGTCATCCCCATGCCAAAGATGAACGACGTGACCGCCCCCATGATCAACAACATCGGCATGGAATTGCCCGCCATATAGACCAGCTCATTGGCCAGCGGGCCTGTCAAACCCGTGGCCTGAAACGCGCCCACGATCATGCCGATGCCCAATAGAACAGCGACCAGTTCAGACAGGGTACGGCCAACAGAAACGATGATATTCAGGAACCCGTTCAACGACACACGGTCATTCTTGTTGAACTGGTTGACGACCAACAGCAGCGCAACCGCATAAAACGGTGCGGTCGTTTCCCAGCGGAATGCCACCATCAAAAAGATCAACAGCGCGAATACCGCGATATATAGCCAACCTTCGCTGAGCGTTTTCATCACTCTGGGCCGGTCAATGCGCGGCAGACCTTTCAGACCACGCCGCGCGGAATAGGCGTCAATCTGAACGAAAAGGCCAAAGAAATAAAGCAGCGACGGGATCGCAGCCGCCAACATGATCTCAACATAAGGACGGCTGAGCCATGAGGCGATAACAAATGCCGTGGCGCCCATGATCGGCGGCATCAACACGCCACCGGTCGAGGCGCAGGCCTCTGTCGCAGCGGCATAGCGGGCGGAAAAGCCTGTTTTCTTCATCGCGGGGATGGACACCGCACCAGTGGTCAGCACGTTGGAAATCACAGACCCCGACATCGACCCCATGAAACCAGACGCAAAGATCGACACCTTGGCAGCCCCCCCCCGATAGCCACCCACCATCGCCATAGCGAGGTTGTTGAAAAACTTGCCACCGCCGGTGAACTGCAAAACAGCCCCGAACAGGATGAAACCGATCACCAGATTACCGAACGCGCGCATCGGGATGCCGAACGACGCTTCGGACGAGATCATAAAGAACGGGATCACGTCGGTGAAAGGCTGTGTAAATCCGTTCAGCGGATCAGGCACATGTTCTGCAAAAGTAGGATAAAGCGAAAAGATCAAAACGATGATGAAAAGAACCAAACCGCCGGCGCGGCGCGTCCCCTCAAGGATCAGCAGATAAAGAGCGATAGACGCCCATACGGCCCTGTCGGGGGCCGCATATTCCCACCCACCATCAAGGCTGTCGCCTGCGGTAACCACGAAAAAGCTGGTGATCAGCAGTGTGGCTGCGGCCAAGACCCAGTCGTACCACGGCACATCTTGTGACGGCGGGCCCCATGCCCGGAATGTGATGAACGTCAGGCTTAAGAACAGCCCGGCAAGAACATATAGATACATCCCTTCCAGCAGCGAATACCCGCCAAGCCGCAGGTTAAAAAGCTGGTTGATGGCCACACCGATGGCCGCCATCGTGAACAGAATAATCATCCAGCGTGCGGGACCGGCAAAGGTCAACCGCTCTACCTTGCGCTCAGCCTCTAACGCTGCATGGCCGCGATCCGAAAGGTCTGCTTGATCTGTCATGGGATGTCTCATTGCATTGGCCCGAACCGATCCCGGGCAAAAGGGTTCAGACGGGCCCAAAGGCCCGCCTGTCTCAACTTACTTTGTTAGATCATTTAGAAAACGACGGCAAAACCGCCCGCTTCAAGCGCTGAACGGCGCTTTGCGTCCCAAGCTTCTTCCCAGTTGTCAGGAGCTTCGGCTTTCAGTTCTTCCCACGCGGCCATCAATGCGGCCTGGCGCGCGATCAGATTGTCGTTGTGCGCTTGTGCTGCATCGTTCCACACGCCGACTTCCTGATAGTAGCGAATTGCACCCTCGTGATACGGGGCGACCCACTGGAAGTTCTGCTTGTCCAACGCCCAACCATTGATGCCCGGCGCGTTGCCTTTGTAGCTGTCAAAATACACGTCCATCGCCTTGGTCATGTTGTACGTCAGGTCAGCATCCTGCACCGCATAGGTCATCAAAACAGGATAGGCATAGCCCGCTGTTGGCGATCCGTCTGTGTCGTCGATCGTTGCGCCAACTTTGGCCAGCATGGGCGAAAAGAACGGCGCGATGGCCTGCATCCGGGCCAGACCTTCGGCATTGTTTGGATCAATCGGAGGCCAGTAAACGCCACGCGGACCAGATGCCGCTTCATACGCACGACCAGAGTTTGTGGACGCAAAAGCCGCATCAACGCTGCCGTCGATCATACCTGCCCAGCTGTCACCAAAGCCGCCAAATTCGACGACTTCGACATCGTCCCATGTCAGGCCGCCGTAGGCGAGATAGGCTTCGTTGTTGACGTTAAGTGCAGGTGCGCCTTTTACATAAGCGACGCGCATGCCTTTGAGGTCGGAATATTCAAACCCTTCACACCCCGGCTTGCCGGCTTTTTCGCAGGCCTCGGCCGCGACGCCCAATGACAGGCCGACAGTACCGCCGTTGTTTGCGGCCAATACGCGAACAGGCTGTGGACCCCAGTTTTCGGCGCCAAACTGGAATACGCCTTCTTGGGCCATGAACGATCCGCCGACACCATTGGCGGAAAATTGCACCTTACCCTGGCGCAGGGGCTCTGTGCGGGCGATGTCGTTTTTGCCCGGCAAAACCCGAAGGTTCACACCAGTCGCACCCTGCAAGGCCGCCCCGATTGCAACAGATTGGTTATATCCGGCGGATCCGGTGCCATAAGCCGTCCAGGTCAACTGGCTTGGCAGATCCGCATCCTGAGCAAACAGCGGGGCCGAGGCCAGACAGAGTGCTGCAGCAAGTGAAATTGTACGCATAGATAATTCCTCCCTAGGTGAACGTTGGGTTTGTCGTTAGCGCAAGCCAAGGTTCTGAGCATAGTGAACAGTTTGCGGTGGACAGGAGTCAATGGCAGGGGAAATTCAGCACTACCTTACGTAACGTAAACTTACCCGTTTGTTCCGCAGAGCGGAACAGGGGGCCACAAAAATTACCGATCACATCTGCGACCCGCCCCATCACAAGAATCTCTGCGTCGAACTCCTTTGAATTTACTTTACCTGAGGTTGAAATGTCGCTGTCCATTGCCAAGCGACTGCAATTGGGAAACTCTGCACCAGCAAACCACAGCGTTTAGGAGCGACCCATTGGCAGATGTATATGTGGCAGACAACGATCATCGCACCGCGCGCGCCGAGCTTGAAATACGCGCAGCACAGGGCGCGGCGGCACTGATTGCGATGGGCGCAGGGGCGGATGTCCCGGTTGCATTGATCATGCGCAACGATCTGGCCCAGCTTGAGATCATGCGCGCCACGGCGCAGGCCGGAACGATCATTGTCGCGCTGAACTGGCACGCCGCCGCCGAAGAGGTGAGCGCCATCTGCGATGACAGCGGCGCGCAGTTTGTAATCATCCACCGCGACTTGATCGCAGCATTGCGCCCGGCATTGGAGGGCCGCAAGGTCATTGCCGTGACCCCCGGCCCCGCCCTGTGCGCCGCCTATGGCATCGCAACCTCGGATGCAGCGGCAGACCCTGAAATCCCCGAATGGCGCAATCTTGTCGATGCACAAGCGCCTCTGGCAAACCGCGACGCGATGCGCCCCATGATGCGGTATACTTCGGGTTCCACCGGCATGCCCAAAGGTGTGCGTCGGCGCGGGTCCGGGCCGCGCAAGGACTTTGAGGACATCCTGCGCCGGGTCGGCGATGAAATGTTGCGCCTGAAACCCGGGTCGCGGTTCTTTACCGCGGCGCCGATATATCACTCGGCCCCGTCCACGCTGACAAGTGCGGCATTGGTGACACCGGATGTCTGCACGATCATCGCCCCAAAGTTTGAGCCCGAGGCGTTCCTTGCCACCATTCAGGCAGAGCGCATTACGCATGTCTATCTTGTGCCGACGATGATGAGCCGCCTGTTGAAACTGCCCGAAGAAACTAAGGCGCGCTACAATGTGTCGTCGGTCGAATATTGCGTATCCACAGGGTCGCCGTGGCCCCACGATCTGAAGGTGGCGATGATAGACTGGTGGGGGCCGGTGTTCTGGGAAAGTTACGGCGCGACCGAGATCGGATTTATGACCATGGTATCCTCTGAGGAAGCACTGGCAAAACCGGGCACGGCGGGCCAGATGCAGATGGGTTGCACGGTTCTGATCTTGGACGAGGACGGCAACATACTGCCCACGGGCGAGGTCGGCGAAATCCACGCGCGCATGGATGCCTTCGGCGGCTTCGACTATTCCAATGACCCCGCCAGCAGAGCAGCGGCTGAAAAGCACGGTCACGTCTCTGTCGGGGATCTGGGGTGGCTGGACGAGGATGGTTTTTTGTTCATCACCGACCGCAAGAAAGACATGATCATATCGGGCGGCGCGAACATCTTTCCCGCTGAGATTGAGGCCGTGCTGATGCGTGCGCCCTTCATCCGCGATGCTGCCGTGTTTGGCGCGCCTGACCCTGAATTTGGCGAACAGGTCGTTGCCGCGATTGAACCCTCGGACGGTTGGGTGCCCGACAAGGCCGAAGTGATGGCGTTTCTAGATGGCAAACTGGCCCGCTTTAAACAGCCACGCATAGTGGATTTTCACGATGCCCTGCCGCGTGAGGACAGCGGCAAGATATTCAAACCCAGATTGCGCAAACCCTATTGGGAAGGTGCAGGTCGCAAGATTTAAGCCGCTTTCCTGTCGTGGTTCAGATAGTTCCTTGGTGTTTGGTCTGTCTTTCGCGCAGCGCAATAAACAGACCCGAGGAAAAGATCACAGCCGCACCGACCAGTGTATAGACATCCGGAATCTCAGCAAAAAACCATGCGCCGATGGTGGCGGTCCAGATCAGCTTGAGAAAATCAAACGGCATCAGCGCCGTCGGATCGGTCTCTTTCAACGATTGGCTCAGCGACATTTGCGCCAGCGTGCCGAACAAGCCCACCAACGCCAGCCATCCCAATGTCTGCAACCCGAAAGGCTCCCAGACCCAAAGTGCCGGCAGGACCGAAAACACGCCCAGAAAGATACCCATATAGGCGACGATGGTCAGGCTGGATTCAGTGCGCGACATGATCTTGATCAGGATCATGGCAACCGCCCACAGTGCGGCGGCACCTGTGACCAACAGCGCACCGGTATCAATTGCAACCAGACCGGGCCGCAGAATGATCAGCATACCGATGAACCCTAAAAGGATCGCCATCCAGCGATACAAGCGAAACCGCTCGCCCAACACAAGGACAGCCAGAACCGCCATAAAGATCGGCGCGGTAAAACTGAGCGCTGTGACCTTGGCCAAAGGCGATATCGACAGTGCGGTAAAGAACATCAGCATCGCCCCGATGTTGATCACACCACGCAAAGCATGCAGACCGATGCGCTGCGTGCGCAGCACCGCGAAGCGCGACCGCATCAACAGCGGTAGAAGGAACAGCAATCCAAAAATGTTGCGAAAGAACGCAATCTGGAACGGCGGCAACACCTCGGACACAAACCGCACCAGCGCGTGCATGATCGAAAATGCCACCGTGGAAAGGCACATCAGGACAATCCCGCGAAATGGCGGCGTTTGACGCGCCCATAGCGCGCTAAATCCCTGTGCGCTTGCAGCCAGTGTTCTCATCCCGTGCGCTTCCTTTGTGATCCGGCGAAAGAAGGCGCCTCACATATGCTTAGACCGCCCCCTTCACCATGGCAAACCCGGACGGACCGCCATTCTCACAATTGCTGCGCCGCGCATTACCCGCTAGCCTTGGTTAAACATATAGTAACAAATCAGGAATTGCCCCATGTCCATCGTCCATGTCGTCGCCGTTATCACCACGAAACCGGGCCTGCGCGCCGAGGTGCTGGCCTTGTTCAACGCCAATGTCCCTGCCGTTTTGGCCGAAGACGGATGCATCGCCTATGAGGCCACCATCGACACTGAAAACGCAGGACCCATGCAGGCCAAGTTTGGCGCGGACACATTTGTAGTCATCGAAAAGTGGGAGAGCATGGCAGCATTGGGCGCGCATGCCCAATCGCCGCATATGAAGGCCTATGGTGCCAGCACCAAGGACATGACGGCAGATCGCGCGATTCATATCCTATCTGCTGCGTAGAAAACCGCGCCCAGTCCCTTGCCAACACAGCTCATCTGCCGCATGAACAAAGGATGAACGGGCATAATTTCACCCTCGCTGGCGCTGAATTGCAAGCGTTGAGCACCGGCGCCCTATGGTGGCCGGATGAGGGTGTATTATGCGTCAGCGATCTGCATCTGGGCAAGTCCGAGCGCATCGCACGGCGGGGTGGCAGCGCCCTGCCCCCCTATGACACCCGCGATACGCTGACCCGGCTGGCGGCAGACATTGCGCGCACCAATGCGCGCTGTGTGATTTGCCTGGGCGACAGTTTCGATGATTTGGGTGCCGCCCTTGCCCTACCAGAAGAAGAGCGCCTTTGGATCGAACGCCTGCAAACAGGGCGGCAATGGATGTGGATCGAAGGCAACCATGATCCCGGCCCAACCGAATTTGGCGGCACCCATTTGGTGGAACTGCCACTTGCCCCGCTGACCTTTCGCCATATCGCACAAGGTGGCACCAGTGGTGAGGTTTCCGGCCATTATCATCCCAAAGCCAGTGTAGCTGCCCGCGCGCGCACCATTACGCGGTCTGCATTTCTGGTCGATGCGGACCGTATCATCATGCCCGCCTACGGCACCTATACGGGCGGGCTGGATTGCCGTACCCCTGTGCTAAGCGATCTGATGCGACCCGAAGCCGTCGCAATCCTGACCGGCAAGACCGCCATCGCCGTCCCAATGCCGAGGTAGATCATGCACACAGACGCCGTTGCCCGCATTCATTCAAGCTTTGCCGCGCAAAGCATGATGGAAACCTTAGGCGCTGAACTCTTTGAGGTTTCCAGCGGTCTTGTCCGGATCAAGGCACCGATCCTGCCCGGCACCCGCCAACAACAGGGGTTCGGACATGCCGGGCTGACCTTTTCGCTTGGGGATTCTGCAGCGGGCTATGCCGCGCTGACCATGATGCCGCTGGACAACGAAGTCGTCACCGCAGAGATAAAGATCAACCTGCTGGCGCCCGCGAAAGGGGATTGGCTGATTGCCACCGGCAAAGTGGTCAAACCCGGTAAACGCCTGTGCGTTGTCACCGCAGAAGTGCATGCCATGGCAGACGGTAAGGAAACACTTATCGCGCTGCTTCAAGGCACGATGGTGCCCGTTCCACGGTGATCTTTAGAACAAACCAGCCTCTTGCGCCCGCGTGCGGTTGCTGCGGCTGACCGGAACTTCGGCGCCGTCCGACATCAGCAACAAATCCCGCCCCTTTTCACGCCGATGCGCCCGCACGGCAGGCAATGCAACCCAATGGGACCTGTGCACCGAAATGCCCGCAGCCTCGCGCAGTTCCTCTGCGGCATCTGAAAGGCGCATCAGAATCAATGCACTACCGTTTGCCGTCACGACATTAAGGTAATGATCTTGCGCCTCTATCCGCACGAGCGCCCCCCTGCTGGCAACCGGCAGTCGGCGTAGAAAAATGGTCTGCGGGTCCGGTGACGGGTCGGTCGCAATCGGTTGTGAAAAATCGATCAGCCAAAACACCGCATGGACAACGATGACGATCACCGTCACCTGCCCCAGCAGTTCAGCGAACTCCACCAGCCCCCAAGCGCGGTCAAAAATGAGGATGTTCAGCGCAAATATCCCGACAGCAAGCGCCAAAGTATAGGTGGCCCAAACCCCAAGCCAAAGCCCGCGCGCAAGGCCATGCGCCCGAAAAGGCAACAGACTGCTAAGCACGGAAACCCCGACGACCAGCCCCCAATAGCCAAGCCGCCCAGCCAGCCCGAATGCGTTGATCGTACCAAACGGCCCCGCCACGGCACACACCAGCGTCACGATTGCCCAGATGCCAAACAGCAAAACTGCCCTGCGCCGTTCACGAAGCGCCAGTTCCATCGCTTGCCTGAGTTTCGCCATTCACGCACCCCTAGCGCCATTCCCGTATTCACGCTCGTTGTCTTGTCTGACGTTGTGACATGACCGGTGCATCACATTCAATGGAGCAGATGATGACACTCAATCCCTTTCGGCAAGCAGAGACAATCGTGCAAATACATGCGTTGATGGCGTTCGCAGCCATCGGTCTGACGATCGCGATCTTTGCGGTGAAACGCGGCACCAAAATGCACAAAGGGTTGGGCAGGGGTTGGGCCACTGCAATGGCTCTGGTGGCGCTCAGCAGTTTTTGGATATTCGACCTAAAGATGTGGGGCAATTACAGCGCCATCCACCTGTTATCAATTTATACGCTGGTTCAGCTATTTTTGGCGGTACGGGCTGCACGCGCAGGCAACATCGCGCGCCACAAGAGCATTATGAAGCAGCTGACCTTTGCCGCCTTGGGGGTGGCCGGGGCGTTTACGCTTCTCCCCGGCCGGATCATGCATCAGGTATTTCTAGGCGGTTAGGCCCTCGGGCTCTTCCAGCCCATTGGCGCGACAGCAGGCCGTAACTGTGTTCGCCAAGAGGCACGCGATGGTCATCGGGCCAACGCCACCGGGCACTGGTGTGATCGCACCAGCGCGCGCTGCACAGCTCTCGTAATGCACATCGCCCACCAGTTTGGTCTTTACCGTGCCGTCCTCTTTCAGGCCCTTTTCCGGTGCGTCCAGACGGTTGATGCCCACGTCGATGACCGTGGCGCCTTCTTTGATCCAGTCACCTGGTACCATTTCAGGCCGACCGACAGCCGCAACCACGATGTCCGCACGGCGCACAACATCGGCTAGGTTCTTGGTCCGTGAATGCGCGATGGTCACAGTACAACTGTCGTTCAACAACAATTGCGCCATCGGCTTGCCCACAATGTTGGACCGCCCGATCACGACCGCATCCATGCCAGAGATGGACCCATGATGATCCCGCAACATCATCAAACAGCCCAGCGGTGTGCAAGGGACCATTGATTTCTGTCCGGTGCCCAAAAGACCCACATTAGAGATGTGGAAACCATCCACGTCCTTGGCCGGAGAGATTGAATTTATGATCAGATCTTCGTCCAGATGCTTGGGCAGTGGCAACTGACACAGAATACCGTGGATTTCAGGATCGTTGTTCAAGTCGTTGATGACCTTGAGCAGATCGGCCTCGGAGGTGTCCGCATCCAGACGGTGTTCGACTGATTTCATGCCGACTTCTACGGTCATTTTACCTTTGGATTTCACATAAACCTGAGAAGCAGGGTCTTCGCCGACCAAAACCACGGCAAGGCCGGGGGTGATGCCGTGATCATTTTTGAGGCGGGTGACGTGTGTGGCGACTTGGGCACGCACGCGGGCGGCAAATTCTTTGCCGTCGATGATTTTAGCAGTCATTGTATTCTCCTAGCGGTGCGCGACACAAAGGTGCGCAATGAATGCGCACCCTAAGTATCATCTGTAGGGTGCGCTTTTCAGTGCACCTGACTTAAAACAAGCCTTCGACTTCGCCTGCTTCGTTCAAACCGATGCTTTCGGCAGACGGCACACGTGGCAGACCCGGCATGGTCATGATCTCACCGCAGATGGCTACGACGAAACCGGCACCGGCGGACAGACGAACCTCACGCACCGGAATGTCAAAGCCTGTCGGCGCACCGCGTCGCTCTGGGTCAGTGGTAAAGCTGTACTGGGTTTTCGCCATACACACCGGCAGTTTGCCATAGCCTTGATCTTCCCATTCTTTCAGCTGGTTCAGGATTTTCTGATCCATTTGGGCACTGTCGGCACGGTAAATCTTAGTGGCGATGGTGTTGATCTTGTCGGCCAAAGACATCTCGTCGGGATAAATCGGTGCAAAGTTGTTTTCGGACTTTTCAATCGTCTCGACAACCTTGGTCGCCAGATCGGCGGAACCTTCGGACCCGAGTTCCCAGTGACGTGACAGAACGGCCTCGGAGCCTTGGGTTGCGACGTAGTCTTTGACCGCTTGCACTTCGGCGTCGGTGTCGGTGACAAAGTGGTTGATCGCGACGACAACGGGCACACCAAAGGACTTCATGTTCTCGATGTGACGGCCAAGGTTCGCACAGCCGCTCTTGACCGCATCGACGTTCTCGGTGCCCAGGTCGGCCTTGGCAACGCCGCCGTTCATCTTCATCGCGCGGACAGTGGCCACGACGACCACACAAGACGGTGTAAGACCCGCTTTGCGGCATTTGATGTTGAGGAATTTCTCGGCGCCCAAGTCCGCGCCAAATCCGGCTTCGGTCACGACGTAATCAGCCAATTTCAATGCCGTCGTGGTCGCAATGACGGAGTTACAGCCGTGTGCGATGTTGGCAAACGGGCCGCCATGGACGAAGGCCGGGTTGTTTTCCAGCGTCTGCACGATGTTTGGCTGCATTGCGTCTTTGAGCAGAACGGTCATCGCGCCGTGCGCTTTGATGTCGCGTGCAAAGACGGGTGTCTTGTCGCGGCGGTAGGCGACGATCATCGACCCCAAGCGGTCCTGAAGGTCGGCAAGGTTCTTGGCCAAGCACAAGATCGCCATAACTTCGGAGGCAACCGTGATGTCAAAACCGGTTTCGCGCGGGAAACCGTTGGCGACGCCGCCCAAGGACGTGGTGATCTGGCGCAGGGCGCGGTCGTTCATGTCCACAACGCGGCGCCAGACGACGCGGCGGGTGTCGATCTCAAGCGAATTACCCCAATAGATGTGGTTGTCGATCATTGCGGACAAAAGTGAGTGTGCAGAGGTGATCGCGTGAAAGTCGCCCGTAAAGTGCAGGTTCATCTCTTCCATGGGTACGATCTGCGCGTAGCCGCCACCAGCAGCGCCACCCTTCATGCCAAAGTTTGGTCCAAGCGACGCTTCGCGGATGCAAACGGCCGCTTTCTTGCCTATGCGGTTCAGGCCATCGCCCAAGCCGACGGTTGTTGTCGTCTTGCCCTCGCCCGCAGGCGTCGGGTTGATCGCGGTCACGAGGATCAGCTTGCCATCTTCTTTGCCCTGGACAGAGTTGATGAATGCCTGAGAGACCTTCGCCTTGTCATGGCCGTAAGGCAGCAGGTCATCGCTGCCGATGCCGAGCTTTGCACCGATCTCTTGGATCGGGCGCTTTTGCGCTTCGCGTGCGATTTGGATGTCGGTTTTATAAGCCATGAAAGAATCCCCTATGCCCGAAGGCCATTGTCATTAAGGCGTTTTGGGAAATCCTTGATACGCTAGCTATCGCCAATGCCCCGGAACGCCAACGGCGCGGCAGGGTATCGGGGATTCTCGTTTTTCCCAAACGCTATGGGCCTCTCTTACAGGGCGCATCACGCAAACCGAGGTTGCGTTTCCGACATATCCGCCCACCGATGCGGCGAAGCACCGCAGGGGCGTTTCTTTTCGGAACCGTTTGCGCTTACCGGTGGAGCCAGCCACGCTGTCCGGGAATGTGAAGGCGCAGGATGTCACCGATGCCGAGTTGCCCCTCTCGTTCGACCCACGCACAGACGCCGCGCTTGCCCTTGGCAGCAGCCTTGAACCCTTTGCCGTGGCCCGTGTGGTCCTTTTCGATTTCGCGTGACACCAGATTGCAGGGTGCGTTTTGCATGTCGATCACCAGCGTGGTGCCGTTTTCCGCCTGCAACCGCGCACTGGGCGGCAGATGGGTAAAGTCCGGGATGCCCTGCACCACCAGCGTCGCACCAAGGTGGATCGGGTCAAGCGCCTCAAGGCCAATGTCGGCGGCAATCTCGGCCATTTCCTCGACCGACAGGATGGTCAATTGCCGCACATTGCGGATTTCGGTGCCTTCGGGATGTTGGGATTTCACCCGTACGCAAGACGCGCGGGTCAGCCCGCCGTGGTAATCATCGGCCAAGCCGGCATAACTGGCAAAGGCAGTTTGGAGCGCTTGGGACCGGATATCGGGACGGTTCAAAGGCACGCTGCCCATCCATGTAATGGTGGCGTGATGGTCTGTGGGGACAAGTTCGGGCATGGCGTTCCTTTCGCGTCTGATTGCAGGATGCGCAAACTACCGCCAAAAGAAAAGGCCCCGCACGTGCGGGGCCTTATGATCTTTTGTGAACGGCTCATGCCGTTTCGTGATCCGGGTTTAGACCGATGGTTCGGGTTCCATGTTGCCATCATCGGAAGCAGACTTCTTTACCTTACCTTTGGCCTTCGGAATGGAGGTCAAGCTTGGCTTTTCGTCCTTATCGGAATCACCCTTTCCGCTGTCATCAACCGGCGGCAGACCATCCATCACACGTTTGATCTCATCGCCGGTCAGGGTTTCATACTCCAACAGACCCTGGGCAAGGTTTTCAAACTTCTCGTTGTTTTCCTTGATGATCTTCATCGCCCATTCGGAACCATCCTGAATGAACTTCTGAACTTCCTTCTCGACCAGTTCTTTGGTGCTGGCAGAGACAGAGAAACCACCAGTGCTGCCCTGATAGCCTTGGGCGGCCTCGGAATAGTCGATGTTGCCGACCTTGTCGGACATGCCCCACTGCAGGACCATCGCGCGCGCCAAGGCAGAGGCTTGCATGATGTCGCCTGCTGGTCCGTTTGACACAGAGTCTGCGCCATATTTGTGGATCTCGGCAGCTTTGCCCGCCATGGTCATGGCCAAACGCTGGTGGCATTCGTCCTTGAACATGTTCAGACGGTCCATTTCCGGCAGGCTCATCACCATGCCCAACGCACCACCGCGTGGAATGATCGTCGCCTTATAGACCGGATCGCATTTGGGCAGCAGCATGCCAACCAGCGCGTGACCGGCCTCGTGATAGGCTGTCATTTCCTTTTGTGCAGCCGTCATCACCATAGAGCGGCGTTCGGCACCCATCATGATCTTGTCTTTGGCGCTCTCGAAATCGAACATCATGACAAAGCGACGGCCCAGACGCGCAGCGCCCAAAGCCGCTTCGTTCACAAGGTTTGCAAGGTCAGCACCAGAGAAACCGGGCGTGCCGCGCGCAATGATGCGCAGATCCACGTCAGGACCAAGTGGTGTTTTGCGGGCATGCACACCCAAGATTTTCTCGCGGCCTTTAATGTCGGGATTACCGACGGTGACCTGACGGTCAAAACGTCCCGGGCGCAGCAAGGCGGGGTCCAATACGTCTTTGCGGTTGGTCGCCGCGATAATGATCACGCCTTCGTTGGCTTCAAAACCGTCCATCTCAACCAGCAACTGGTTCAACGTCTGCTCACGCTCATCGTTGCCACCACCGTAACCGGCACCACGGGACCGGCCCACAGCGTCGATTTCGTCGATGAACACGATACAAGGCGCGTTTTTCTTGGCCTGTTCGAACATATCGCGGACACGGGATGCACCCACCCCAACGAACATTTCAACAAAGTCGGAACCGGAAATGGTGAAGAACGGCACACCCGCCTCACCCGCAATCGCGCGGGCCAGCAAGGTTTTACCGGTACCGGGAGGGCCCTCAAGCAATGCACCCTTGGGGATCTTGCCACCAAGGCGCGAGAATTTCTGCGGATTGCGCAGGAATTCGACGATCTCTTCGAGCTCCTCTTTGGCTTCGTCAATGCCTGCCACGTCATCAAACGTCACGCGACCATGCTTTTCGGTCAGCATCTTGGCTTTGGATTTGCCGAAACCCATTGCACCACCTTTGCCGCCGCCCTGCATGCGGTTCATGAAGTAAATCCACACACCGATCAGCAACGCGATTGGCAGCAAGGACATCAACAACGTTTGGAAACCGGACTGCTGTTGCGGTGTCGCTTTGACCGGCACATTATTTTCGATCAGCAATGTCGTAATATTCGCGTCTTCCGGCTTGATCACCAAATAATCAGTGCCATCCGCTTTGCGAAAACGCACCTGCTCGCCATCCAGCGTCACATTGCGCACTTCGCCGCTCTCAACAGAGCCGACAAACTCCGAATAGCTGACTTCATTGCTTTGCAGGTTTCCATTTGCGCCGCTGAACAGGTTGAACAGGGCCAACACCAGCAGCATCAAAACAACCCAAAACGCCAGATTACGCATGTTTCCCAAGGGAACTCTCCACTAATTTCCTCGATTGCCTTTTCAAAGACATCCATTTCCGCATCATCACGACGCGCTTGGTAAGTAAGATAGACACGATGCCCATATGTTCAATGCGTTAATAATGCGGCAAAGAAGCTATCGCCTGTTCCTACGAACTCGGCATGCCAGTTCTGTGCGTATCCGGCAAGAGGGGCTGCAATCAATTTATCACCCTGCCAGACAGACGGGGATGCAAGGACAACCAGATGTGGCAATCCTGCGCTGCGCCAATCCGGGCATTGCTCTATCCCGTCTATGCCAAGTACGCGAACCTGCCAATCACCCGGATCATCATGATCTGCGGGCGGCGTCAGCACCCACCTGCGGTCCCATAATCCATGAGGCACTGCTGATGTATTTCTAACAGCGTTCAGCTCACGAAAAACCCAGATTGCGCCCGCCAGACGGCAGATACGACACCCTTCGGCTGTGCCGCCCTGCCCGTCTTTGAGCGACGCCATAATGTTGAGCAATGCATCCCGGCGCGGCCCGTGTTTCGATCCGCTCACCCATTGCACCGCGTTGCTCAGCAACCTGCGCTGGATTTCATCAGGCAGGACCCGCATGCCGCGTTCATCAAAGAAGATGGCGCCGCTCTGGATCTTGGCGATCTCTTTGGCCGCAATAAAGCTGTTCCATTCCAGCGCCTTACGGGCTTCGGCCATTTGCTCTGCAACATCGTTCAACACTTGGGCGTCAATTCCCAACGGCGCCAAAAGCTTGAGCGCCTTGCGCGCCTTGATCCGGTCAAAGGATGTATCTTCGTTGCTCGGATCATCATGCCAGTCGATACGCTTCTTTACCAGATACGCACGCAAAACTTCGCGTCGCGTGCGCAACAGCGGGCGTACCCATGTTACACCATATCGCAATGCCCGTTCTTTCATACCGGTCAACCCGTCGACACCCGAACGCCGCGAAAGCCGCATCAAAACGGTTTCCGCCTGATCGTCTGCTGTGTGGCCCAGCGCGACAGTATCAATATCTTTGTAGAGCGCCCATTTCGAGATTTTGGCATAGCGTGCTTCGCGCGCCGCTTGTTGCAGATTGCCGTGTCCGTCCCAATCTTCCCACACAAGCGTATTATGCGGCACACCGATTTCTGCGCAGTGCTGGGCCACGCGCCGGGCCTCGTCTGCTGCCTCGGGGCGCAATTGGTGGTCCACGGTCACAGCGTGCAATTCGATGTGATGAATTTTGCTGAATTCATGCAGCAGATGCAGCATCGCCATTGAATCGCCACCACCAGAAACGGCGACACCCATCAAGCTGGGCGGATGGGGCAGAAAGGCCTCAGAGACATATCTGGCCAGGCAATCCGCCACTTTAGCTACAACCGATGTTTCGGCGCTGATCGTTTGCTTGTGCGACTGCCGGGTTGTCGGGGAACCGCAATTCAACCTCGCCCAGTGTTACGCATGCCTCTTGGGTTTGGCCCAACTGGCCAAGGGCACGACCCAATTCAAACAGAGCTTGCGGTGCGACCGGACCAACGGGATCGGTGCTGAAACCGGCCAGAAATGCCCGCGCAGCTTCGCGGGTGTCACCTGCACCGTTCAACGCTTCACCGCGGCGCAAATCGGCCTCGGCGGCTAGCGGTCCGCCCGGATAGGTCTGATTAAAGGCCGCAAAGAGGTCTGCGGCGGCGCGAAAGTCACCGGATGCGAGCACCTCCTGCGCCCGCTTGAAGTCAGCCTCTTCACCAACCGCAAGCGACGCTTGCCCTGTAGGTGTGGCGGGCGCTGTCAAAGGGGTCGCAACAGATGTCTGGCCGTCCCCGCCCAAGGTGGTAGTTGTCCCCAAAGCAGAGAGATCGCCACCCTCCAACTCAACCAAGCGGAATTCCAGATCACCGATCCGGTTGGTGCCATCGGCCACAATCCGGTTGATCCGGTTTTCCAGCTCTTCGCTTTTGGAGGTGAGACGCTGCAGTTCGCTCTCCATTGTGTTCACCCGCTCAAGCACTGATCCCGCGCCGGTGTTCAACGAACCGCCGCCCGTGGTGGACAATTCACGCTTGAGTTTTTGCACCTCGACAAAGAGGACAGTCAGCTCCTGACGCACATCGGCCAATGTCTCGGCATCTTGCGCCATTGCAGGTACAGACTGAAGACCCAGCGCCACAGCGGCTGATAGAAATAGGCGTTTCATCATCACAAGAAGGCAGTCCTTGATAGGTTGAATTGGACGGATAGAATTAGCTGGAAAGGCCACCAGCCAGAACAGTCACGGCGCGACGGTTTTTGGCATAGCAGGCTTCATTCGAACAAATCTCGATCGGGCGTTCCTTGCCGTAGCTGACAACGCGCAACCGGTTTGACGGCACACCCTTGGAGATCAGATATTCCTGCGCCGCGTTTGCACGCCGTGCGCCCAATGCAAGGTTGTATTCGCGTGTGCCTTGCTCATCCGCGTGACCTTCGATGACGGCGGTGTAATCGGTGTTGTTTGTCAGCCATCCGGCCTGACCATCGAGCGTTGCGCGCCCTTCGGGTGTCAACGTGGCCTGATCAACAGGGAAAAGGACGCGGTCGCCCACAGCCTGCTGGAAATATGCGGTTGAGCTTGGGTCATTGGCACTGCCCGGAATGATACCACCCGCAACGCCCAGCGGGGCATTTGCACCCGCGCCATCACCACCAGCGCCAAAGCGGCCGGGGTTGGTACAGGCGGTGAGGGCCAATACGGCCATAAGGATTGTGCTCGTCAGGATACGCTTCATGTTTTGCCTCTCTGCGGTGGCTTTGATGGTGTTGTGCGCTTTCTACCATAGACAGCGCGTTTTGGGAACGTGTGGCACACGCTTGGGGCGATCACTTTTGCAAGGGTGACCATGACGGGTCTGATCCGCCTTGGGGGGTTTGAACAGGACGCAAGTTACGGCCCGAGATATCGACTGAATACAAAGTAGATGATCCGCCTTCGCCTTGGGTTTCGCGGGCGAACATGATCACGCGGCCATTGGGCGCCCATGTCGGACCTTCGTCAAGGAACGACGCAGTCAGCAGGCGTTCCTCGGACCCGTCAAGGCGCATGACACCGATGTGGAACCGGCCCTTGTTTTGCTTGGTAAACGCCACCAGATCGCCGCGCGGGGACCATACAGGCGTGCCGTAGCGGCCTTCTCCGAACGAAATGCGCTGGGCCTCGCCCCCTGATGCCGACATGACATAAAGCTGTTGGGTGCCGGAACGGTCGCTTTCAAACACAATGCGGCCGCCATCGGGGGAATAGCTTGGCGCGGTCTCGATTGCGGGCGTATTGGTCAGGCGCGTTGAGGCGCCCGATGCAATATCCATTGTATAAATATCGGTATTGCCGCCTTGGGTGAGCGAGAAAACCACCGTCTGCCCGGAGGGTGAAAAACGCGGTGCAAAGCTCATCGTGCCGTCGGCGCTTTCCAGCACACGGCGCTGCACCGACCCGATATCAAGCACATAAATGCGCGGAAATCCGCTTTCGTAACTGGTATAGAGCACACGGTCACCAGAGGGCGAGAACCGGGGCGCCAGCACAATCACGCTGGAATCAGTCAGATACTGAACATTCGCGCCATCATAATCCATAATCGCAAGACGCTTGGCGCGGGCATCCTTTGGCCCTGTCTCGGAGACATAGACGACGCGGCTGTCGAAATATGGGCCTTCACCGGTGATCCGCGCATAAACCGCATCCGCCACCTTGTGGGCCATGCGCCGCCATCCATCCGCGGTGCCGGTAAACTGCAGCCCGCTGCCCAGTTCCGCGCCAGAGAACACATCATAGAGACGAAATTTCACCGACAGGCTATTGCCCTGCACGTTGACTGCGCCTGTCACGAGGGCTTGTGCATTGATCGCCTTCCAATCCGCATATTGGACGGGGGCGTTGAAATCGCTAACCGTGGAAATGAACGCACTTGCCGGGATTTCACGGAACAAACCTGTACCGATCAGATCCTGTGCCACGACCTGCGCAAGGTTCGCAGCCATCTGGCCTGCCTCGGCGCTTTCTGGCTGAAAACTGGGCACTGCAAAGGGCAAGGGCTCAATCACACCCTCTGTGATCTCGATCCGCAGGGGGCCTTGCTGGGCATGTGCCACACCAAAGGACGCGCAAAACAACGTCAGACACAGCGCGAAAAAGCGGAATTTCATAACGAACGCATCCTTTAGACCAAAAGCAGTCATTTTAGTATTTCCTTAATTCCATGGGCGACGCGAGGGGAACTTTTCCAGATATTCCTCCCCCTGCGGTAATTTGCACAAATCGCTCTCATTTTACCCGCATCCGTTCGGGGTTGAACGTCATCTCGATGTTTTGCCACTGGCCGTATTTGTCGGACGGCAGTTTGAACCCGCTTGCCCCACAGCGGATAATCGCACGGCGGGCTGCTTCAAACGCTTGTCGGGCGGCAGCAGTTGACCCGCCAGAACTGCCATCAAGACTGATTGATCCGACAATGGGCGTGCCATCCGTGTTCATCGCAACGCTGACGGTCACAGTTGTCTGCAATGCCTCTGATGACAAGGAACCAACGTTCCAGCAACTGGAAACCGCGACCCGCAGGCTTTCTTTCTCACCTGCGGACAACGGCGGCCCGCTGGGCACGACTGCCGCTGGTGCGGTCACCTGTGCAGCGGCCACTGCTGCGGCAATCGCGGCGGCATCGACATCATCTGTCTGGGCAGGCGCGGTCTGAACGGGCGCAGCGGCGGCCTGTGTCACAGGTTGTGCAGCAGGTCTGCGCCCCGGTGGACGCGCTGAGCGAGCGGGCGCGATTGCGGCCTCTGTTACGATCTCGGTCGTGGCCTCTTCGGGTGCGGTGGCCTCTTGGCTTTCTTGCTCAACTGGCGTGTCGGTCGCATCCGGGGTAACCGCATCTTGCTGCGCAACATCCGGTGTTACATCAGGCGCAGGCTGTGCCACCGGCTCGGGCGCTACACGCTCCACGGGCCACGCGACGGCCTGCGGCGCAATCTCGGGGACCAGAACCGCGATATCGCCTGCGGGTTCTTCCAAGACGGGTGCCGTGTCATCTACTTCGGCCTCGGGCGGCAACGCGAGTTCCGTTACCTCGGGTGGCATATCGGCTGGTGGTGTCTCTGATTGCAAGGGTGCGGGTTGCTGAATGACACTGTCCGCCTGCGACGCAAGGTTGGGCGTGTCAGGTGCCACTTCAGGTGCGGCAGGTTGCGCAATTTCTGTTACCTGATCAGGGGAAGTCGCCGCCGCGACCATCGCGTCAAATTCTGCCGAAGATATCACAGAGACTTCGGTCACCTGCGCAGGCTCCGGCTCTGCCGCGAATACACCGCCCAGCAGCACCCAGCCAATCAGGCCCAAGTGCCCCGCACCAGATATGTATTGCCCGGTATTCACCGATCAGTTCCCGGATCGGTCGCTGCCGTCAAGCGCAGGACCGCCAATATCTGTCACCAAACCAATGTTGGAAAAGCCGCCCGCATTCAACGCGCCCATCACTTCCATCACTGCCGAATAAGGCACCGACCCGTCCGCACGCAAAAAGACCCGGTCATCGGCCCGCTCTGCCGCAATGCCGCGCAACCGCGTCACCAACTGGCCGCGCTCTACGGCTGTCGTCTGGATCTGGACCTCGCCGTCCGCCGTTACGGTCACGGTCAGCGGTTCTTCTGTTGCCGTGGGCAGGGCACCCGCAGCCGTTTTCGGCAATTCCACCGGCACGCCCACTGTAAGCAAAGGTGCCGCGACCATAAAAATGATCAGCAACACCAGCATGACGTCGACAAACGGCGTGACGTTGATTTCTGACATCGGCTGACTGCGGCCGCGCCGTCTGCCGCGCCCACCGCCTTGCTTTTTCATCGTCCCCGCGCCCATGGTTCAGGCGTCCAACTGGCGGCTGAGGATCGTCGCAAATTCATCCGAGAACGCCTCATGCGCGCCCAAAATACGCTCACTATCCGCGTTCAGCTTGTTGTAGAAAATCACCGCAGGGATCGCGGCGAGCAGGCCCAAACCGGTCGCCAGCAGCGCCTCCGCGATGCCGGGGGCTACAACGGCAAGGTTGGTGTTCTGCTGTTCCGCAATTTCAATGAACGCGTTCATGATCCCGATAACCGTCCCAAACAGGCCAATGAATGGCGCGGATGATCCAACTGTTGCCAAAACGGTCAGCCCCTTTTGCAACCGATCCGCTTCTTTCGAGATCGCAACATCCATGGAACGGTCAATACGTGCCGTGGCACCGGGGATCAGCCCGCCATCCTCGCGGTGCGAGCGGCGCCATTCAGACATGCCGGCGGCAAAGACTTTTTCGGCACCCGCACTTGGTTCCGCGCCGATGGTATCAAACAACCCGTCCAGCGGTTCGCCCGACCAGAAAGCATGATCAAATGCATCCGCTTCGCGGCGCGCAGCGCGGTATTGGATCAGTTTTTGGATGATAATCGACCATGACCAGAATGACGCCACGATCAACATGATCATCACCAGTTTGACGGTCAGTGTCGCCCGGGCAAACAACCCCCACATAGAGAAATCGGCCCCATGTGCCAATGCCAGCGCTTCTGTTTCCATGATACCTGCTCTTTAATCCAACCGCTTGCGCGATATCTGCCTGAACACCCCGGCAAGCCGGAGAACGACCCAGTTTTCCGGGCTCATTTGTGCAGAATCTATCGAAGGACAAGAGCGAAAGCCAGAGCCTAGGCTCTATTCCGCCGGATCAGACAGCGCTAAGCGGAGTTTCGCTGGCAATCGGGTGGGTTTACCGGCGGTTGTCATGCAGACAGCAGTCACCTTGGCGCGGAAAATTACCTTACCCCCCAGCAGCACGTCCTGATCAAATATCCACCGCACTGCACCCTTTGCATGATGCGTGGTGCGCACCTCCAAACGGTCGCCAAAGCGTGCGGTGCCCAGATAATCCGCCTCCACCCGTGTGATGACGAATACGATGTCCTCGGCCCGCATCGCGCGCTGGTCCAGACCCAATTGCTCAACAATATCTGAACGCGCACGTTCAATATACTTCAGGTAATTGGCATAATAAACGATGCCCGCCATGTCGGTGTCTTCATAAAAGATGCGGACCGGAAAAGAATGGCTCATTGCGATACTCCGATCCGCGCAGCAAGGCGCAGCGCATGGCTGGCGTCCTGCGCCGCAGCCGGCAAGACAGGGTCATAGGCCGCCCGCAAAAGCGCTGCGATATCGGGGCGTAGGATGGTTTGTTCGCCCACAACCATCAGTGCAGACCGGTCCTGAAACGCACCATCGGACCAAAGCACCATAGATTGCACGATCTGGCTTAACGCCAGCGTCTGTGCGGGCACGGCGCTCAGATGCGGGTCCATCCGCAGAAACACAAAACACGCCTTGATCGCGCCCGCTGCATCAAATCTGAAAAACCGGTATTGATTGGCATCAACCTTTTCCAGCTTTGCAACCAGTGGCGCAAGATCCGGCACCAACCGCGCCATCCCCGGTACTTCCAGCAGTTCAGCCCAATCGTTGAAAAAGAACATCATCAGGTTGCTGCCCAATTCCGCGTCCATATCGCCCATCTCGTGACCCGCAAGCTCACAGGTCGCTTCAATCGCGCCTTTCACAACGGCCAAGGTCACATCATCGACGCCAAACACCACAGGACACACCGGCCTGCCCCACCGCGCAAAGGCAAAACTGCCATCCGTGCGTGTGAACAACGCTTTTATCTCTGCTACTTCCATCTTCAATTTTCCAAATAAACTCTATCCCGCCCGATCACCCAAATAGATCAGTTTGCGATTTTGGCACAGGCCGACCCAGATGCGTCCACGCCTTTTGCGCCAGCATCCGCCCCCTCGGGGTGCGCTGGATCAACCCTTGTTGCAACAAAAACGGCTCAATCACATCTTCCAGCGAGTCGCGGCTTTCCGACAAGGCGGCCGACAATGTCTCAATGCCGACCGGTCCGCCCTGATAATTCTCCGCAATCAACTCAAGATACCGCCGGTCGGCCCCGTCAAGGCCCAGATGATCCACCCCAAGCCGCGTCAGCGCCATATCTGCCAACGCCCGCGTGACGCGGCCATCGCCCTCGACAACCGCAAAATCCACAACCCGGCGCAACAAACGTCCCGCGATCCTTGGTGTCCCCCGCGCCCGCTTTGCGATCTCGCGCGCGCCGCCCTCATCGGCAGGTGCGCCCAGCTTGCGTGCATTCCGGTCCACGATGATGAACAACTCATCCTCGGTATAGAATTGCAGACGCGTGGGAATGCCAAACCGGTCGCGCAGCGGCGTGGTCAGCAAACCCATCCGTGTGGTGGCCCCGACAAGCGTAAAGGGCTGCAACTCGATGCGCACAGTGCGTGCCGCTGGCCCTTCACCGATCACCAAATCTAGTTCGAAATCCTCCAACGCCGGATACAGCACTTCCTCGACAGCCGGGTTCAGACGGTGGATTTCGTCGATGAACAATACATCGCGCGCCTCAAGGTTGGTCAGGATCGCGGCCAGATCACCCGCCTTGGCCAGCACAGGACCAGAGGTCATGCGAAACCCAACACCCAATTCGCGGGCCATGATCTGCGCCAGCGTGGTTTTCCCCAAACCGGGCGGGCCGTGAAACAGGGTATGATCCATTGCCTCGCCGCGCTGCTTGGCCGACTGGATGAACACCTTGAGATTGGACCGTGCTTCAGCCTGCCCCACAAATTCGTCCAGCATTTGCGGACGCAACGCGCGGTCGAAATCTTCGGGCATCGGCGCGGGCCGGACAGTCGGGTCGATATCAGACATGCGTGCCTTTCAGGGCGAAGAAAGCCCCTAAGGGCTTGATGAGGGCACCCTAACCCTTGGGTGCCAGAAGTTTCAACGCCGCGCGGATCAAAGCCGGGGTATCGGCCCCCTCGTTTTCGCCTGCGGCCTGCGCCACGGCACCCGCCGCATCACCGGGGCTATATCCCAAATTGCCCAGCGCTGACATGGCTTCCGACTGCGCTGACGCATTTGCGGGTACAGCTGCTCGCGCCTTGACGGGGATGCTTTCCAGCACCTCTGAGTCAACCTCGCCCTGCGCTTGGGCCAGCGTGCCGCTCATCGCCATCACGCTTGGTGCCTTGTCTTTCAGGTCAAGCACGACGCGCTGTGCAATTTTCGGGCCAACACCCTTGGCCGCTTTGACCGCATTCCAGTCCCCAAGCGCAATCGCCCGGCTGACCCCGTCAGGGCCCAGCGCCCCGAGGATCGCCAGCGACGCCTTTGCCCCGATCCCCTGCACTGACGTCAACAAGCGGTGCCATTCTTTCTCGACCAGCGACTGAAATCCAAAAAGCTGTATCAGGTCCTCACGCACCAGCATATCGGTATAAAGCGCCGCCACCTCGCCCACGGCGGGCAGTGCCGCCATCGTCCGGTCAGAACAATAAACAAGGTAGCCGACACCGCGCACATCAATCAGCACGTGGTCAACTGCACGGTATTCAATGCGACCTGTGATCTTGCCAATCATGCGCTTGCCCTCGCAACTGCTTGGGCCAATGCGCTGGCGCCGCCGTGATGCGCGTGGCAGATCGCAATTGCCAGCGCGTCCGCCGCATCCGGCCCGTTGATCACAGCACCGGGCATCTGCATTTTGACCATGTGCAACACTTGTACTTTTTCCGCGTGGCCCACGCCAACGACCGTCTTTTTCACTTTGTTGGGGGCGTATTCCCCAACGCTCAACCCTGCCTGCGCGGGCACCAGCATTGCAATGCCGCGTGCTTGGCCCAGTTTCAGCGTACCGGCACCATCCTTGTTCACAAACGTCTGTTCCACCGCTGCCGTATCGGGTTGATAGGTCCGGAACACCTGCGTCAACTGGCTGTGCAAGGACAGCAGTCTTTGCGCCAGATCCGCACCCTCGGAATGACACACGCCGTTCGCAACGTGGGAAAGCCGACTCCCGGCGACGTCGATCACACCCCAGCCCATGTTCCGCAACCCCGGATCAATGCCAATTACCCGCATATCCACCCCTGCCTCGTTACAATTGTTGCTTTCTTGATGCACTAGCACGAAACGCGAACATTGGCCAAGCCTTAACACCGATCCGTCAATAACGACCATCCAATTGTCGCAATCAGATCACGCATGCCGTTTGCGCCGCACCCGAGGCGTAAAACGACCCTCAATAAAGGCAAATTTATGGCGTGTTTACGGGGCGTTAACCCCAGTTCTGACCTATGCAAAAAACGCAGATCACGCATGCGATTACAGCAGTTGTCGCAATAGCACTTCCGCCATATTTGCGCCTCACCCAGTCGGGGAAACCGACATAACGATTAAACACAAAGGACGGCTCAAATGGCAGCTTTCGACACCACCCGCACCGCATACGGCTCCTCTTCAGCCGTCTCACGCATCTCAACATTTGCTTCACGCGCAGTTTCAGCTGTCGTGGCTTGGAATGACACGCGCGTCACCCGCAAGGCCCTTGCAAGCCTGACCGACCGCGAGCTGGAAGATATCGGTCTTTCACGCGGCGACATTGATTTCATCGCTGACAGCAACATCATTCGCTAAATCGTTGGACCCGCTGCGCACCTCTCGAGAGGTGTGCAACGATCGTCAAAACAAAAGCCGCTTCTTGAGATATCAAGAAGCGGCTTTTTTGTTCAGAAGAGTTCCTGGAGGGGGAACCAGTCGCTTGTCGGTACCGCTACTTCAGCACGGGCAGCAGATAAGGCGCGAGAAAATCCGCGACTGCTTGCGTGACGGGATCAATCGCCATCACATAGGCACCCGCCTTTTCGATGCCAGTTCCGTTCTCCAGCCCGCCCAACCGCTCCTGATAGGATGCGGGACCAACAACGATGACCATCAAAAGTTTGAGCGTCAGGAAAAGTGCAAGAGCAAGGCCAACGACCTTTAGACCTGATGCATTGCGCGCAGTCCGCTTGGGGCGCACAACAATCAGACCGTCTTTGCCCACTTTCGTGGTATAGCCGTGCGTCATCTGCTGATGTTTACGCCCAAGCAATGTCAGACGTTTTACGAAGTGGTCGTGTGTCTCAACCATGGCAGCCTCGAATAACAAATGGCCCCCACCACTGTTAAGAAATGATTAGCCATGAATTGTGGCATTTTCAGGGCAATTGCCTCAAATGCCGCTGAAAAAAGGGTTAATTAAGGCAATTTCTGTAGGGTTAGTGTCGTCCAGTCGACAATGCTGTCGCGGTGCACCAGATTGATGCCATTGTGTGCATAAACTTCGATCACCTCATCGGCCTGTTCGTTTAAAATGCCGGATAGAATCGCATAACTGTTGGGAATTAAGGCACCCGCCATATCCGGCGATAACGCCACAAGCGGTCCTTTGAGGATATTCGCAAAAATCAGATCGTATGGGGCAGCGGCGGCCAGGGTCGGGTGGTCAAAGCCTGCCGCTTCCACACAGGTCACGCGCCCCTCAAGATTGTTTGCCGCCACATTGGCGCGCGCCACGTCCACCGCAACCTCGTCAATATCACTGGCCAGCACCACATCGGGCCAGATGCGCGCCGCTGCCATCGCCAGCACCGCAGTGCCGCATCCCACATCAACCACGTTCTTGCCTACAAAGCCCTCGGTCGCCAACCGGTCAAGCGCGCGCAGACATCCCAGCGTCGTGCCGTGGTGTCCCGTGCCAAAGGCCATCGCGGCCTCGATCAACAAGGGCTCGACACCTTCGGGTACTTTGTTCGCGTCATGGGAACCATAAACGAAAAAGCGGCCCGCCTCGACTGGTGATAATTCACGGCGCACATGGGCGACCCAGTCGGTTTCGGGCAGTTCCGAGATCACGAAAGGCTGCGCGCCCATCGCCGCAGCCAACACAGCCAATGCAGCGGCATCCGGTTCGGCCTCGAAATAGCCGCCGATTTCCCAAAGGCCGGAACCGTCTTCCATCTCGAACACGCCAACGCCAGTGGGCTCAGGCTCAAGCCGTTCCATCGCGTCGCCCAAGGCATAGGCCGGGTCGCGCCCTGCGAGGGTCGTGAGTGCAGTGAATGTGGTCATGGCTTTCTCCGGTGTCTGCGCGCCTAACGGCGGCGATATCTGTCAGGGTTCGGGTAGGGGCGTGGAAAGGCCGGGTCAAGCGGGGTCTCGTCTTCGGGCTTTAGTCCTTTGACAAAGTACCAGCCCCAGACAGACGCCCCCAGGCCCACAACGGCTGCGGCCATTGCCTGTCCATAGATCACACCTGCGGCGCCAAACGAGGCGGCCAACATGGTCGCGGCAGGCCAGCTGAGCACGCCATCTTTGATCCAGTTCACCAGCGTTGACCGCCCCGGCTTGCCCAGATTGTTAAACGCCGAATTGGATACAAAGAGTGCGCCAAAAAAGATGAACCCGCCCACGCCCACGGTCGAAAACGCGCGCAGTACCTCCACGCCGACACCTGTCAGGGCAAAGGCGGTGATCACAAAGTCAGTCACGCTGATCATCAAAACCCAAGCAACCAGCGTGTAGATCACACAAAACAGCAGCGCATCACGGTAGGTGCTGCGCACGCGGTCCATCTGGCCCGCGCCAAAGTTTTGCCCAAAGATACCGCCAATCGCACCTGACAGCGCAAAAAGACCGCCAAAAACCACAACGGTCAGACGGCCCACGACAGCCCAAGCAGCCATCGCCGCATCACCGAACGGGGCCATTACCATCGTAAGAACGTAATTGCCCGCAGGCGTGGACATCTGTGTTGCAATCGTCGGCAAGGCCACAGCAAAGAACGGACCGGCCAGATTGCGCATCGTGCTGAGGCGCGGTTTGGTCACCAGCTTCATCTGAACAATGGCGAAATAAACCGCCAAGCCCAACAGCGCGAAGCGAAACAGCACCAGACCAATCGCCGCCCCGTCCAGACCCATCCGCAGATACAAGATCAGAATCGGATCCAGTATCAGCAGCACAAAGCCAGAGAACATCGTTACATACATTGCCTTGGCCCCATAGCCATAGGCGCGCAACGTACCCGACAACACCAGCGCCACCGACATTGGCAACAGCGATGGCACGGTGGCCGCCAGATAGCGCGCAGCAAGGCGCGCAGTCTCGCCCTCGGCCCCGGCAAAACCGATTAGCGCATGCCGGTAGCCCACAATCAGGCTGACCACGACACTCATCAGTCCTAACGCGATGACACAAGCAGCCCCCGCCTGCCTGCGCGCAAGGGCTTCTTCGCCGCGCCCCACGCTGCGCGAGATCAGGGCCGTTGCCGTGATCATCAGACCCACCCCGACGGAAACGCTGAAAAACTGCACCGCATAGGCAAAGCCGATGGCCGCGACCAATTGGGGATTGCCCAACTGACTGACCCAGAACAGGTTCGTCGCATCCACCAGAAAGATAAACGTGATGCCCAGCGCACCGGTAGCAGTCATGCGCACCACATGCCCCATGGTGCCCCCGGTCAGAAATCGCCCTTCGGCCACCTATTCAGCAGCCTGCATGCTGCGCTGCGCAAAGATCGTCTCATTGCCGGGCACCGGATGGCGGGGGATCAGCATAGCAAGGCCAAATGAAATGCCCGCCATCGCAGCGGCAAGGAAAAATACAGCCGCCGGAGACGCCAGCCACAACAACCCCAATGACACCGGTAAAAACACCGCCGCGATATGGTTGATGGTAAAGGCAACCGCCGCCGTGGGCGCGATATCGGCAGGATCCGCAATTTTCTGGAAATAGGTCTTGAGCGCCAGCGCCAACCCGAAAAACAGATGGTCCAGCACATACAGCACTGCGGCCACCACCACTCCCCAGCCCATGTAATACACGCCACCATAGCTGAGAAACACCAACACAAGACCGATATATTCAAAGCCTAAAGTCCGGCGTTCACCGAAATACCCCACAGCGCGGCCCATTAGCGGGGCAAAGATCATGTTGGCTACGAGATTGATCATATAAAGGGCGGTGATTTCATGCACCTGCCAACCGAACTTCTCGACCATCATAAAGCCCGCAAACACCACGAAAATCTGCCGCCGTGCGCCAGACATGAATTGCAGCGCGTAATAAAGCCAATAGCGTTTGCGCAAAATCATCTTTTTGTGCTGCGGCGTGGGCGCTTCGAACTGTGGATAGGCGAACATCGCAAACAAGGCGAGCACGACCGTCACACCACCCCCAACAAGATAAACGATGTTGTATGACAGCGACAAAGTCTCCCAAAGCGCCATGATCGCGATATAGGCGATCAACGTGGCCAGCGAACCCGCCGCCATCAGCCACCCCAACATACGCGGCGCATCTTCGATCTTGAGCCATTGCAACTGCAAAGATTGGTTTACCGTCTCATAATAATGAAACCCGATAGAGCTCAGCATGGTGATGGTCAAAATCCCGCCCATGGACGGAAACCACGCCGTCACGGCGGTCGCCACGCCCAACAGGCTCAGCGATATCAACCCCAATACCTGCTCACGGATAAAGATAATCAGCGCGATGACACCAACGGCCAGAAATCCGGGTATCTCCCGCACGGTATGCAACAAGCCGATGTCAGAGCCATCGAATTCAGCGACTTCAATAACAAAGTTGTTCAGCAATGCCGACCATGTATTGAACGCCACCGGCATTGCCAGCGCCATGAGAAACAACAGCGCGACGGGTCTGCGCCAAAACGGCAAGCCTTTGGCCTGTTCAAGGGTAACATATTGAGCCATGCAAATCTCATACGCCCGCGCCAAACGAAAGACGAGTCGCTAAAGCGCCACAGCAGCGACCTTCTTGTTTCAGCTCTTTTCGCTTCAAATACTGCATGGGGGTTTGGGGGTATGAAACCCCCAACTGGTGCGGCTAGTAGAAACTCTGCGGATCAATATCGACTGCAATGCGCAGATCGCCTTTTAAACGCACCTGCGCCACCCATTTGACCAAAGCCTCCTGCAAGGGCGCGGTCTTCTCAGCCTTTACCAATAATCTCACCCGGTGCCGTCCGCGCACGCGCGCTATTGGCGCAGGCGCAGGCCCATAAACCTGTGCCCCGATCCGCCGCAAGGCACCATCGTTGCGCGCCAACAGGTTCCCTGCATCAAACACCTGCGCCACATCTGGGCCCGACAGAATTATGCCGGCCATCCGTCCATAAGGCGGCACACCTGCCTCCTTGCGCTCAGAGGCTTCGGAGGCCCAGAACGCTTCCTCGTCTCCCGCCAAGATCGCGCGGATCACAGGATGCTCCGGCTGGTAGGTCTGCAAGAGCGCGGCACCTGGTGCTTCCGCACGCCCCGCCCGTCCCGCGACCTGCCGCATCAGTTGAAAGGTCCGCTCGGCTGCGCGCAAATCTGACCCCATCAGGCCCAGGTCGGCGTCGATGACACCAACAAGGGTCAAATTGGGAAAGTTATGCCCCTTTGCCACCAGTTGCGTACCAATGATGATATCTGCCGCCCCTGCCGCAATGCCTGCAATCTCGGCCTTTAGCGCGCGCGCTGATCCATACATATCCGAGCTGAGCGTCGCGATCCGTGCCTCCGGCCAGATCAACGCCGCCTCTTCCCCGAGCCTCTCAACTCCCGGCCCCACAGGGGCCAGACGCCCTGTGGCATCGCAGGACGGACAGGTCTCCGGCATCGGTTTGCTTTCGCCACACTGATGACAGACCAGCCGTTTCAGGAACCGGTGCTCAACCATGCGCGCATCGCAATCATCACACCCGATCTGATGACCACAGGCGCGGCACAACGTGATCGGTGCATAGCCCCGCCGGTTGATGAAAAGCATCGCCTGCTCTCCGCGTTCAAGGCGCTTGTTGACCTCTTGCTGCAACCGGGGCGAAACCCACTTGTCGCTGGCCAATGTTTCGGCGCGCATGTCAATTGCACCCATTTCAGGCATCACCGCTGGCCCGAACCGCGATGTCAGTTCCAACCTGCGGTATTTGCCAGCCTCCGCATTGGCCCAGGTTTCCAGCGATGGCGTGGCAGAGGCCAGTACGACCTGCGCATTACAAATCGACGCGCGCAAAACCGCCATATCCCGCGCATTATAGAGCACACCATCCTCTTGCTTGTAGGACGTGTCATGTTCTTCATCGACGACAATCAAGCCCAGATTCTGAAACGGCAGAAACAACGCCGAACGCGCCCCGATGACCAGTTGCGCCTGACCCTGCCCCACCATCCGCCAGATGCGGCGACGTTCTGTCATGGTGGCACCTGAATGCCATTCTGCTGGTTTCGCGCCAAACCGTTCTTGCACACGCGTCAGGAATTGTTCCGTCAACGCAATCTCTGGCAGCAACACCAATGCCTGCCGACCCGCCTTCAACGCCGCAGCGACCGCCTCCAGATAGACTTCGGTCTTGCCAGATCCCGTTACGCCGCGCAGCAACGTCGTGCCATATTCCCCGGCCGTCACGCCTTGCGCCAAGGCGGCCGCCCCAGCAGCCTGATCCTGCGTCAACGCTTTGCCCGGCAAATCAGGATCCATCCGCGCAAAGGGCAAGTCTCTCGGGCTGTCCTCTTCGCGCACGACATCCTGCCCCACCAACCCTTTGACGACAGAGGATGTAACGCCTGCCATTTCTGCAAGTTCCTTGAGGGTGAATGACAAGTCCCCGTATTCATCCAGCACCGCCAACACCCGGCGGCGTGCGTCTGTCAGTTTGCTTGGCTCTGCGGGACCGCGCCGGTACACTTTGCGCATCGAGGGCGGATCACCCAACCCCGGTGCCCGCGTGGCCAAGCGCAACATCGCGGGCAGCGGTGTGACCGTGTAGGCCGCCGCGCGCGTCAAGAACTCTTTCAGTTCAAGCCGCATCGGGGCGGCGTCCAGCACGCGGATCACGTGGCGGATTTTGTTAAGCGCATAATCCCCCTGCCCTGCCCCCCAGACAACCCCAAGCACTTTGCGCGGCCCCAAAGGCACCTCGACAAAAGCCCCCAGATGACACCCGCCTTCCGGCGCTTTGTAATCCAGCGCACGGCCGAGGGGCTGCGTGGTCATCACTGCCACCAGTGCGCCATGATCAAAGTATTCCGGTTCGCTCAAGATCGGCTCCGATGCGGGGGGTGGGATTTGAGGGTTTCAGGACGCGGTTTCATAGGCTAGACCCGATTTCAATCAGGATAAGCACAACTTCAACGCTGCATCCCTTAACTGCAAGGACATCGACATGAAATTCTTCGTAGACACTGCTGAAATCGACGCCATCGCCGAATTGAACGATCTGGGCATGGTGGACGGCGTTACCACCAACCCTTCGCTGATCCTGAAATCAGGCCGCGATATCATGGAAGTGACCAAAGAAATTTGTGATCTGGTCTCTGGCCCTGTCTCTGCCGAAGTGGTGGCGATTGAAGCCGACGCGATGATCGCCGAAGGCCGCAAACTGGCCGAGATCGCAGAGAATATCGCGGTCAAACTGCCGCTGACATGGGACGGCTTGAAGGCCTGTAAAGTGCTGTCCGCAGAGGGCAAGATGGTCAACGTCACCTTGTGCTTTTCTGCAAACCAAGCGCTGCTTGCCGCCAAAGCCGGTGCGACATTCATCTCGCCGTTCATCGGGCGTCTGGATGACATCAACATCGACGGTATGGATTTGATCCAGGACATCCGCACGATCTATGACAACTACGGGTTCGAAACCAACATCCTTGCTGCGTCCATCCGTTCTGTCGCGCATGTGCAGGATTGCGCCCTGATCGGTGCAGACGTGATGACGGCCCCGCCGGAGGTCATCAAAAAGCTGGCCACGCACCCGTTGACCGACAAGGGTCTGGACCAGTTCATGAAAGACTGGGCAAAGACGGGCCAGAATATTCTTTGATTGAACGCTTCGGCCCTGTCTTGCCCTTTGCGGGTGCGGCTGGGCCGGAATCCAGTATTTAAAGCGAAAAGAAACGATAAGAGGTGCTTTTCTTTTCGCTTTAAATACTGAAATTCTGCCGGTGCCTTTCCGGGGCCGCTTCACGAATGACTCCGATTCGCCACATCCTAAGAATTGCGCCACTTGGGGGGCAGATTTCCCGTGTTTGGCATGCTACACAGAGCAAAATCAAAAAGAGACGACCATGAGCAGTAACCCCAAGATTGATGACGTCCTGCGTGAGGCGATCATTTCGCAGCCTGATGTCATCCTTGACGATACCGACGTGATGCAAGCCCTGATTGCGGCTAATGAAAAGACCATGGGCGGCAATATTGTCGATCTGCGCGGCATCGCGATGGAACGGCTGGAGACCCGTTTGGACCGGTTGGAAGACACGCACCGCAGCGTAATTGCAGCCGCTTACGAGAACCTTGCGGGCACCAATCAGATCCACCGCGCGATTCTGCGGATGTTGGACCCGACTGAATTTGAGACATTCCTGCGCGATCTTGGCGGCGAAGTTGCCGATATTTTGCGCGTCAATGCCGTCAAATTGGTATTGGAATCAGTACAAAACGACAATGATCCGGCAATCAAGCGTCTGGGTGACGTTCTCAGCGTGGCGGAACCCGGATTTATCGACGATTACCTGACCCAAGGGCGCGGCGGCACAGTGCGCCAAGTGACCTTGCGTGGTGTACAGGATGCTTCGGCCCAGATTTACGGCGACAAGGCGGACTGGATGCGCTCGGAGGCCTGTCTCAAGCTTAACTTTGGTGCAGGACGGTTGCCCGGCCTTTTGGTTCTGGGCGCAGAAGATCCGCATATGTTCGGGCCCCAACAAGGCACCGATCTGCTGACTTTCTTCACCGGCGTGTTTGAACGCGCCATGCGCCGCTGGTTGTCTTGAGCGGGCCGGACCTGAATGCTGCACAGGGGCTCATCAGCCCCGCCGCGCGCGATGCGTTGCAAACATGGTTGGATCATCAGCGCAGTTTGAAGGGCGCCGCCGAAAACACATTGATCGCCTATCAGGGCGATGTGGTTGAGTTTTTGACCTTCATCACTTTTCACAAGGGTGACAGTCAGGGCCTAGGAGCGTTGGCGCGGATCACGATTTCTGACATGCGCGCCTGGATGGCCCGCACGCGCAGCAGCGATGTCGGGCCAAGGTCCATGGCACGCAAATTGTCTGCGGTGAAAGCGTTCTACCGCTGGCTGGCAGAGCGCGAAGGGTTCGAGCCGACCGCAGTTCTGTCGACCCGGTCGCCAAAGTTCCAAAAAAAGCTGCCGCGTCCCTTGGCCATTGATGCCGCCAAAGCCTTGCTGGACTGTGTTGAAATACAAAATGACCGCCCGTGGGTGTCTGCCCGCGATGTGGCGGTATTAACGCTGCTTTGGGGATGCGGGTTGCGGATTTCCGAAGCGCTTGGGCTAAAAGGCCGCGATGCGCCGCTGCCTGAAACGCTGCGCATTCTTGGCAAAGGGGGCAAGGAACGCGTCGTGCCCGTCCTGCCTGCAGCCCGCGATGCCGTTGATACCTATGTCCACCTGTCGCCACACCCTAAAGAAGCAGACGCGCCCTTGTTTCGTGCCATCAAAGGCGGTCCGCTGACCGCGCGGCCTATTGCCAAAGTGATGGCAGATGCGCGCATGCAGCTTGGCCTGCCCGCCAGCGCCACACCGCATGCGATGCGGCACAGTTTCGCTACGCATCTGCTGGATGCGGGTGGTGATCTGCGGGCCATACAAGAGTTGTTGGGGCATGCGTCGCTCTCTACCACACAAGCCTATACGGCGGTTGATACTGCGCGGTTGATGGAAGTCTACAACCGCGCCCATCCCAAAGCGGGTTAATTCCGGTTATTTGCCTAGCTCTTCGACGAACGCCTGCGCCGCTGCTGTCGGGTCTGCTTTGCCAGCCGCAACCTGCGCGCTGATGGCTTCTAGCGCCGCTTTGACAGTTGGTTCGGACAACCGTGCCAACAACCGTTGTTTGACGTCCTCGTGAAACCAGTACCGCGCCTGTTCTGCCCGCGTCTTGTCCCAAAACCCTGCCGCGCGACGCCAGTCTGAAAGGCGCTGCAGCGTCTCCCAAGCCACTGCCAATCCCTCTTCTTGCAAAGCCGAAACCGTCATCGCACAAGGGTAGCCTTCGGGATCTTGCGGACGCTTGCGCAACAACCGCAGCGCACCAGCGTAGTCCGCACATGTCCGCATCGCGGTGGCTTTCAGATCACCATCCGCTTTGTTCACAAGAATCACGTCAGCCATTTCCATGATACCACGTTTGACGCCTTGCAGCTCGTCCCCGCCAGCAGGCGCAAGCAACAGCAAGAAAAGATCGGACATTTCAGCCACAACAGTCTCGGATTGGCCAACACCGACAGTTTCGATCAGGACGACATCAAATCCGGCGGCCTCGCACAGGCGCACCGCCTCTCGCGTGCGGCGGGCCACACCGCCCAGATGGGTCTGGCTGGGGGACGGACGGATAAAGGCATTCGGATCGCGCGCCAAAAAATCCATACGGGTTTTATCGCCAAGGATCGACCCGCCGGAACGCGCCGATGACGGGTCCACAGCAAGCACCGCCACCCGTTTGCCTTGGCCCGTCAGCATCAAACCAAAGCTCTCGATAAACGTCGATTTGCCCACGCCCGGTGTCCCGGATAGACCAATGCGCAGCGCCTGCCTGTCAGCGGGCAATGCCACCAAAAGTTCCGCGGCCTGCGCGCGGTGGTCCGCACGACCCGATTCGACCAATGTGATGGCCTGCGCCAAAGCACGGCGTTCCCCTGCGCTGATGCGCGTCGCAAGATCAGATACGTTCATGGCGCATCTTTTGCGGGCGGACACAAAAATGTCCATACCCCTGCTGTCGTCCTTCCCTCTTGGCGGCACCTTAGGATTACCCGATAAGGTGCCATGTCTTTCACACTCCCCATCGACGCGGTTCTGCCCGAGGTCATCGCCGCATTGCGCACCCGTTCCCGCGTGGTACTGCAAGCCCCGCCCGGAGCCGGTAAAACCACGCGTGTGCCGCTGGCGATGCTGGAGGCGCAGATTACCACAGGCAAGATCCTTATGCTGGAACCCCGTCGCTTGGCCGCGCGTGCCGCCGCCGAACGGATGGCCGCGACACTGGGTGAGGACGTGGGTCGCACGGTTGGCTATCGCGTGCGCGGCGCATCAGCGATCACCAAGGCGACCCGGATCGAAGTTGTAACCGAAGGTATCCTCACGCGGATGATGCAAGACGCGCCTGATTTGCCCGGCGTCGGCGCGGTGATCTTTGACGAGTTTCACGAGCGGTCGCTGAATGCCGATCTGGGGCTGGCACTTTGCCTAGAGGTCGCAGAGGCGTTGCGCGATGATCTGTTGATGGTCGCAATGTCGGCCACCTTGGATGCGGGTCCGGTGGCCGCGCTGATGGACGCGCCTATCGTCACATCAGAAGGGCGCAGTTTTGACGTTCGGCCTGTCTGGCTGGACCGTCCCCTGGGCAAAAAGCGGTTGGAACAGGCCACAGCCGATCTGGTGTTGAAAGCACTGTTAGAGGCCGAGGGGTCCGCATTGGTTTTCCTGCCCGGTGAGGGTGAGATCAGGCGCGTCGAGGGGCTGTTGCGCAATCAGTTGCCCGGTGATTGCACCCTTGCTCCCCTGTTTGGTGCGATGGATTTCAAAGCGCAGCGCGCGGCAATTGCACCCGTCACATCAGGACGCAAAGTGGTCCTTGCCACGTCGATTGCGGAAACTTCCTTGACCATTGAAGGCATCACCATTGTCGTCGATGCGGGCCGTGCGCGCAGGGCGCGGTTCGATGCGGCGTCGGGTATGTCCCGGCTGGTGACGGAAAAAGTGACCCGCGCCGAGGCCACGCAGCGCGCAGGCCGTGCAGGCCGGATCAGCGCGGGTGTCGCGTATAAACTCTGGACGCGCGGCGAGGAAGGCGCGCTTGCCGCCTATCCGCCCGCCGAGATTGAGGCGGGTGACCTGACAGGTTTCGCGCTGGAACTGGCCCAATGGGGCGCCAAAATTGACGATCTGTGCTTTGTGACGCCACCACACGAGGGGCGCTATGCAGAGGCTAAGGCCGTCCTTCATATGCTGGACGCACTAGATGTTGGGGGCCGGATCACCGCGCATGGGCGCGCCTTGCTCAAGCTGCCCTTACACCCGCGTCTGGCGCATATGGTCCAGCGGGGTGGCCCTCGGGCCGCGACGCTGGCCGCGCTTTTGGCGGAACGTGACCCGATGCGCGGGGCGGGCGTTGATCTGGCGCAGCGCATGGACGCCATCGCGGGCAAGCGTGTCGCGACTGAATTGCACCAACCCAGCCTTGCCCGCATCCGCCAAGAAGCAAAACGTCTGGGGCGCGGCCAAAATTTGGAGGGGCCTGACGACATCGGCATCCTCGCCGCGCTGGCCTATCCTGACCGGATCGGGCTGCGCCGCAAGGGTGACACGCCGCGCTATGTTCTGTCTGGTGGCAAAGGGGCGGTGCTGCCTGAGGGCGATCCAATGGCCGGCGAACGTCTGCTGGTTGCGACCGATCTGGACGGTGATTTGCGCGAAGCCAAGGTGCGGCAAGCCGCGCGGATCAGCGAGGCTGATTTACGACAGACCTTTGGCGATCAGATCAAATGGTTTGAAACATGTGCATGGTCGCGGCGCGAGGGGCGTGTGTTGACCCGCAGGCAGGAACGCTTTGGCGCGCTGGTTCTGGACGATCGAACATGGTCTGACGCGCCTGAGGGCCATATCGCCATCGCGATGCTGGACGGCGTGCGACAACTGGGGCTGAACCCGACGGCGGCGGCGCAACGGTTTCTGGCGCGCGCGCGTCTTATGGGTGAAAGCTTTCCTGACTTTTCGGAACAACACCTGATGGAAACGCTGGAAGACTGGTTGCTGCCGCATCTGACAGGCGTGCGTTCAACAGGCGATTGGAAGGGGTTTGACCTGATGCCCGCCCTGCGCGCAAGGTTGGACTGGGACCAGCAGCAGGCGCTGGACAAGGCCGCACCGGCGCATTTCACCACGCCCTTGGACCGCAAGATACCGATTGATTACAGCGGCGACGTGCCGGCGATTTCCCTGCGCCTGCAGGAGGTTTTTGGCGTCACAAGGCACCCAACCGTGGTAGGCCAACCCCTACAGATCACGCTGCTGTCACCCGGCCAACGCCCGGTTCAGGTCACAACAGATTTGCCGGGTTTCTGGGCCAGTTCTTATGCAGATGTGCGCAAAGACATGCGCGGGCGCTATCCGCGTCATCCATGGCCCGACGACCCGACCGAGGCCGATCCGACCCTGCGCGCGAAACCCCGCAACCGCTAAAACTGACGTAGAACAGCACCGGGGTTCATGATTCCTTTGGGATCCAGCGCCGTTTTGATCGCCCGCATCGCAGACAGTTTTGCGGGATCGCCATAGCGTTCCAGATCAGCAACCTTGAGCCGCCCGATACCATGTTCCGCACTGATGGAGCCACCCATGCTGTGAACCAGATCGTGCAATACACGCTTGATGCGGGGACGTTGCTCCTCATGATCCGAACGGGATTTTCCCTCAACAGGAAAGACGTTGTAATGCAGATTGCCATCGCCCACATGGCCAAAGCAGTTGATGCGGAACGTGCCGATCTTTGCGACTTCCTGTGCGCCTTGTTCAATGAACGCAGGTATCGCGCTCAACGGCACGGAAATATCATGGCTTGAGACCGAGCCGACCCGCCGGTTCGCCTCCGGGATCATCTCGCGGATGGTCCAGAAATCTTTTGCTTGCTGGCTGGTCTGCGCAATAAGCCCGTCTGGCACCAACCCCGCCTCATGTGCTGCCGCAAAGAGCGTCTCAAGTGCGGCATCCGGGTCCAGATCACCGCTCAGACCTACTTCGATCAACACGCACCATTCGGGCGCAGTTGCAAAAGGGTGCCGCACTTCAGGCAACGTCTGGGCCAAAAAATCAAACCCTTGTCGATGGATCAACTCAAACGCGCTGACCATTTCACCCAGATGCGCACGCGCCAACGACAGCAAATCAAGTGCTGCACGCGGATCAGTCACGACCAGCATCGCCGTGCCTGTGCGCGCGGGTTTCGGGAACAGCTTGAGCGCCGCAGCCGTGATCACCCCCAACGTTCCTTCCGCCCCGATGAGCAAGTGCCGCAGATCGTAACCGGTGTTGTTTTTGCGCAGGCGTGTCAGGCCGTTCCATATCTGGCCGTCCGGCAGCACCGCCTCAAGCCCCAGACACAGATCGCGCGCATTGCCGTAGCGCAGAACGCCCGTGCCCCCCGCGTTGGTGGCCAGATTGCCACCGATGCGCGCCGATCCTTCGGCCGCCAGTGACAGCGGGAACAGCCGGTCCTGCGCATCTGCCGCTGCTTGCACATCGGCCAATACAACGCCTGCCTCGGCGACCAGCACGTTCTCGTCCGGATATACGTCGCGCACTTTGTTCATCCGCTCCAGCGACAAAATCAACGGCGCGGGGCCGCTTTCGGCGATCTGCCCCCCGACCAGACCGGTGCCGCCCCCGTAAGGGATGACGCCAACGCCCGCATCCGATGCCGCGCGCACCAAAATAGCGACCTCGTTCGTGGTGCGGGGCAGCGCTAGCAACGCCTCAGTGCCCGCATAAAGGCCGCGAGGTTCTTCCAGATAGCGCGGCTCAACCGGGCGAAAAACAGCGTCTGGCAACAGCTGCGCCAAATGGTCACGAAAAGCGGGGTTTGCAGGGTTCAATGTCATGCACCTTGATCCCGCGCAGGACGCAATGATGCAAGCGGCTATCTTGTCACGTTCAGATATTCAGGCCGCAACACCATGATCGTGGGCCGCGAGGGCAACCTGTCGATTGAGACATTCAAGCTAGGTCCGCCGACCTCGACAATCGAAAAGTCATCGCGCATGCCAATCAGGAAATCATCCAGCGCGAATTCGGAAAACCAGTGCATCGGGATCACTATGGATGATTTCAGCCGCTTGAGCACGCGAATCATCGTCGGTTGGTCCAGCGTATAGCCCCCGTCCACCGGTGCCATGACCACGTCCAGTCGCCCCAATGCTGCGTATTGCGCGGCATCGGGCGCATGATGCAAATGACCCAGATGGCCGATGCACAGGCCTGCCATCTCAAACACAAAGATCGAATTGCCGTTGCTCTCGACCCCGGAAAACTGCGACCGGATGTCGGTTGAAACATTGCGCACCAGCACCTCGTCCAGATCTAGGCGGTGCTCCACGCCTTCGCCAAACGGTCCCCATCCCGGCAGAACATGCGTGATCGCGGGGTCAGGAAACGACGTCCAATGGCTGTCGTGGGCATGGTTCATCGTCACAACATCCGGGATCAGGGGCAGCGTACCAGTGAAACCGGTAAAGTCCGTGACCATGTTCAACCCCGCGTGGCTGCGGATCAGAAACGATGCATGCGCGATGTAGTGCAGATAGACCTCTTCGCGCGCGACATCGGGCAAGCTGGCACGGTGGAGATATTCCAAACCCGGTGCTGCGTCGGCAAGTGCAATGCAATGGCTTGGCGTGCGCGTCTGCGCCATCAGGGTGCTGGGCAAGAGCAACGACAAAAACAAGACAAGGCGGGTCAGCATGGCAATCCTCCACAGGTCATATCGGACTTGTTAAGGATCAAAAGGTAGCAGCGTTTTGGATTTCGGCAACAAAACCTTGCTGAAAGCAGTTGCGCCGCGCGTGGCACTGCCTGCAATCTAGGCAAGCAGAACAAGGAGACATGCAATGCTGGCCAATCGACCATGGGTGCCGCAGGTTTGTGAAGACCGCGTGCAACAGATCGCAGAACAGACGGCTGGTGCCGCCCCGGAACATGCCGCATCCCGGATCGCGGCCCTGATTGACCAGAACCGCGACATCCATGAGCGGGAGTGCTTTAACCTCAACCCTGCCACCAATGTGATGTCCCCACGCGCCGAAGCGGCACTTGCCTCCGGTCTGGGCACGCGCCCCTCGCTTGGCTATCCCGGTGACAAATACGAGATGGGTCTGGAGGCCATTGAAGAGATCGAAGTGATTGCTGCCGAACTTTGTGCGCAGGTATTCGAAGCAGAATATGCCGAGATCCGCGTGCCGTCGGGCGCACTTGGCAATCTCTATGGGTTTATGGCGACCTGTACGCCGGGTGATACAATCATTGCACCACCCGGTGCAATTGGCGGCCATGTGACACATCATGCGGCAGGATGTGCCGGTCTTTACGGTTTAAACACGGTTGCCGCACCTGTTGACGCCGATGGATATTCCATCGACATCGATGCCTTGCGCGCGCTGGCCCATGAGGTGAAGCCGAAACTGATCACGGTCGGCGCCTCCCTTAACCTCTTTGAACATCCCGTGGCGCAGGTCCGCACGGTTGCAGACGAAGTGGGTGCAAAGGTGCTGTTTGATGCCGCGCACCAATGCGGGATCATCGCGGGACGTGCATGGCGCAATCCGTTGGTTGAAGGAGCACATCTGATGACGATGAGCACCTACAAAAGCCTTGGTGGCCCGCCCGGCGGCCTGATTGTGACCAATGATGCCGAGATGGCCGAGCGGTTGGACGCAATTGCGTTTCCCGGTATGACAGCGAACTTTGATGCAGCAAAATCTGCAGCATTGGCCCTTACTATGGTTGATTGGCTGGATCAGGGGCAGGCCTACGCCAAAGAGATGATCGCGGTGGCGCAATCTCTCGCGCTGTCATTGGATTCACTGGGCCTGCCGGTTTTCGCCAAGGCGCACGGGTTTACCCGGTCGCATCAGTTCGCAATCGAGGCCGCCGGGTTTGGTGGCGGCCAGACGGCGTCGAAAACTTTGCGAAAGGCAGGGTTTCTGGCCTGTGGTATCGGATTGCCGGTTGCAGAGGTGCCCGGTGATATGAACGGGCTGCGCATTGGCACCCCCGAATTGGTCCGCTGGGGCGTGGGCGTCAAGGATACTGCTGAATTGGCGCGGCTGATCGCGGCAGCGCTGCGCAGCAATGATCCCGCGTCTCTCGCAGCCGAAGTCCGCCGGTTCAGAGAGACGTTTCAGACGCTGCGGTTTGTCGGTTAAGCGGCGTTACCCTGCATCGGTTTTGCCGCGCCGGTCGCTGCGCAACACAGCATAAAGCACATGCGTGCGCCAGCGTCCGTCGATCTGCAGATAGCTTTGCGCGACGCCTTCGTATTTGAAACCGGTCTTTTCCAGCACCCCGCGCGAGGGGGCGTTTTCGGGCAGGCACGCGGCCTCGATCCGGCTTAGGTCCAGCCGGGTGAACGCCTGATGCACAACCGCATGAATCGCCTCGCGCATATAACCTTGGCGCGCAAACGGTTCGCCGGTCCAATAGCCCAAAGTACCCGACTGCGCAGGCCCGCGCCTGATATTATCAAGGGTGATGGCACCCAACAACGCTTGATCCTCACGCCGGATCAGGAACAAGGGCAGCGCAGTGCCGCCCGAAACAGAGCGTTGCGCCCAATAGACCCGGTTGGTGAACGCCTTGCGGGTCAGATGGTCATTGGCCCATGCAGGTTCCCATTTCGTGAGATATTCGCGGCTTTTGATGCGCAGCGCGCTCCACGCACGAAAATCGGAATGGATCGGCGTGCGCAAGGTCAGCCGCTCTGTTTCGATCTTGAGTTTGCGTTTCAGGAGCAGCATCAGGCGGCGCGGCGCTCCTGCAATTCTTGCAGGGTCGGCGCATTTTCAACAGGGCCGTAGAGCGCGAGTGCTGCAGGTGCGGTCTCGGCCATGCGCTGTGCCAGATCGCGCACATCACCGGTGGTAACGGCGTCGATTTTTTCAATACTCTCGGACAGGGGCGGCACGCGGTCCCAAATCTGGACCAGCCGGGCCAGACGTTCAGCGCGGTTTGAGGGGCTTTCCAGCCCCATCAAAAGCCCCGCCTTCATCTGCGCGCGGGCGCGGGCGACTTCGGCAGGCGACATGTCAGTGGCTGCGCGCTTCATCTCGTCAATCGTGATGCCTGCCAGTTCGGGGAGCTGGTCAGCAGAGGTACCTGCGTAGATCGTCATCATGCCCGTATCGGCATGCGCGCCCGCTTGGGCAAAAATGGTGTAGCACAGCCCGCGATTTTCGCGGATTTCCTGAAACAGCCGCGAGGACATGCCGCCGCCAAGCGCAAATGCGTAGATTTGAGCGACGTAGATATCGTCGGCAGCATAGCTGGGCGATTCGAACCCAAGAGCAAAATGCGCCTGCTCAAGCGGCTTGATCTGACGCATTTCACCCCCTTTAAAGGACGCGCCCTGCATCTGGAACAACGGCTTGGCGGGCATGTCACCAAAAAGCTCTTCGGCCAGCTTTACAATCTGGTCGTGATCCACGGCACCGGCAGCCGACAGGATCATCTGCTCAGGACCATAATGGTCCGCAATGAACGCCTTGAGGTCTTCGCGGTTAAAGTTGGAAACGCGCTCAGCAGGGCCAAGGATGGTCTTGCCCAGCGGTTGTCCGGGGTAGGCTTCTTCCTGCAGCCAGTCGAAAATCACATCATCGGGCGTGTCGAGGGCCTGACCGATTTCTTGCAGGATCACGCCGCGTTCGACTTCGATCTCGTTCGGATCAAGCACCGGATTGCGCAGGATGTCGGCAATCACGTCAAGGCCAAGCGCCACATCATTTTCCAGCACGCGCACATAATATGCCGTCACTTCGCGGCTGGTGTAGGCGTTGATATAGCCGCCCACGTCCTCAATCGCTTCGGCAATTTGCAAGGACGTGCGTTTGGCGGTTCCCTTGAATGCCATGTGTTCAAGGAAATGCGCGATGCCGTTTTGCTGGGGTGTTTCATGACGACCGCCTGCGGCGACCCAGACCCCGATAGAAGCAGAGGCGAGGCCCGGCATATGTTCGGTGACGATGCGAAAGCCGTTCGCGAGGCGATGTTCTTGGAGGCTCATAGGTGGAGGGCTTTCGTGATGTGGGATTTCAGGGCGTCAAGATCGTTTGCGACGCGGGTCAGGCGTTCGGGACGCTCGAACAGATCGGCCATACGCGGTGGCAAAGGCGGCCGAATGCCTGTAGCAGCTTCGACCGCGTCGGGGAATTTCGCGGGGTGCGCGGTGGCGAGGGTGATCATCGGAGTAGCCTCTTCGCGCTGTTCATCCGCTACTTTTACGCCGATTGCGGAATGCGGGCACAAGAGTTCGCATGTGGTTTTCAGGAATGTGGTGATGGTATCGCTGGTTTCGTCCTCGGAGGCGCGACCTGATTTGTAGATACTCTGCAAGACCTGCATCGCGCCTTGGGAGACGTCAAAGCCGCCTTGGCCCAGTTCCGTCATCAGTTGCGCAACGGCATTGCCATCGCGGTCATAGGCGTCAAACAAGGCCCGCTCAAAGTTCGAGCTGACCTGAATATCCATTGAGGGGCTGATTGAGGGATGTACCGCGCCCTTGTGATAGCCCTGCCCTTTCAGACAACGGTCGAGAATATCGTTCTGGTTGGTCGCAACCACAAGGTCCTTGATCGGCAGCCCCATGCGCTTGGCGATGTAGCCCGCGAAAATGTCACCGAAATTGCCGGTCGGCACTGTAAAGCTAACCTCGCGCGCAGGAGCACCCAACGAGACCGCAGAAGAGAAGTAGTAGACCACTTGCGCCAGCACACGGCCCCAGTTGATGGAGTTCACGCCGGCGAGTTTCACGCCATCGCGGAACTCGAAATCGTTGAACATATCCTTGAGCCGCGCTTGGCAGTCATCGAAATCACCGTCCACAGCAAGCGCATGCACGTTCGCCTCGACGGGCGTTGTCATCTGGCGGCGCTGGACCTCGGACACGCGGCCATGCGGATAAAGAATAAAGACGTCGACGTTGTCCAAACCACGGAACGCTTCAATCGCGGCAGAACCTGTGTCACCGGAAGTCGCGCCGACGATGGTCACCCGCTCGCCCTTGCGGCCCAATGCCTTTTGGAACATCTGACCGATAATTTGCATGGCAAAGTCTTTGAACGCCAAGGTGGGACCGTGGAACAGTTCAAGCAGAAAGTGGTTCGGGGCCAGTTGTACCAAAGGCGCGCGGGCGGCGTGGCCGAATGTGGCGTAGGCGTTTGCAATCAGCTCGCGGAATTCGGCGTCTGTGAATGTGTCACCAATAAAGGGGCGCATCACCACAAAGGCGACATCCTCGTAGGACGCGCCTTGCATGGCGGTGATCTGCGCCTTTGTCAGGGTCGGAATTTCCTCGGGCACATAAAGGCCACCGTCACGGGCGAGGCCGGTCAGCATAGCTTCTTCGAAACTCAAGATAGGGGCTGTGCCACGGGTCGAGATATAGCGCATTGGGGTCAGCTTTCGGATTGCGCGCCACGGCGGCGCATCAGGAACAGGACGGACATGGCCAGCCAGATGGCGGCTAAAGAGAACCAAGTGATAGCGTATTGCAAGTGGTCATTGGGGATACGGGTGGCGTCCACCGGAAAGGGGGTTACGGCCGGATCACCTGTGCTGAGGCTGCGCGCCACGATCATGGTTGGCTGAGTGCTCAAAGCTGCTGCTAATGCAGGCACATCGCGCGCAAACCAGATGTTGTTCGAAAGATCAGGCGCAGGTGTGTAACCATCGACTTCTTGGGGCCATTGCAAGTTCCCGGTGACCGTCACAGGCATAAAAGGCGTTGAAATGTTTTGTTCTTTAACCGCAACAAAGCCCCGATCGACCAAGATGCGGCCTGCGCTTGTCTCCAAGGCGGTGATCAACCGGTAGCCTGCACCAACGTCCTTTTGAGAGACGAGAACGCGGATGGTGTCGCCCGACAACGTGCCCGTCGCCATAACCGGTAGATAAGCATCGGTTTCGGGGTTCGGTGTTTTGGGCAATGCGACAGGTGGCGCTGCGATACGGGCATTGATATCTGCGATGATGCCTTCTTTCCAGGCCAGGCGCTGCATCTGCCATGTGCCGAGCGATACCAGAATCGCAGCGCCCCCAAGGCCGATGAGGATCAGGAAAATGATGCGGTTCATGGCGCTCTCACCGTCAAAGGAAAAGCGCGCGAGGCATGCCTGCGCGCGCTTTGTGTTTCTAGGATCAGGGGTGCAGATGCAACCCCGACCGCGACGGCATGCTTAGCCCGGAACACCCCAGACGTAAACGGCAAAGAACAGGAACAGCCACACCACGTCGACGAAGTGCCAGTACCATGCGGCGGCTTCAAATCCGACGTGACGTTCAGGGGTGAAATCCCCCTTGATCGCCCGGATCAGACAGACCCCGAGGAAGATCGTACCAATGATCACATGCGCGCCATGAAAGCCCGTCGCCATAAAGAAGTTGGAGAAGAACTTGTCGCCGCCAAACTCCCAGCCTTTGTAGAGGAGATAAGAATACTCATACGCCTGCAATGCAGTGAAAAGCACACCCAGCACGATGGAAATCGCGAGGCCCCAGATTAGATCCTTGCGGTTATTTTCATGGACCAGCGCGTGGTGCGCCCATGTCACGGCGCAGCCGGACAGTAACAGAACCAGCGTATTGATCAGCGGCAGGTGGAATGCATCTACCTGATAAATCTCAGGCGGAATGTACTCAGAGCCAACGTATTCGTTCATCGGATAGATCGCATGCTTGAAGAACGACCAGAACCACGCCGCAAAGAACATAACTTCGGACATGATAAACAGTATAAAGCCATAGCGAAGGCCGATGCGGACAACTGGGGTATGATCCCCAATCCGGCTTTCCAGTACCACGTCGCGCCACCAGCCGAACATCACGTACAAGACCGCAACAAAACCACCCCAGAACAGGAACGGTGTCACGCCGTGCATCCAGAGCACAGCGCCAAATAGCATCACGAATCCAGCGATCGAGCCCAACAGGGGCCAGCTTGACGGGGCTAGGATGTGATAGTCATGATTCTTTGCTTGGGCCATGTTGGCGGTCCCTCTTTCAGTTTAGTTCTGTTGTGGCGTCCTGCTGGTCGAGGGCGGCATACCCCTCGGGCAGGTCAATTTCATAGAATGTATAGGATAGTGTGATGGTGTGTACATACTTGCCGTCAACATCATTGACGATTTCCGGGTCAACGAAAAAGCTGACTGGCATTTGAACGGTCTCGCCGGGGGCCAGAACTTGTTCGGTAAAGCAAAAACAGTCGATTTTGTCGAAAAACGCGCCTGCGGTGTAGGGCGTCACATTATAGCTCGCCTGCCCTGCAATGGGGCGGCTGGTCGGGTTATGCGCCTCATAAAATGCAAGCGCGGTCTCACCGATACGCACTTCCATTTCGCGCACGACAGGTTTGAAGTTCCACGCCATATTGTCATTCAGCGTACCGTCAAACCGTACCTTGATTGTCTGCTCCAGAATATTGTCAGAGCCACTGTCGACCTGCTGTGGCACGCCGCCAAAGCCCGTAACGCGGCAGAACCAATCATAGAATGGTACAGACGCCCACGCCAGACCACCCATCAGAATGACGACCGAAACCGTTTGCATCACTGTCTTTTGCGGACCCGTAATTGCCATCAGTTTGTCCCCTCAATACCAGCCGCAGGCATCGCGGTGCCCGGTGCGCGGGCAAAGTCTGTCTGCGTGATTTTCACGAATGTCAGAACCATTATCAGCACCACAAAGCCGGCAAGCATAATGCCAACGCCTACGTTGCGGCCTTTGCGGCGAGTGTGAATTTCATGCTCTGCGCGCAGATCCATTACCATCCTCCCAAACCCCAAGGCTTCAACGAAGCCTCGGCAAGAATCGCACCAAAGTGCAGGAACAGATAATACAGCGACAGGCGGAAAAATTTGCGTTCCACCAGATAATTATCTTCTTCGGCCATCACCTCGTCACGGTTCCAGATGCGGTAGGCCCCCAGCAGGAACAGCGCATTCAGGATCAACGCAGTGGCCAAATAGATATAACCGCCAATAGCCGTAAAAGCGGTGCCAACAGCCAGGATGGCCAAGAGTACGGTGTAAACCCATATATGTTTGCGCGTTGAGGGCCGACCATGCGTTACCGTCAACATCGGCACATCGGCATCATCGTAATCTGACCGCATGAACAGGGCCAGTGCCCAGAAATGCGGTGGCGTCCACATAAAGATCAACGCGAACATCAGCCAAGGCTCGATTGCAAAGCTGCCCGTCGCGATAATCCAGCCAATCACCGGAGGGAATGCACCCGCCGCGCCACCGATCACGATGTTCTGCGGCGTCGCACGCTTGAGCCACATGGAGTAGACCACAGCATAAAAAATAATTGTGAAAAGCAGCATGCCTGCCGCGAGCAAGTTCGCACTGAGCGCGAGCATCATGACCGATAGACCGGACAAAGCAACGCCAAGGGCAAGCGCCTCTCCGGGTTGCACTTTTCCAGCGGGGATCGGACGTTTTGCAGTCCGTTTCATTACCGCGTCAATGTCAGCGTCCCACCACATGTTGAGCGCGCCAGAGGCACCAGCCCCGATGGCGACGAACAGAATCGACGCAAAGCCAATCACGGGATGAACGCTTACCGGTGCAGCCAACATGCCGACAACAGCGGTGAACACCACCAATTGCATCACACGCGGCTTGAGCAAGGCAAAATAATCGCCCAATTGCGCCTCGTACTCAGCAGAAGGAGAGTTGGTGATATCCGTCATACGGCACCCTTATTCAAAGAGAGAGAGCAGGCAGGTCGCCTACCTTACAAAAGGTCAAATCGCGGTTAGCGTAGTGCCGGTGGTAAACATCCGGCACTACGTGGATCAGTTCGCCGCCAGTTGCAGTGGCAGAGATTGCGGGATGCCCGCGTATTCTGCTTTGGCTTTGCCCAGCCATTCTGCATAAGCCTCTTCTGAGACAACCTTGACTGTGATCGGCATGTAGGCATGCGCTTGACCGCAAAGTTCCGAACACTGACCAAAGTAGACACCTTCTTTGTCGGCGCTGAACCACAGCTCGGCCAAGCGGCCGGGTACTGCGTCTTGCTTGACGCCGAATGCGGGGATCGTCCAAGCGTGAATCACGTCCGCACCAGTCACCTGAACAACGATGGTTTTGCCGACAGGAACAACAACAGATGTATCCGTCGCCAGCAGCCATTCGTTGCGGGAATAGCCCGCTTCCTCAAGCTTTTTGATCATCGGTTCGTTCAGCATATTGGCGACTGCACCCGCATCTTCGTCTTCTGCGGTCAGCGTCGCAGGTGCGCCGATCATATAGCTTTCAAAGCCGAAACCTTCGTCAACATACTCGTATTCCCAGTACCACTGGTGCCCGATCGCTTTGATCGTGATATCTGCCTGCGGAATTTCCTGCTGGCGGAAGAGAATAGGCAATGAATAGGCACCGATCAGCACAAGAATCACAATCGGACCAACCGTCCAGGCGATCTCGACCGGCGTGTGGTGGGTAAAGGACGCGGGCTGCGGGTTGCGCTTTTTGTTGTAGCGGACGATCACCCACCCCATCAGGCCCGTCACAAACAAGGTGATGATCGTGATGATCACCAAAATGAGGTAATCTAGGTCATGGATGTCTTGTGCCAGACGGGTCGCAGCAGGCTGAAAGCCCATTTTGCCGTCGATTGGCGCGCCAATGACTTCAAGACCGTCAATGCGCAGATTGTCCTGCGCCATTGCGGGAAGAGCGGTAAGGCTCGCCATCACTGCACTGAGAGAGAGAAGATTTTTCATAAGTCGTCCTGATCTTGTGACCATAAGGTGTTTTTTGGCTTGGCTACGGGTTTTACCGCCACAACCAGTTTCCCGGCCGTTGTAATCTGAGTGCTTACAATCATATTCTACATCCAAGATAAAGTCTTTCGATTGCGTCAAACAGACGCGAAGGGTGTTTTCTGCGCTCTTTCCGCCCTCCAGACAGGACCATTTTCACATGAGCACCCCCCCATTTTCGCCGTTTGACGGCCTACTAGACCGCGATACTGCGCTTAAAGTGATAAAAGAAGCTGTTGCGGGGGCTGATGATGGGGAGTTGTTTTTTGAACGCCGCCGGTCCGAGGCATTGATGTTCGATGATGGGCGCCTCAAGACGGCCAGCTATGATGCGTCAGAGGGATTCGGGTTGCGCGCCGTACGGGGCGAAGTTGCCGGATACGCGCATTCCACCGAAATTTCTGAAAATGCGCTGCGCCGGGCCGCCGAGACCGCGCGACTGGCCGTGGGTGATGGCGGGGGCACCTGGGCCGATGCGCCCGAGGGCACCAACCAAAAGCTATATACCGATGCAGACCCGATCGCGGGCGCAACTTTTCCAGTAAAAGTCGAAACATTGCGCGAGATCGATGATTTTCTGCGGTCTTTGGACAACCGTGTTGTGCAGGTCAGCGCCAGCATCGCCGCCAGCATTCAGGAGGTAGAGATTTTGCGCCCCGAGGGCACCTCCGTGCGCGATGTGCGTCCCATGACGCGGGTCAATGTGTCCGTAATTGTAGAGAAAGACGGTCGCCGCGAAAGTGGCAGCGCGGGCGGTGGTGGCCGGATCGGCTTGGACGGACTGCTGGAGGCATCCGATTGGCAGGCCAAGGCGCGCGAAGCATTGCGCGTGGCGGTTGTGAACCTTGATGCGGTGCCCGCGCCTGCGGGTGTGATGGATGTTGTGCTTGGACGCGGCTGGCCCGGTATTTTGCTGCACGAGGCCATCGGCCACGGGCTGGAGGGCGATTTCAACCGCAAAGGCAGCAGTGCATTTGCTGGGTTGATGGGTCAGCAAATCGCGGCCTCGGGGGTGACTGTCCTCGATGATGGCACGATTCCCGACCGGCGCGGCTCAATCAGTGTGGATGATGAAGGCACACCCAGCGCCAAGAATGTCCTGATCGAAGATGGCAAACTGGTCGGTTATATGCAGGACCGCCAGAATGCGCGTTTGATGGGGGTCAAGAGCACCGGCAACGGGCGGCGGCAATCCTATGCGCATATCCCGATGCCACGCATGACAAACACCTATATGTTGGGCGGCGATGTGGCACCGGGCGATATTGTGGCGGACCTTCAGGACGGGATTTATGCAGTGGGCTTTGGTGGCGGGCAGGTCGACATCACTAACGGCAAGTTTGTTTTCTCCTGCACCGAGGCGTACCGCGTTCAAAATGGCGTCGTTGGTGCACCGGTGAAAGGCGCGACCCTGATCGGGGACGGCGCAACGGCGCTGAAGCAAATTCGCGCGATTGGCAACGATCCAAGCCTTGATCCCGGTATGGGCAATTGCGGCAAACAGGGCCAGTGGGTGCCTGTTGGTGTCGGGCAACCGACATTGATGATCGGTGGTCTGACGGTTGGTGGCTCTGCTGCATGAACAATCGCGGACCGGGCTATTTGATGGACCGGCGCGCAGAAGTATTTAAGGCCAAAAAGAAATAAATAGGGGGTGATCGCATGTTCTTCACCCCCTGTTAACCAACCAAATCTATACCTGATTCTAGCAACAGGCGGGGATACGGGATGACTGACAAGGACCTCAATCCTTCTTCCACTCACCCCCCACTCCCACCCACCCCGGAAGGCGAACAGTTTGCCCGTCTCCGTCTGTTGCGCTCGCGCCGGGTCGGCATAGCGACGTATAAACGACTGCTGACCGAACACGGCTCTGCGCAAAATCCGCTGGCCGCGCTACCTGAGGTAGCGCGCGCCGCGGGCGTTTCGGGATACCAGATTTGCCCCGAAGGTGTCATTCATGCGGAACTGCGCGCGGGGCGCGCGGCGGGTGCAAAGCTGATCATGCACGGCACGGCCGAATATCCACAAGCATTAAACGATCTCGCTGATGCGCCGCCTTTTTTATGGACGCTGGGCGATCTTGCACATTTGTCGCGTCCGATGATCGCCCTTGTTGGTGCGCGCAATGCCTCGTCCTTGGGGAGGCGAATGGCCAAATCGCTGGCCCGCGCATTAGGAGAGGCGGGATATACCATCGTGTCGGGGCTTGCGCGTGGTGTGGATGCTGCAGCACATCTGGCCGCCTTGCCAACCGGCACTGCAGCGGTTCAAGCAGGTGGCGTGGATGTGATGTATCCGGCTGAAAACACAAAACTTGCCGAAGATATCGCCGCACAGGGCGTTCGTTTGTCGGAACAACCCATGGGCCTGCAACCGATTGCGCGTCATTTTCCCAGCCGCAATCGCATCATATCGGGTCTGGCACAGGCGACCGTTGTGGTGGAGGCTGCCGCAAAATCAGGTAGCCTGATTACCGCGCGCGACGCGCTGGATCAAGGGCGCGACGTGTTGGCGGTTCCGGGGCACCCGCTGGATGCCCGCGCATCAGGCTGCAACATGTTGATCCGCGACGGGGCGACATTGGTCCGCGATGCCCGCGATATCATCGAAGTGCTGTCATGGTCCAAAGCAGCAGCACAAGACCCTCCCCCTGCGCAGACCCCGCCAACACGCAGCCTGCGCGAAACGGCCGCCCTCCACTCGGAGATTTTGGCCCGGCTTGGCCCTTCGCCCGTGGCCGAGGACCAGTTGATCCGCGACCTGAACGTCAGCGCAAGTGTGGTCGCGCCTGCATTGGTCGATCTGGAACTTGATGGTCAAATTGCGCGCAAACCCGGTGGGCTGCTGGCACGCATTGTCTAAATCCGCCTACCCGCAAAACATGCGATCAGCGCCAAAATACACCTCAAAGCTGTGATGCAGACGACGTCATCGTGCCTGCGAAACGTAACATCGGTTTCGACGCTCCATTGACAACCAACCCCCACATCCCACATGTCACAGCGAAAAGACGCTTCTATATTTGATATAAGGTTCATGTTTTTATGCCCGTCGTTGTTGTCGAATCCCCGGCCAAAGCCAAAACGATCAACAAATATCTGGGCGACAATTACACTGTCCTGGCCTCTTATGGTCACGTGCGCGATCTGCCGCCGAAGGATGGCTCTGTCGATACGGACAATGATTTCGACATGAAGTGGGAAGTCGCATCAGACAGCAAAAAACATGTCAAAGCGATTGCAGACGCGCTGGCGAAAGATAATGAACTGATCCTCGCAACCGACCCCGACCGTGAGGGCGAAGCGATCAGCTGGCATCTGCAAGAGACGCTGACCAAGCGCAAGTCGATCAAAAAAGACACCCCCGTCAGCCGCGTGGTGTTCAACCAGATCACCAAAAAAGCAGTGACCGAGGCGATGCAGAATCCGCGTCAGGTGGATATGCCGCTGGTGGAGGCCTATCTGGCACGCCGGGCGCTGGATTATCTGGTGGGCTTTAACCTGTCGCCGGTTTTGTGGCGCAAATTACCCGGCGCAAAGTCCGCAGGCCGCGTTCAGTCCGTCACATTGCGCATTATTGTCGAGCGCGAGATGGAAATCGAGGCATTCAAGAACCGTGAATACTGGACCGTCAAGGCGCTGGTTGCCACGCCACGTGGTCAGGAATTTGAAGCGCGTTTAACCACGCTTGCGGGCAAGAAGCTGGATAAATTCGACATCGCCAACGGCACGCAGGCCGAAATGGCGGTGCAGGCGATCACCAGCCGCGATCTGACTGTTACCTCGGTTGAGGCAAAACCCGCCAGCCGGAACCCATCTGCCCCCTTCATGACCTCTACCTTGCAGCAGGAAGCCAGCCGCAAGTTCGGCATGGGCGCGCGTCAGACAATGAGCACAGCACAGCGGCTTTATGAAGCCGGGCACATTACCTACATGCGAACCGACGGCATCGACATGGCGCCCGAGGCCGTTGGTATGGCACGCGACGCGATCACTGACCGTTTTGGCGCGGATTACGTGCCTAAAGAACCGCGTATCTATAAAAATAAAGCCAAGAACGCACAAGAGGCGCACGAATGTATCCGCCCTACAGATATGACCAAAGATGCGCCCTCGCTCAAACTCGAGAGCGATCAGGCGAAACTCTATGATCTGATCTGGAAACGCACGCTGGCTTGCCAGATGGAAAGCGCCCGGATGGAGCGAACGACTGTCGAGATTGGCAGCAAGGATGATCAGGTAGGTCTGCGCGCCACCGGTCAGGTCGTGTTGTTTGACGGATTCCTCAAGGTGTATGAAGAAGGCCGCGATGATGTGGTCGATGACGATGACAAGCGCCTGCCGCAGGTCAGCCAAGGCGACAAGATGGACAAACGTGCCGTCACACCAGAGCAGCATTTCACACAGCCGCCGCCCCGTTATACCGAGGCGACGCTGGTCAAGCGCATGGAAGAGCTTGGCATTGGCCGCCCGTCGACCTACGCCAGTATTGTGACCACAATCCAAGACCGCGATTATGTGCGCAAGGATGGCAACCGCCTGATCCCGGAGGATAAGGGGCGTTTGGTAACAGCGTTTTTGGAGAATTATTTCCGCCGGTACGTTGGTTATGATTTCACCGCTGACCTCGAAGACCAGTTGGACAAAGTTTCCGCCGCAGACGCGAACTACAAAGACGTGCTGGGCCGGTTTTGGACTGACTTTTCTGCAGCGATTGCCGAAACATCAGAATTGCGCATCACGGAAGTCCTGGAGAAAATCAACGACATCCTTGAGCCGCATCTGTTCCCGCCGCTTGAGGACGGGGGCGATCCGCGCCTGTGCCCGAATTGTAAAAAAGGCCGCCTCAGCATGCGGACAGCGCGCTCTGGTGGCGCGTTTATTGGGTGTTCCAGCTATCCTGAATGCCGCTATACGCGCCCCTTTGGCCCACCCGATCCTGAGGCGGAAGCGTCGGCCATCCCCCCCGAGGGCAAGTTGCTGGGCACCGATGCTGATGACGAAATTCGCGTTTTCAAAGGGCGGTTCGGTCCCTACGTGCAGCGCGGTGAGGTGACCGAAGAGAACAAAAAGCCACCACGCCAATCGGTGCCAAAAGAATGGCCGCCAGAAGAAATTGATCTGGAACAGGGTTTGATGCTGTTGTCCCTGCCCCGCGAAATCGGGCCGCATCCTGAGGACGGCATTATGGTCTGGTCCAACATCGGACGCTATGGCCCGTATTTGAAGCACGCCGAAACCACGTCTCACCGGGGCGGCACGAATGCCAACCTTGAGGGCATCGACGAGGTGTTTACCGTTGGCATGAACCGCGCCGTGCAGTTGCTGGCTGAAAAGGTCGCAAGCCGCGGGGCGCGTGGGCATGCCGCAGCACCGCTGCGCGAGCTGGGTGAACATCCAGAAGTCGGTGGCCCGATCAACGTCATGAAGGGCAAATACGGACCTTACGTGAAATGGGAAAAGATCAACGCGACGATCCCCGACACGATCGAGCCTGAAGATTTAACCATCGGTCAGGCGGTTGACTTGATTGCAGAGCGTGCGGCCAAGGCAGGCAAAAAGATCGCGCCTGCCAAGAAAAAGGCCCCCGCCAAGAAGACTGCTGCAAAAAAGACTGCTGCGGAAAAAGCTGCGCCCAAAAAGAAAGCCGCAACTAAAAAGCCAACGGCTAAAAAGGCGGCCCCAAAGGCAGAGTGAAATAGCGGCGAGGCCTCGGCTTATGTCCGGGGCGCACCCGTTGGACGCACAAGATACAGCGAACAAATTGACTCTCTCGCTGCCCCCCTTCAAAAGATGCCAAACAACACATCTTTGAAAAGGGAAATGCCCATGAAGAAAGTCTATGGCTCAGCAGCCGAAGCCTTGGACGGCGTACTGTCCGACGGCATGTTGATTGCGGCGGGGGGCTTTGGCCTATGCGGCATCCCAGAGCTTTTGTTGCAAGCAATCAAAGAAGCCGGCACCAAGAACCTGACCTTTGCGTCCAACAATGCAGGCGTCGATGATTTTGGCATCGGTATCTTGTTGCAGACCAAGCAGGTCAAAAAGATGATCAGCTCTTATGTCGGTGAGAACGCCGAATTCATGCGTCAGTATCTGTCGGGTGAGCTGGAGCTCGAGTTCACGCCCCAAGGTACGCTGGCCGAGCGCATGCGCGCTGGTGGCTCAGGCATTCCAGGATTTTACACAAAGACCGGCGTGGGTACGGTGATTGCCGAAGGTAAGGAAGTTAAGGAATTCAACGGCCAGGATTATATCCTCGAGGAAGGCCTGTTTGCCGATCTGTCGATCATCAAAGCATGGAAGGCCGACGAGACCGGCAATCTGGTGTTCCGCAAGACCGCGCGCAACTTTAACCCGCCAGCCGCGATGTGCGGTAAGATCTGCGTGGTTGAGGTCGAGGAAATCGTGCCTGTCGGCTCGCTTGACCCCGACAACATTCACCTGCCGGGCATCTATGTGCACCGTATTATCCAAGGCACGCACGAAAAACGCATCGAACAGCGGACTGTTCGCCAGAAAGAGGGCGCATAACATGTGGGATCGCAACCAAATGGCGGCACGCGCCGCACAAGAACTCGAAGACGGCATGTATGTGAACCTTGGCATCGGCATTCCGACGCTTGTGGCGAACTACGTGGGTGACAAGGACATCACGCTGCAATCGGAAAATGGCATGCTGGGCATGGGCCCCTTCCCGTTTGAAGGCGAAGAAGACGCGGACCTGATCAACGCGGGCAAGCAGACCATCACCGAGATGGACCGCACCGCTTATTTCGACTCCGCGACGTCCTTCGGCATGATCCGTGGTGGCAAAATCGCAGCAGCCATACTTGGCGCGATGGAAGTGGCCGAGAACGGTGATCTGGCGAATTGGATGATCCCCGGCAAGCTGGTCAAAGGCATGGGCGGCGCGATGGATCTGGTTGCGGGCGTGGGCCGCGTGGTTGTCGTCATGGACCACACCAACAAACACGGCGACAGCAAGGTGTTGAAGGAATGCACCCTGCCCTTGACCGGCAAAGGCGTTGTGGACCGCATCATCACTAACCTTGGTGTGCTGGATGTGGTTGAGGGCGGTCTGCGCATTGTAGAATGTGCCGAGGGCGTAACCAAAGAAGAGTTGCGCGCCGCGACAGAGGCAACACTTGTCTGATCCGGCGATAAAACGCACAGAAGATGGATCAAAAGGATCCTATACGCTTGTTCAGGACGGCCATACGGCTGTCCTGACATATTCCAGACTTGGGGCGACGCAGGTGATCGCTGATCATACAGAAGTCTCGCAAGCGTTAAGCGGGACAGGCGCGGGTCTGCGTTTGGTTACAAGACTGGTAGAAGATGCGCGCGCTGATGGGTTCAGGATTGTCCCGCTTTGCCCATTTGTGAATGCCATGCGACGCAAACACGTTGACTGGGCAGATGCGTTCAACGTCTGACCGCCCGACGCTTAGCAACAGTTGATTTTCAGTATTGCAGGCGAAAAGAAGCACAGGCCTTACGGTTCTTTTCGCTTTAAATACTGAAAAGCCGCAGGAACAGCTGGATGCAACGCTCGCGCAAAGCAATGGTGTTCAATTCATGGCTGCAAATACACAACCGTCTGTGATCAACTCGGGCGGCGTTTGGCACAATCCCTTGGCAACCTGAAAAGCGGCAAGCACTTTGGGCACATAATCGCGGGTTTCGGCGAACGGTGGAACCCCCGCATGTTTGAACCGCCCCCAGTTTGCCGGAGGCTCCAAAGTAAGTATGGATGGAGCCTATGGAAAAAAGTAACAGAGCAAACCGGTTTTCAACCGAGGTGCGCGCCCGCGCGGTTCGGATGATTTTGGA
>Ga0115564_10000072_pt1 | contig 97627 bp, 93 predicted proteins | sample COGITO_mtgs_1105_7_FD_88680 | JGI IMG/M metagenome (GOLD analysis project Ga0115564, IMG submission 88680) | Pelagic marine microbial communities from North Sea - COGITO_mtgs_110523 | ecosystem: Environmental > Aquatic > Marine > Epipelagic | place: Germany:Helgoland, sampling site Kabeltonne...
CGGAAAAACCGCATGCGGCGCACCGGCGGCGCCCCAAACTACGTCATAGGACAGCAAACTGCGGTCCATCCATGTGTCAATCTCGTTCAGATGCCCGATGGGTGACACACCGCCAATGGCAAACCCCGTTTCACTGCGCACCCGCTTTGCATCTGCGCGGATCAACGGCTCACCCACTGCAGCCTTTGCCAGTTCAAGATCAGCATCATGCGCGCCACTGACCAACAATAACCGCAGCTTTCCAGTCTCTTGCCCCTCGAAAATCATCGACTTGGCGATCTGAGCAACGTCGCATTTGCAGGCATGCGCCGCATCAGCCGCGGTGCGCGCACTGTCAGGCAACACATGTATCTCCGTCCGCAAACCAGCCGCCTCAATGGACGCCTGAACCCGCTTCATGCTTTTGCTCATCGTGTACTTTCCAGAAATCAGCTTTGCGCAAACCACCACCGCTCTGCGGCGCGCAGATTGTCGAGCGGACGCAGCGCAGAAATACGCGCAGGCTGTGCCACTTCGCTGAGCACCGCAAAGCTGGGGCGCGTACGTGTCGGCAACAGCGTCACATCAGGCAAACCCGCAACGACACCCGCGTCCTGAATGTCAGCGGCATCCACCATATACGCGCCCAGCGCCTGACCGCGCACCTGCTCCGACGGGATTGAGGTCAGCTCTACCTCGTCAAACCAACCCGCAGTGCCGTCCTTGTAATGCGTGCTGACACGTCCCGTCAGCAGCCGCTGGCCCGGATCAAACTGGCGCACGCGGTACATCCCCGTCCCGACAGCACCGTTCAGATCATGCGCGGCACGAATAACAAACTCAGGCTGCGACAGTACCAATGGCAAATCCCGCATCGGCTGCGCGAAACGCACCTCAACGCTCAGGGCTCCAAGCGCCTCGACCTGACCCGCAACAAGCGGTGCAAGGCTGGCAACGACATCTTCGGCCCTAAATCGCGCGCCATCGTGAAACGCCACGTCGGGACGCAGATCAAACTGCCAGACGCGACCACCTTCTTGGGCCCGCCACGCCGTGGCCAGTTCGGCGCGCAACGTGCCGTCTGCGGCCACCTCGGTCAGCGTATCAAAAACCAACCCTTGCCGGGCAACCTGCATAAACAGCCCATCACCCTGGCGCCAATCATCCGACCGTGCCGCACCTGACAGGGCCATTCGCAAACGACCGCCGCGCACAGGCGCGCCCGCCGCCGAAACACCAGACGCCGCCAATAGCGCAGCGGCAGCAGCGCTGGAAAACAACGCACGCCGGTCGATATGTCCGCGACCGTTTTTCATTGCGCGGCGATCCTGTCCATCGACCGCACCAGTTCCGCGCTGATCCCCGGTTCCGACAACGCATGCCCTGCATTTCGCACCATCTTCAACTCCGCATTCGGCCAATTCTTTGCCAACGCATAGGCGCTGGTGGGGGGGCAAATCATGTCATACCGACCCTGCACAATGGTCCCCGGAATATGTTTAATTCGGTCCATATTTTTCAGGATCTGGCCGTCAAATTCTAGGAATCCCGCATTGGTGAAATAATGGTTCTCCAACCGTGAGAACGCCCGCGCATATTCCGCTGGTCCGTCATGTGATCCGCCCGACGAATGGATCGACGCCAGCGCATTTTCCCATGCGGCCCATGCCCGGCCATAGCGTTGTTCCATCGGCAAATCACCCGAAAACAACCGGCGGTGATAGGCAAGGATCAGATCATCCTGTTCATCCGCAGGAATAAGGTCCGTGAACCGTTCCCACACCTCGGGCCAGAATTTTCCTGCCCCACCGCCATAAAACCAATCCAGTTCCGATTGCGTCATCAGAAACACACCGCGCAGCACCAGTTGCAATGTGGCCTCTGGATGCGTCTGCGCGTAAATCAACGACAGCGTCGCGCCCCACGATCCACCAAAGACGATCCATTTATCGATGCCCAGCGTTTGGCGGATCAGTTCAATATCGGCGACCAAATGCCATGTCGTGTTGTCCGTTACGCTCGCATGTGGCCGTGACCGGCCGCATCCGCGTTGATCAAATAGAATCACCCTGTATTTGGCAGGATCAAAATACCGCCGCATCGACGGGCTGCATCCACCGCCCGGACCGCCGTGCAACACCACCACGGGAATACCGTCAGGGTTGCCGCATTGCTCCATATATACTTGATGTCCTTGGCCCACGGCCAGCATCCGCTGATCATAGGGATCAACGGGAGGATAAAGATATTGCACTGCGCGCTTTTGATCCGGGTACTTGTCCATTACGGCCCTATATAGAGATTACGAACACAAGAGCATAGGGAGCGCAGAATGCAAACGGCTCAAACAACGGTAGACCCCGCCGAGATTGCTAAATTTGAGGCAATGGCAGCGGAATGGTGGGATCTGAACGGCAAATTCAAACCGCTGCACATGCTGAACCCCTGCCGGTTGGATTATATCACCAACCAGATCGCCGGTGAATTTGACCGTGACCTGAAGGCGGCATTGCCGTTCAAAGGTCTGCGTATCTTGGACATCGGGTGTGGCGGCGGATTGCTGGCCGAACCGATGGCGCGGCTTGGCGCCGATGTGGTGGGCGCCGATGCTGCCGAACGCAACATTCCCGTGGCGCAAGTCCACGCGGAGCAATCTGGCCTGACCATCGATTACCGTCACACAACAGCCGAGGCGATGGCCGCAGCAGGCGAACAATTTGATGCCGTGCTGAACATGGAGGTCGTCGAACACGTCGCATCGCCAATCGACTATCTGCGCGCCTGCCATGACCTGCTAAAGCCCGGCGGGCTGCACATCTGTTCAACCATCAACCGCAATCCCAAAAGCTATATGATGGCGATCATCGGCGCGGAACATGTGATGCGCTGGCTGCCCAAGGGTACGCATGAATGGTCGAAATTCATCACGCCAGATGAATTGTTCGACCTGATCCGTGAGGCAGGGATGGACCCCGTCGACCGCAAGGGTTTCGTGTTCAATCCCATCACGTGGAGCTGGAAACTGTCAGACCGCGACCTGAGCGTGAACTACGTCACCGCAAGCTTGCGACCCAAAGCATAATTTCAACGCAGTTCCGGTTCTTCGCCGGGACTGCGGTGCGCTTCACACCAGTTTCAGCCTGATCTCCCGCAGGATCGGCAAGGCGGCGCGCACCTGTTCTTCCCCCAATGTCTCAACAACCTGATTGATCATCGGCGTAATCGCGGCAACAGCATCATCGCGCGCCCGGCTGCCTGCGGGCAGTATTCCGACCATCTTGCGCCGCGCATCGTCCCAATCAGGGCGGACATGCACGTAGCCTGCCCGCTCCAGCTTGGTCAGTGTGTTGGTCATCGCGCCGCGCGTCACGCCGAACCGTTCAGCCAATTTGGCGGGCGATGTTTCCTTGCCCCGCGCCAACGTGTTCAGCACCGAAAAATGCGAAATCTCCATCCCTTTGGGCAGCACCCGCGTCAACCGACCCCGCAACGCGCTGTCAGCCGCCAGCAGTTCGCTGAACAGCATGATCGCAAGCGTATTTTTATCGTCGCTCATGCGGGGTCCATCTTTCCACCCTCACGGGCCGGTAAAGTCGCGGGCATTGGCAAGGCTGGGCACCCTGCGGCGCGCCGCTTCTCCTTTTTCCATGTCCAGATCGAATTTGTAAACGCCGGGGGCGGTCCCTGCGTCCAAAATCACCTCTCCCCACGGATCAACGACTAGCGAATGGCCATAGGTGTCACGCGTCTTGTGCAGCGCACTCGCGTGGGTGCCGGTTTGCGCAGGCGCGATTACGAAACATCCTGACTCGATGGCCCGTGCGCGCAGCAACGCATGCCAATGTGCGGCCCCCGTCACGGGCGAAAACGCTGCCGGAACGGTCAGGATTTGCGCACCCGCTCGCGCCAACGCGCGATACAGATGAGAAAACCGCACATCATAGCAAATGCTCATTCCGATTTTGGCAAAGCCAGCATCAGCGACCACAGCAGCTTCACCGGGCCTGTAGCCTTCTGATTCGCGCCACGTCTCTGTCTCGGAGATCTGCACATCGAACATGTGGATTTTATCATAACGCGCGATCACATCGCCATCCGGCCCGATCAGAAACGACCGGTTGGCAAACCGCCCGTCCGCATCCCCCGTCTGAACGCCCAACGACCCGATCAACAACGTGATGCCCAGCGCTTTGGCCTCTGCGCGCAAGGCTGCTAACGTCTGATCATCCTCTTCGAACTGCAACACATCCCGCTGATGGTTGCGACTGGTTGAAATGCAGTTTGTTACCTCTGGCGTCAGGACAAATTCCGCCCCATCTGCCGCCGCTTCGCGCAACATCCCGACCGTCACGGCAAGATTGGCCACCGGATCATCGGTTACATTCAACTGAAGGATCGCCGCCTGCATTATGCAGCCAACAACGCGTCAAGCTTGCCCGCATCCTCAAGCGCATAAAGATCGTCACAGCCGCCGACATGCATTTCGCCGATGAAAATCTGCGGCACGGTACGCCCGCCATTTGCGCGCTGGATCATTTCGGCCTTGCGACCGGGGTTTGCCAGCACGTCAACCTCGGAAAAGGTCACGTTCTTTTGCTTGAGCAAACGCTTTGCCGCATGACAAAAGCCACACAGCGGGGATGTATAAATCTCGACAGGTTTCATTTGAGCCGGTCCTTTCAACATAGCAGTTGGAAGCAGACTTAGGCATCTTTGGCCACGCGCGCCAGTGTTACGACACAAACAGGGCCTGACCCTGCGTCCAGACAGGCGCGCGTGCAGGCAGCCAAGGTCGCCCCCGTCGTCATCACATCATCCACCAGCAATATCGGCCGCCCGATCAAACGGTGCCGCCTGCGCGGATGCACGCGAATGGCCCCTTTGACGACTTCCGTCCGTTCTACCCTGCCCAGACCGTCCAACGACCGCGTGCGCCTAACCCGCTGCAGCAGGTCCAGCGCGCAAGGCAGTTCTGTTTGCTTTCCCAATGCCTTGGCCAGCAGAGCAGACTGGTTATAACGCCGTTTGATCATGCGCTGCCAATGGAGCGGCACAGGTACAATCAGCGTCTTGTCGGTTATGATCCCTTTGACAGCCGTCAACATCCACAGCCCCGCAGGATGCGCAACCTCTTGGCGGTCCCCGTGTTTCAGCGACAGCACCAATTTGCGCCCCGTGTCCTTATAGAGCAGCGCCGCGCGGCCATGTGCCCACGGGCGGATCACCTCAAGACAATCGTCACATTTCGGTGCATCACCCGCATCTGCGCCGGGCAATGGCACACCACAACCATCGCAAATGGTTCCGCCGATAAAAGAGGTGTCGCGCCAGCACGGACCACACAGACCAAAGTCACCATCAACCACATGCCCACACGTCAAACACCGCGTGGGATAAATGGCGTCCAAGCCTGTTTGAATCCTGGCCAACAAACGACTACATCCACCCCATGACCCAACAACAGCCTCTCATGACCGACCTTGCGGCCCTGTCCCGTAACCGCGACCGCGCAACGCCGGAGGGTTTAGTCCTGCATCACGCGGCCGCAGATGAAATCGAAGATCGCCTGAAAGAGGTTAACAGACCGTTTAAAAACACCGGAATTGTCACAGGTTTTCCAAATTTCTGGGCGAACCGCTTTCCGACTGCGACGCTGATCAAGGACGCTGAACTGCTGACGCTGGAAAACGCGCCTTATGATTTGCTGGTCCACGCCATGTCGCTGCATTGGGCGAATGACCCTGTTGGTCAGTTGATCCAATGCCGCCGCGCCCTGCGCGCTGATGGTCTGTTGCTGGTGGCGACCTTTGGCGGGCAGACCTTGAATGAACTGCGGTCCTGTCTGGGTCAGGCCGAGGTTGAGGTCACAGGCGGCCTGTCCCCCCGCGTGGCACCAATGGGCGAATTGCGTGACATCGGCGCATTACTGCAACGTGCTGGCCTTGCCCTGCCGGTGGCGGATGCACTGCCTTTCACGCTGGAATACACCGACATCTGGCACCTGATGCGTGATCTGCGCGACATGGGTGAAACCAACGCGCTGACCGACCGCCTGCGCCGTCCCACAGCAGCCAGTGTGATCAAACGCGCTGGTGAACTCTACCGCGAACACTTTGCCAATGATCAGGGCCGTATCCGCGCAACCTTTGAAATGATCTTTCTCACAGGCTGGGCGCCTGATGAAAGTCAGCCCAAACCCTTGCGCCCCGGATCAGCCCAACAACGGCTTTCTGATGCCCTCGGGACGGATGAGACAAAACTGCCCAATTGACCCCACGGTCAAAGCCTCTATTTCAGCACGATACCTGACCGAAGGACGACCCATATGACCGCCGCGCGCCCAGAACACGCCAATGCCGACCACCCCGCCATTCCAAAGCAGCGCGTAGGTGTCCTTTTGGCCAACTTGGGCACGCCCGATAACTACGACTATTGGTCGATGCGCCGGTACTTGGGTGAGTTCCTGTCTGACCAGCGCGTCATCGACTATTCCCCATGGCTCTGGCAGCCGCTCTTGCAATTGGTGATCCTGACGAAACGCCCGTTCACGTCTGGCGCGGCGTACAAATCCATCTGGAACGAAGAAGACGGCGAAAGCCCCCTGATGACGATCACCAAGCGCCAGAATGCCAAGATCACCGCCGAGATGCAAAAACGCTATGGCGATGACGTGATGGTCGATTACTGCATGCGCTACGGCAACCCATCTACCAAATCCAAGGTCCGTGCGCTGACCGAAGCGGGCTGTACCAAGATCCTGTTTTTCCCGCTTTATCCGCACTACGCGGGTGCGACATCAGCAACAGCGTGTGACGCCTTCTTTGCCGCTTTGGGCAAGGAAAAATGGCAACCCATCGCGCGCGTCGTTGAACCCTATTTCGACCGCCCCGACTATATCGAGGCGCTCGCGCAATCCATTGAACGCGCCTATGCCGCTGCCGAAACCAAACCCGATATCCTGATCTGCTCCTACCACGGCGTGCCGATCCGCTATCTGATGGAAGGCGATCCGTACCACTGCCAGTGCCAGAAAACCACGCGCCTGCTTAAGGAACGTCTTGGCTGGGCAGACACTGATATTATGACCACCTTCCAGTCAAAATTTGGTCCCGAAGAATGGCTGCAACCCTACACTGTCGAAGAGGTCGCGCGTCAGGCTGAAGCGGGTAACAAGAACATCGCCGTCTGCGCGCCTGCGTTCTCAGCCGATTGCATCGAAACACTGGAAGAAATCAACGAAGAAATTAAAGAGAGCTTTGAAGAGGGCGGCGGCGAGCATTTCACCTATATTCCCTGCCTCAATGATGACGACTTGCACATCACTGCACTGTCAAATGCGATCAGCGAAAACCTGAGCGGCTGGATCGAAAAGCGGTCCTAAACCTTAGCGACGGCGGCAGGCTCTGGCATCAAAGACACCGGCTTTAACCGCGCCTCACCAAGGCGGGGATGAAGTTTACCAGCAACAAACCAAGCCAAAAAGCAGGCCGCCCCGGACACTGCGAAAATCGCGGATATCGGTGCTGCCAACAACACAACCCATGCAAGTCCGGGCGTCAGAATACCCGACACATCCCGATAGGACGAATAAATCGCTGACATCTCTGTCCGCTCGGATGGCTTTACCGCCATCAGAAAAGGCAAACCTGCACAGATATCCAGCAGGATCAGAAACATACTGCTGATAAACAACAGCACGATCGCGGCCAACGGGGCATAGACGCCAAGGCTCGCGGCAGACAACAACACAGCACAGGCCAAAAACCCTGTTCGCACCGAATAGCGGATCGAATGCGCCTGCATCCAACGCAGCATAAAGGGCGACAGGAACAATGCTGCGTTTGTCACCGACAAAAGCGCGCCGCCCAACTGATCCCCAAAACCGTTCTGTACGGCAAAAATCGGCAAATACACGACATATGCCCACCAGCCACACGACCGGATAACCGCAAACATCCAGCCTGCAACCAGCCGCGGTTGCTGTAAAAAACGCCCCAGAAACGCAAGTGGATTGGGCGGTGGTTTACGCGCACGAGTGATCAGCTTGCCATTTCCCATGCGCATATAGGTGAACAGGCCCAGCATGATGAACGCAGAGATCGCCGCAATAATGAACGGCGCAGGCTGCCACCACCCCCACAGCGACACCCCCAAAAGTGGCCCAACTGTCCATCCCAACGCAGAATAGAACAAGCGCAGTGTTTCGCATTTCCCCAGCTCAATCCGCGCGATGTAATCGAGCACATAGGCGTTAAAGCAGACGAAGGTCGTCACAGTCGCCATTGAATTCAGAGCAAGCGACAGAATGATCATTTCAGGCGTGCCAATCACCGCCAAAAGCGACCCCACGACAAACCCTGACGCGCCCAACGCATAGACCCAGCGTCGCGGCACATAGCGCTGCAAAAACGGAACCAGCAAACCCGTGAACAGCGAGATCACACCAATAGCAAAATAGACGGAACTGACCACCGCCGCATCGCCAAGCGCTTGATACATCGCAACCGGAAACACCGAAATCAGGATACCGCGGGTGATCGCCTCAAGACTTGCGAGCGCCGCAAATCCACGAATGGAAGGCGCCGGGGCGTGGCGCAGCCATTCAGGTATTCGACGTTCAAACATTTACAAGGGTCCAGCGTTTCACCGAAACGATGTGGCGAAAACGTCAACAGTTCTGTCTATCGCGCGACATAAAATTTGAAAAAGCGACTCAAACACTACCCCCAAACGAAAAGGGCGGTACCGAAGTACCGCCCTTTTCGTTTGGTATGTTGCGTCCGATTAGTCGGAAGCAACAGCCGCTGCAACCAGAGCCAACAACAGCAGTGGAACCAGAATACCAGCGGAAGAAGAAGAAGCTTCTTCAACGATCACTGGTGCTTCGATGATTGGATCTGCCAAAGAACCGGCAAATGCTGTTGATGCTGCGGCTGACAGAGCAGCTGCGAGAACTAGTTTTTTCATATCTATATACTCCGTGTTTGGCGCGCCGCAGTTCATGCGGGCACGCACCCAAGACTTACCTCGTAAGACTTTCTAAACAACATCGCCGGAGAATTGCAAACCCGGATTCGTTTATTCAGCCTTACAAGCAACGCAAAATCGTCAAATAAGCAACACTTGTGTGCCCACTTGCGCCATCTCGTACAGTTCTTCGATATGCTCGTTGTACAAACCGATGCAGCCGTTGGATGATCTACGCCCGATCTTGCGCGTGTCGTGCGTGCCATGGATGCGGTAATACGTCCACGTCAGGTGAAGTGACCGTGTTCCCAATGGGTTATCAGGTCCCGGCCCGATGAAGGGCGGCCACTCGGGGTTCCGCTCAAGCATGGAGGGCGTGGGACGCCAGGACGGTTGCGGGTCTTTCAGGATCACGCTCGTGCGACCGCGCCGTGTCAGATCAGGCGTCAGTGGAACGCTAGAGGGGTATAATTTATAGACGCTCTGGTCAGCGGACCAGTAATGCACCGCGCGACTGTCGATATCGACCAGAATTGCACCGTTATCCGTGTTGTCAAAATACGGCTGCCAATCCAGCGTGCGAAAGCTGGAGATGTTGCGGCGGACCGTTTCGGTCAGGTCGCGCTCGGTTTGTGTGGTGTCTGTGGAGTTCACAGAAGCCGTGCTTTGTGCCAGTGCAGGGGTGGCCAGCATCGCGGCGCTACCCGCCAAAAATGCGCGTCGGGTGTTCAGAGTGGACTTTTTGTCAGCCATGTTCGTCTCCATCGTTACCGATTTCTTTGATTGACCTGCATATATTGCGCGAAAGACGCAGTATCAAATCAAACCCGCGTCATCTGGCGATGTAACGCCGATGTGCGTTTGAACTGCAACGCATCCCAATGTAGGACATCATGAAACTCAATTGGAGCAATCCCATGATCCGCATTCTTTCTGTCTTCTTCGCATTGACCGTCGCACTGTCCGCCTGCGCACCAGCCCCGGCACAATACGGATCAGACGGAAAGGCCCTGCCGCGCGCCTACAAGATCAGCAACCGCGATACCGGGAAAATCCAGTTCCGCATGCTTGATTCGGTCAATGCGCTGCGCAATGCATCGGGCCGCGCCCCTGTTGAACTAAACGCGCAACTGAACGCTGCCGCCGCGACCCACTCGCAAGACATGGCGCGCCAGAACCGCCCTTGGCACTTTGGCTCTGACGGATCATCGCCCATCGACCGCATTGCCCGAGTTGGATATGCTGGTCAGCTTGTTGGTGAAACAATTTCAGAAACGTACGAATCCGAACTGGAAACCCTTGCCGCATGGATGGAACAGCCCGACACGCGCCGCGTGATCCTGTCAGAAGACGCCCGCAACATGGGTTTCGCGTGGACACAAGAATCGAACGGCAAAATCTGGTGGACCATGGTGATGGGCAACTAAGCCCGGCCAGCTAGGCCCGTCAGGCGTTGATCTGAATGGGCGTCATATCCCCGACCATCGCATAAATCTGCTCCATCTCTTTGTTCGTAACCGAAATGCAGCCCCACGTCCAATCGCCCGTGTCCTTACGGAACGGCACTTTTTGACCGTGGATAAAGATATCACCGCCGGGGCTTTTTCCCATCGCAGCGGCTTTGGCACGGTCGTCCTCGTTGGGGTACGAGATGCCGAGCGACAGGTGGAACCGGCTGTTGGGATTGCGCCGGTCGATCCAATAGACACCCTCGGGCGTGCGTCCGTCGCCCTCGATCTCCTTGTGGCCCTCGGGGGCAAAACCCAGCTTGATGTCATACGCTTCCAGCACCTTGTCGTGGTGCAAAAGGTACATGTTGCGCGCCGTCTTGTTCACCACAACATAGGTCACTTCCGGACCCCTGTAGCGTTTGAACTTGCTATCACTGCATGCGCCCAACGCCACCAAAGCGGTGCCGCCCAGAATGAGGTTTCTGCGTTTAATCACGATCTACTGCCTTATACGGTCTGGCCATTTCGGCTCTTGTTCTACGCCCTATCATATACGCCACGGCGCTCAGGTCAAAAAGATGTGATCACCGGCTGCGTTATTGTGCAAATGAAAAGGATGCGGCCAATTCGACATGCGCGGACCAACGGAACTGATCAACGACCTGCACCCAGTTCAAAACATATCCCGCCGCGACCAAAGTCGCCGCATCACGCGCAAATGTCACCGGATTACACGATACATAAGCAATCTGCGGCACCTTGGCTTTCACGATCTCGGCCACTTGCCGTTCGGCCCCTGCGCGCGGCGGGTCAATCACCACAGCGTCCGGTTTAGCCAGTTCATCCGGCAACAAGGGCCGTCTGTACAGATCGCGCGCCTCCGTCGTGATGGGTTTAAGGCCCTTGGACATGCGCCATCCCTGATCAAGGGCTGCGATCATGTCCTTTTCGCTTTCTACCGCATGCACCGCAGCGGTCTGCGCCAGCGGAAAGGTAAAGGTGCCGACACCGCTAAACAGATCCACAATATGGGCTGCATCGCCAATCGCCTCTTTGACAGCGGCCAGCAACGCGGCCTCGCCATCTTTGGTGGCCTGCAAAAACGCACCCGGTGGCGGTATCACATCGGCGTTGCCGAACCGCTGCACCGGTGCATGCCGCATGGCAATCACGTCATTGTCCCAGCTTAACCGCGCCAGACCCAGACGCTCGCACACCTGCGCCAGTTCCATCCGCAAGGGTCCGTCCAGTTCTTTGCCCTGTGATACAGCGACATCCAGACCGTTCTTGGTGGTCGTCACCGTGACCGCAATCGCCGCCTTGCGGCTGGTGCCGACAATCGCCAGTTCTTCGGCAATCTTGAGTCCCGCCATCAACGCGGGATCGACCAGCTTACAGTCGGGTATCTCGATCACCACGTCCGACCCGCGCGCGTGAAAGCCCGCCATCGCGCCGCTTTTTGTGCGCTTTGCCGTAAAGGTCGCACGCCGCCGCGATTGAGCGGGCGATGTGTGGATCGGGCGGAATGCAGTCTCTAGCCCGTGGGCATCCAGTGCCGCGCGGACAATGCTCAACTTCCACTCTGCCACAAAAGCATCATTTGCATGCTGCAACTGACAGCCGCCACATGCCTTGAAATGTCGACAAGGCGGTGCGACGCGGTCCTTTGACGGCGTCACGATCCGCACATCGCGCAGGTTTTGCCCGTCAGGCGTACCTGTCACAACTTCACCCGGCAAAGTCACCGGCGCATAGAACGGTCCTTGCGCGATACCATCGCCGTGATGGCCCAAACGTATGATCTGATATTCATCCATGCCCCGCCATAGCGTGTGGACCTGCGCATCAAAAGCCCTATTCTGCGGCCTTGAGGTTCAGGAACCCACCCGACTGCCGGTGCCAATAGCGCGCATAAAGCCCGTCTTGCCCCAAAAGCGCGTCATGCGTGCCTTCCTCGACGATGCGGCCTTCTTCGAGCACGATGATGCGGTCCATTTCAGTCAGCGTGGACAGGCGGTGCGCAATCGCCAGCACAGTCTTGCCTTCCATCACGCGGGTCAGCGCGGTTTGAATTGCCGCCTCTACCTCACTATCAAGCGCGCTTGTAGCCTCATCCAGCACAAGGATCGGCGCGTCTTTCAGAATGGCACGTGCCAATGCGATCCTCTGGCGTTGCCCGCCCGACAGTTTCACACCGCGTTCGCCCAGATGCGCATCATATCCGTTGCGCCCTCTGTGGTCTTGCAGGTCTTGAATGAACGTATGCGCCTCAGCACTTTCAGCTGCTGCAATGACCTCAGCTTCGGTTGCATCAGGGCGCCCGTACAGGATATTGTCGCGCGCGGACCGGTTGAACATCGCCGTCTCTTGCGTGACCATCCCGATGTTGCGGCGCAGGCTTTCTTGGGTCACATCACGTACATCATGCCCGTCGATGGAAATAGAGCCTGTTTCACGTTCATAGAGCCGCAAAAGCAGCGCCACCAGCGTCGATTTTCCCGCACCGGACGCACCCACAATTCCCAGCTTTTCGCCCGGTTTGATCGTCAGGTTCACCCCGTCGATCCCGCCACTATCGCGCCCATATGCAAAACCCAGATCGCGCATCACGACCTCTCCATTCAGCGCATCAAGGTCTACAGCATCAGGGGCATTTTCGACCCTGACACGGGGTGTTAGGGTCTTCATCCCGTCCTCGATCTCACCGATATTCGAATAAATCGCCATCAACGTGAAACTGACCCAACCGGTCATCTGCGCAATCCGGATCGAAATCGCACCAGCGGCGACAATATCCCCTTCGCTCGCGACACCGCGCTGCCACAACAAGATTGTCCCACCGATCAAAAGCACCGGCAAAATTCCTGCGAGGCTCATCAGGGCAAAGCGGAAACCAGCGGCCAGATAGCCAAACTCGAGCGACCTTTGCCGGAACGTCTGCATCGCGCCCAATGCGGCACGGTCCTCATGATCGGCATGCGCGAACAACTTGACCGTCTTGATGTTGGTGATCGTATCGACCACCTGCCCTGACACCATCGCGCGCGCGCCAGCACGGCCCGCTGACCGGGCGCGGATACGCGGCAGGAACCAGTTGATCAGGAAAAAATACGCGATCAGCCAAACCGCAAACCCGACAGCCACACGCCAGTCAATCGCCACCAGCAACAGAACAGACCCAAGCAAAGACGCCAAAGCAAAGGCAACCACATTGATCATCTCAACCGCGACATCCGTCACCGCGCGCGCAGCCTGCATCTGTTTCTGCGCAATCCGGCCCGCGAAATCATCGTCAAAGAAACCGACATTCTGGCCCAGCGTCCAACGGTGCAAACGGCTAAGAACCATGGGGTTCACGTTCGGCTGTACCATGATCGCGTTCGACGCGGACGACAGGCCAAACAGAATAGGCCGCGCGATGATGAAAAAGCCAACCGCACCCAATATCAGACCCAGGTTCTGCCCGTCAAAAAACGCCTCTGGCCCTGAGCTGATCGCCCCGTCGATGACCAGACCCAGAATATAGGCCGTCCCCGCCTCCATCGCACCAGCTAGGGCCGACAGGAACGCAGCCAACCACAGCACAGGCCACGCGCCATTCAAACACCAGCGCATAAACGCGCCCAATGTTTGCGGCGGCGGCCCTTCTGCGGGGATGAAGGGGTTGATCCAGTTAGAAATATTCACGCATCATCATCCATCTTCAGAAAACCGCCAGACTGACGGTTCCAGAAATCAGCATATAGCCCGCCCTGCGCCAAAAGCGCGTCATGGGTGCCATCCTCGACGATACGGCCCTGATCCATCACTATAATCCGGTCCATTTCGGCAATCGTGGACAGACGGTGCGCAATGGCGATCACTGACTTGCCAGCCATCATCCCGTACAAGGTTTCCTGAATGACGGCCTCAACCTCACTGTCCAGCGCGCTCGTTGCCTCATCCAACAGCAAGATTGGCGCGTTCTTGAGGATCACCCGCGCCAGCGTGATCCGCTGGCGTTGTCCGCCCGACAGTTTGACGCCCCGTTCACCAACACGCGCGTCATATCCGGTGCGCCCCTCGGGATCGCTCAGATCGAGGATAAACTCATGCGCCTGCGCCTGTTTGGCGGCGGCAATCATCTGGTCCTCGCTTGCGTCCGGATTGCCGTATAGAATGTTGTCACGCACCGACCGGTGCAGCAGCGAACTATCCTGCTGCACCATTCCGATTTGCCTGCGCAGACTGTCTTGCGTTACCTGCGTGATGTCCTGACCATCAATCGTGATCTGCCCGCCTTCGGCATCATAAAACCGCAAAAGCAGCTTAACGAGGGTCGATTTACCCGCACCCGACCGGCCCACAAGACCAATGCGTTCACCCGGTTTCACGGTCACATCAATCGCCTGCAAACCGCCCTGATCACGTCCATAATGATGCGTCAGCGCCTGCATTCTGATCTCGCCATTCTCGATTTTCAGATCCTTGGCAGCTGGCGCATCGACCAAGGTGATGGGTTGCGCAATCGTCTCCATCCCCTCGGCTACAACGCCCAACTGCCGGAAAAACGCGGACATCGCCCACATGATCCAACCCGTCATCGAATTCAGCCGCAGCGTCAGCGCAGTCGCGGCAGCCACGACACCGGCGCTTGCCTCTCCGATGGTCCACAGCCACACGGCCCAACCGACAACACCGACAATCAACAGACCGTTCAGCGCGACCAGACAGAAGTCCATTACCGTGAATATCCGCTGCTCCACCTGAAAGGTCTGGCGCGCTTTCTCGATCGCTTCCTTGGCGAAATCCACCTCCAGATCATGATGCGCGAACATCTTGACCGAATGGATGTTGGTATAGGCATCCACCACGCGCCCCGTGACCAAAGACCGCGCATCTGACGCCGCCTTGGACGCCGGTTCAACCTTGCGCATCATCCAACGCATTAACGCGCCGTAAAGCACGATCCATCCCAGCAGCGGGATCAGCAAACGCGGATCGGATGAGGTCAACAAAATCGCCGCGCCGATCAGATAGGCCAGCGAATAAGACAGCGCATCGAACGTTTGGAACACCACCTCACCTGCGGCGGGCGGCGTTTGCATAATGCGGTTGGCGATGCGGCCGGCAAAGTCGTTTTCAAACCACCCCACAGATTGCCGCAGCACCTGACGGTGCGCGCGCCAACGGATCAGCGTACCAAAATTCGGCATGATCGCATTGTTGATCAACAGCACATCCAGCGCCTGCACCAAGGGCCGCAGAAATAGCACAAACAGCGCCACCACGATCAGTTCCGTGCCATAGGTCGCCCACATTTCAGCCGGGTCATTGGCCAGCAAATCCACGATACGGCCGGTGTAATAGATCAAGCCAATCTCGATCGCAGCCACGAGGATCGTCATGATCCCAGTCAGAATGAATACCTTTTTGAACGGCACACAATAGGCGCGCAAAAACGGCCAAAGCCGCGTCGGGGGCACGTCGTCCTCAACATATTCAACATAAGGATCGACAAGATTTTCAAAGAAACGGAACATGGGGCGGAGGCCTTTTTGGATCGTGCAGAATGTTCAGGCGCAGCGCGTGGGCTGTCCTGCGATGGGTTTGGTTAACTCAGCCTCAGCTGAACCAGATCCCGCGGTACATTTTGCAATCCTCCGTATTCATGCCAGCCGGTGTAGCGCAGGTTTACCGTTCAAGCAATGCTTTGGCATCTAGCGTAAAATCGGACGCGATCCATGCCGCTTCCAGCTCCTTGAGCCGTTTACCCAGCGCAGGCCCCTGATAGTCAGGCATAAGATCGGCTGCCTTGATCGGGAAAATGGCCTCCGCTGCACGGTCAATCGTCTCTAACACGGACATATCCAGCATATTTTCGGCCATCGCAGCACGCAACATCACGACCTGACGCGCGGCATCGCGTCCCTCGCGGTACGCGATTTCCGCAGGGGGCGGCCCTGCAAACCCTTGGGTTTGGTAAAGCTGCACCGCCCGCACGTCCGCCTTGCTCAACCGTAACCGCGCGTCCGTGCCATCCCCGCCCAAAACGGCCAACCGTGCGCGCCAGTCGGGCTGAACGCCCAGCGTGCCTTCGAGGTGAATCAGCGGGGCAAGCCAGCGGTCATCAGTACCGGGCAAAATCACCGGCAGCACACCGATCTGGCGCATGGTCGCAACGGCTGGTGCAGGATCAGGCGCGCGCAGCAGTTTGGTCAACTCCTGACCGACACGCTCAGCCGAAAGCGTCTCTAACCCTTCGGTATTGGCCGCAATACTGGCCAGCGCATCTGCATCGAACCCTTCGCCGGGGTCAGCGTACCACGCATAAAACCGGAAGAACCGCAGTGTGCGCAAGTAGTCCTCTTTGATGCGTTGATCTGCGTCCTCAATGAACCGAACGCGCCGCGCCAACAGGTCAGACAGGCCACCCAACGGGTCCATCACACGGCCAGATAAATCGGCATAAAGCGCGTTCATCGTGAAATCGCGCCGCCGCGCATCGTCTGTGATGTCATCGGAAAACGCGACCACGGCCCGCCTGCCATCCGTCTCAACATCGCGGCGAAATGTGGTAATCTCAAACGGCTGCCCGTCTACCACAACCGTGATAGTACCGTGGTCAATGCCCGTCGGAATGGCCTTAAGGCCTGCCGCACGCGCAAGCCGCGTGACATCATCGGGGCGCGCGTTGGTGGACATATCCACGTCACTGTCCGGCAAACCCAGCAGCGAATTGCGCACGCAGCCACCGACAAAATAAATCTGGAAACCCCCAGCCTGCACGGCCTCGAAAACCCTGCGCGCGGCGGGGTTGTTCAACCAACTGGTGCCCTCGGGAATCAAAATGTCATGCGGTCCGCCCATGCCCGCAACATACGCGCGGTTGCGCCCCAGATGTAATAGGGGCCGTAAGGAACCACGAAATAATGCCGCCGCGTGCCACGCCAGCGCCGCGACTGGATCAGGTAATTTTCAGGGTTCAGCACATGATCCAGCGGCACGGCGAAGACCTCTTCGACCTCGCCCGGCTCAGGCTTGATCACGAAATCATCCCTGACAAAGCCGATCACCGGCGTCACGTTGAACCCTGTCACCGTCTCATGCATTGGCAGTGTGCCCAGCACCTCAACCGACCCACGGGGCAGGCCGATCTCTTCGTCTGCTTCGCGCAACGCTGCAGCAATCACATCTGCGTCACCCTCATCTTGCTTGCCACCGGGAAATGCAATCTGACCGGGGTGGTGTTTCAATGCCGACGACCGTTTGGTCAGCAACAGCTCAAGCCGCCCGTCCCGCATGACAATTGGCGCAAGCACACCGGCGGGCCGCAATTTGCGCCCCGCCGGTAGAACAGTATCGGGGTTCAGGTCAAAATCGGAAGAACCAATGCCCGTGTCCGCAAGACGCGCGCGAAAACTCTCCAGCTGTTCATGTGTCATCAGCGGTTTCAGCCTCGAACCCGACGGTCTTTGGGTCAAGGTCGTAGTGCGCACCACAAAACTGGCAGTCCGCAGTAATCCGACCCTCGTCCGTGGTCATCTTTTCAAGGTCTTTCGCGGAATAGATCGACAAGCTTTGCCGCACGCGGTCTACCGAACACGAACAGCCAAAACGCACAGCTTGCGCGTCATATACCCGTGGGGTTTCCTCGTGAAACAGGCGCAACAACAGGTCTGTCGGCGCAATCGACGGGCCGATCAATTCCAGATCATCAACCGTATCCAGCAACGCATTCGCGCGTACCCAGTTTTCCTCCTCTTCACCGTGAACCAGATCATTGGCTTGCAGCACTTCACCGGACCCTTCGCCTTTGGCGGCAAATGGTGATGCTTTGGGCATGTGTTGCAGCATCACGCCGCCCGCGCGCCACCGCTCTGCACCGCCTGCGATGGTCGAACGACCAAAGCTAAGCGAAAACCGTGTCGGCAATTGTTCGGATTGCGCAAAATAGGCCTGCGCACAGGCGGCAAGTGACCCGCCATCCAACGGCGTGATCCCCTGATAAGGTGTCATCCCTTCGCCTTGGTCGATCATCACGGCAAAATAACCCTCACCGACCTGCTCAAACGGGGCGGCATCGGTCAGCCGGTCGGCATCATAGCTCGCGTAGGCGCGGATACGGGCGGGGTTTCCTTCCTCGTCCGGACCATAATAATCCGTCGCGATCATACGCACGGCGCCCTTGGACTGCACCTGCAGTGACAGCTTCCAACGCAGTTTGATCGTCTGGCCGATCATCGCAGTCAGCAGCGCCATTTCGGCCACCAACGCCTCAACCACCGGCGGATAATCATGCTGGCGTAAAATCCCCTCAAGCGCACCATCCAGCCGCGCAACGCGTCCACGTATATCGGAGGCATCAAGCTGGAACGGCAAAACGCTGTCGTCCCATGCAATCTGGTTTGCGGGCTCTGTCTGATGGGTCATGGGGTTTCCTTATCGGGGGCCGCTTGGCATACCGGCACTATATAGGTGCGGCATTTAGGGGATAAAGAGGCGATGATCAAACGAGTAGGGTTACGGCCACGTCCCGACCAAAAGTATACCGTGCGACCGGGCGCCTATGCGATCCTGCCGCTCAAGGGTCGTTTTCTGATGACGGCACAGATTGATCCCGAGTTTGACGAGGTCATGTTGCCCGGCGGCGGCATTGATCCCGGCGAAAGTCCGTTGCAAGCCTTGCACCGCGAAGTGATCGAAGAAATTGGCTGGCGCATATCCGCGCCGCGTCGCTTGGGTGCATTCCGGCGGTTTGTGTATATGCCGGAATATGACCTTTGGGCGGAAAAGCTGTGTCATGTCTATGTGGCGCGACCCGTTTACCAGTTCGCTGATCCGATTGAACCCGACCACGTCACGCTGGTCCTTTCAGGATCACAAGCGATCAATGCCCTATCCAACGATGGTGACCGGATGTTCCTGCAACGGTTTCTGGCCCCAAGGTCATGATGTGCCGTTGAATTCGAACACCAGCCCGGACACATCATCGGGGAAATCCTCCTTGCCCGCAAACGCTGACAGATCCCAAACCATAGCTTCCAGCAGTGCCTTTCCCTTGATGCTCTGAAACCTGTGCATCATGTCGGCCAACCCCGCCTCACCCAGCATGTTGCCAACCGGATCAGGGCATTCGGTGATACCGTCCGACAGGATCATCAACCGGTCGCCGGGGTGCAGACGCAACTCGAACGTCTCGAACGACATATCGGCAACCAACCCCACCGGAAAACCACCTGTTCCCCACTGTTGCACTGTGCCATCAGCGCGCTGCACCAAGGGGTGCGGATGGCCCGCCTGTACCAATTTGGCGATGCCGGTCGTCAGATCGAAAGTAACCAACATCAGCGTGAAATAATGTTCTGTCCTCATCTCGGTCAGCACAAGATTATTCAATTCGGCAACCACCTTGGCCAGACATCGCGCGCGGGCTTTACCGTTGTCTGCCCGTTCAAGTACGATGTTATGCTCTGGTGTTCCCGCCGATAGATATCCTGCCAGCCGCGCGGTCATCAGGGCGGAACTGATCCCGTGACCGGACACATCCAGACCGAACAAACCCACTTCGTTATCATTGATGGGAAAGAAACCGACCAGATCGCCCCCGACATGACCGCTGGAGTGCAGCATCAGCGACACCACCGCTGGACCAAAGTCATGATGCCGTTCCCGGATCAATGATTGCTGCAAATCACGGGCTTCTTGCAGATCCTTGTCCAATGAATCGTAGACCCGCTGCAATTCAGCCAATGTCTTGCGCATGATACGGTTGGTCTGTGACAGCTCGTACTGCATGTCCAAAATACGTTCCCCCGCCAAAAGGCGCGCGCGCAATTCGTCACCGTTCACCGGTTTGGTCAGAAAATCATCTGCGCCACTGTCAAGTCCCGCAGCCACGTCAGTGGTATCGCTTTTCGATGTCAGCAGCACAAAATAGGCATAGTGCGACCCGCCCATAATACGAAAAGCGCGGCAAAATTCTGGCCCGGTCATGCCCGGCATGATCCAGTCGCTGATGATCATGTCAGGCGTTTCAACCTTACACATGGCAAGCGCCTCTATCGCCGTGGTCGCCTCAACCACAATGTACCCCCAACGCACAAGCGAAGCCGAGAGGATCCGGCGCTGCAAACGGCTGTCATCAACAACAAGCACGCGCCGTGGCGGTGCGGCGTTATAGATATTCGCTTGTGGTTTTGCGTCCCGCTGCCCGGCAATCATAATCAGTACATTCACTCTTTCAGGCCACATGCTTATTCCGCCCAGCTTAACAGCCCGTGAACTTGAAAATCGTCTGAATACAGCAAGGATTTGTTCATAATTCTCCCGCAAGACTGGCTGCGCGGAGGACGAATGATTGATTGACTGGTCACAAGTTGCCCAACTTCGGGATGATGTTGGTGTTGAAGATTTTGATGACGTGCTCGACATCTTCTTTGAAGAGGTCGAGGAGGTCACCGCGCGCCTTGCGGACCCCGCGCCGCCCAAGAAATTGGGCGAGAAACTGCACTTTCTAAAAGGAAGCGCACTAAACTTGGGCTTCTCGACGTTCTCGGATGCATGCCATCGCGGTGAAGAACTGTGCGCCAAGGGCGCATCGGCGCAAGTAGACGTCTCGGAGATACTAGCCACTTATACGGGCTCCAAAAAGTCCTTCCTGGCCGGTTTGCCAAACGCCTTTCCGCACAAGAGGAAGGATTAATGCAGCAGGACACGCGATCAGACGAGTTTGTAAAAACTACTCACCGAAATGCTGCCAAATTCCTGCAATGCCTTGGCCCGCAACATCTGCATCCCCGTGATCCAGCGCTGGTGGTCCTTGCCGCGGTGCGCCGCATATGTCGCAACGTCGGGGTGTGACAAAATCAGAAACTTGTTCTCCTCAACTCCGGTGATCACAGCAGCGGCAACATCATCTGCGGTCAATAGATTGGCCGCCCTGTCCGCATCTGCATCGCTTAGCCCGATCAACGGTGTCGCCACGTATTGCGGACACACGACAGACACGCCGATCCCGTCCGCACCATGGGTAATCGCCAGCGATTCCGCAAAACTGACAGCTGCATGTTTGGTTGCCGAATACGCCGCATCGCCGATCTGGTTCAGCAATCCGGCGGCAGACGCCACATTCACCAGATATCCGGACCCGCGTTCAATCATCCCCGGCAACAACGCCCGCGATGCATAGACATGCGCCATCACGTGCACCTGCCAGTTCAATTCCCAGTCCTCATTGGATTGCGACGCGGCATGGGACGGATCGCCCTTTCCTAACCCCGCGTTAGAAACATAAATATCGACATTACCGTACACCTTTGACGCTTGTGCAACCAACGCCTGAATGGCGGTCTCGTCTCGCACATCGCATTGCACAGCCAATCCGCCAAACTCAGCAGCGACCGATTGCGCGGCTTCCAGATTCAGATCAGACACACAAACCTTCGCGCCCTTTGCAGCCATCGCGCGCGCCATCGCTGCGCCAATCCCGCTGCCGGCACCCGTAATGACCACAGATTTTCCATCAAATTGCATGCGCTTTCCCCTTAAATCACGAACTGCGCAAGCGTCTCATCATTTGTGATGTCCGTATAGGCGAACCCTGCGTCGTCCAGCCGCTGGAACATCACCTTAAAGTTCTTGGAGGCGTCGGTTTCGATCCCGATCAACACAGATCCAAAGTTGCGCGCCGACTTTTTCATATACTCGAACCGCGTAATATTGTCGTTCGGCCCCAACAGATCAAGAAAATCGCGCAACGCACCGGGCCGCTGCGGCAGGCGCAAGATAAAGTATTTCTTCAACTCCGCGTACCGTTGCGCGCGCTCTTTCACCTCAGGCAACCGTTCAAAATCAAAGTTGCCGCCCGTTGCCATGCAAACAACCGTTTTGCCTTTGATCTGGTCCGCCACCTCGCCCAGCGCCTCAATCGCCATGGCACCAGCGGGTTCCAGAACGATACCTTCGACATTCAGCATCTCGACGATAGTGCAACAGATCCGGTCCTCGGCCAGATGAATGATGTCATCCGGCGACACATGGGACAGTTTGGCAAAGTTCCGCGCGCCAATCTTGGCCACGGCCGCACCATCCACAAAGGAATCAATCGGCGACACGTCAATCGGAGCACCGTTTTCAATCGCGGCGGCAAGGCTTTGCGCGCCTTTCGGCTCCACAAACGTATACCGACACGCATTGCCAAAATAACCGACAATGCCAGAGGACAGACCGCCGCCGCCGACAGGCATAATAATATGATCCGGCACTTGGCCCAACTGCTGCTCAATCTCGACCGCGACCGATGATTGTCCCTCGATCACATCGTCATCATCAAACGGCGACAAAAAATGCGCGCCTTCATCAGAACAAAACGCCTGCGCAGCAACCAATGTCGCATCAAAATAATCCCCGATCAGGCGCACTTCGACGTGTTCACCGCCGAACATTTTGGTTTTCATCACCTTTTGCTCTGGCGTGGTGACGGGCATGAAAATCACACCTTTTACACCGAAATATTTGCACATGAACGCTACACCTTGCGCGTGATTTCCCGCCGATGCGCAAACAAACAGAGCCTTTTCCGGGATCACCTTGCGCATTGCATTGAACGCGCCGCGCAGCTTGTAGGACCTGACCGGGCTCAGATCCTCACGCTTGAGGTATATCTCTGCCTCAAACCGCTCCGACAGCATTTCGTTCTTGAGCAGCGGGGTTTCGGGGAAAACCGACCGCATCTTGGCCGCCGCCAAGGTCGCCATCGCCTGAAAGTTTTCTGTCATGGTTTGTCCCTCTGCGACGCCTGACCTCTTAGGTAGGCGGGTGGCGCTGATTGGTCAACGAAAGGTGCATGATCTTGCTGACCGCCTCAAAACCCATTATCCCGCCAAGCAACTTAGCAAAGGGAATCCCATGTCTGCGCCTAAAAAAGTTGTGCTCGCTTATTCCGGTGGCCTTGATACCTCCATCATCCTGAAATGGTTGCAGACCGAATATGGCTGTGAGGTCGTTACCTTTACCGCCGATCTGGGTCAGGGCGAAGAGCTGGAACCGGCCCGCGCCAAGGCAGAGATGATGGGCGCCTCAGAGATTTATATCGAAGACGTGCGCGAAGAATTCGTGCGCGATTTTGTGTTCCCGATGTTCCGTGCAAATGCGCTGTATGAGGGGCTATATCTGCTTGGCACCTCTATCGCGCGCCCGCTGATTTCCAAACGACTGGTTGAAATTGCCGCCGAAACCGGTGCTGATGCCGTCGCGCATGGTGCCACCGGAAAAGGCAACGATCAGGTCCGTTTTGAACTGGCCGCCTACGCGCTGAACCCCGACATCAAGGTGATCGCGCCGTGGCGCGAATGGGACCTGACCAGCCGGACAAAACTGCTCGAATTCGCAGAGAAAAACCAAATTCCGGTCGCCAAGGACAAACGTGGCGAGGCACCATTCAGCGTGGATGCGAACCTTTTGCACACCTCATCAGAGGGCAAAGTGCTGGAAGACCCCGCGATTGAAGCGCCCGACTACGTTTATCAGCGCACCGTCAGCCCCGAAAAAGCGCCTGATACGCCAGAATACGTCGAAATCGGGTTCGAGCGTGGCGATGCCGTGTCGATCAATGGTGAGGCAATGTCCCCCGCGACGATCCTGACAAAGTTGAACGAGTTGGGCGGCAAACACGGCTGTGGCCGTCTTGATCTGGTTGAAGGTCGTTTTGTCGGTATGAAATCACGCGGCATCTATGAAACACCCGGCGGCACCCTGCTGCTTGAGGCGCACCGCGGTATCGAATCCATCACGCTGGACCGTGGCGCGATGCACCTCAAGGACGAGCTGATGCCGCGTTATGCCGAACTGATCTACAACGGTTTCTGGTTCTCGCCCGAGCGCACGATGTTGCAGGCCGCGATTGACGCAAGCCAGACGCATGTGACCGGCACGGTTCGGTTGAAGCTGTACAAAGGGTCCGCGCAGACGGTTGGCCGCTGGTCTGATCATTCGCTTTATTCCGAGGCACATGTGACGTTTGAGGATGACGCAGGGGCGTATGACCAAAAAGACGCGGCAGGATTTATTCAGTTGAACGCCCTGCGGTTGAAACTGTTGGCCGCGCGCGACAAGCGTTTGAAGGGCTAAATCCAACAGCTGGAAAAGCCCCGAACACCGTTTGGGGCTTTTTCATTCTAGCCTATGTACCGCCATCCGCTGATAGTACGGCAAAGCCTGCTCCATCACAGCCTGCATATCCGGCTCTAACCGGGGCATTTCTCCCTCAGCTCCGGCAAACGCGGTGCTTTGGTGAACCGCATTATACCAATGCTTCGCCCACACCCCGTCCTCTGCACTTGGCCCTGCCCGCCACGACAGCATCGCAGGATCGAACGGCAATTCGATCGCCCTACACAAGCGGCGCAACATCCCCTCCGGATCGGCGCGGATGTCTGTGCTGTCGATGACAGTCCCACCGATCTGATCGAACAGTTCTGCCTGTTGCACATACCCGATGTCGTCCAGTGTCGGCGCTTCGCGTTTTGCAGCATAGCTGGCGATGACGCGGGCAGGATGGCGGATCAGATGGATGTGCACACAATCCTCGGCCCAACCCATCGGGAACCCATCCACCATGTGATGCGGCATATGTTTCATATAAAGATGCGGGCTGCCCGGCACCCGGCAAGCCAGATCAACCTTGTTAGGGTCTAATTCATGGACCTGCTTGATCTCATCCGCCATCGGATGATCCGCACCGGTTGCGTGCAAGTAAGCCGCATAAAACGGTTCATCCATCACGTTGAAATCGGCGCGCGCACCGAAACTGTACATCATCGCAGTGCTTAGATTGCGCGGCCCGGACCACATAGCGATGCGCATGATGCTCTCCTTGCGTTTGGCGGAATGTTACCGATCCGCACCAAGGGGTAAAGTCCCATCACCAGCGCGTGAAGTGACGCCTTGCCCGCTTGCCAGTCGGGTCGCAGGGGTGCAGCGTGAAAGAAACAGGAGGCAGATATGATACATTTCGCAACCCTCAAGACAATTACACTCGGCGCTTTGATCGCCATCGGGCTTTTTGCCCAATCAAGCGGTGCCAAGGCTGCTGGCACCGAAACACTGACCGTCGCGGGCGGGTGTTTCTGGTGTGTGGAATCAGATTTTGAATCCGTGCGCGGCGTGAAGGAGGCGATTTCCGGTTTCGCAGGCGGCAGCACGGCAAACCCGACCTACAAACAGGTGACAGCAGGCGGCACGGGTCACTACGAGGCCGTGCAAATACAATTTGATCCCGGCGTCATCAGCCGCGATACAATTTTGGCGATGTTCTTTCGCTCCGTCGATCCGACAGACGCTGGCGGCCAGTTCTGTGACCGTGGGCCCAGCTACCGCACAGCGATATTCGCGAGTGGCGGCGCACAAAAGGCTGCTGCTGAAAAGGCCAAAGCAGACGCTCAAGCAGCCCTTGGGCAAAAGGTCGTCACACCGATCCTTGGCGCGGCAAAGTTCTATCCGGCAGATGCCTATCATCAGGACTACTACAAAAGCAGCGAGCGTTTGGCGGTGACATCGGTTGGCATTGGCGTCAAGAAATCAACTGCCTACAAACGCTATCGTGAGGGATGTGGTCGCGATGCGCGTGTCAAACAGCTTTGGGGATCTGCGGCACCCTTTGCCAAATAGACCTAGCTGAAGTCGTGATCCTGGATATCTTTTAGGTCCGGGATCACGTCCGCTGTGCCGTAACGCATCACCATCAACGCACCGGCCCGCATCGCCAGATCAATCGCATCCGACATCGGTAGACCGCGATCCAAACCGGCGATCAGGTATCCCGTAAACGTGTCGCCCGCCCCTGTCGTATCCACGGCCTGAACAGGATACGCAGGATAGGTTTCGACCCTATTGTGCGTATTAGAGACCCATTTGCATCCCTCGCCGCCTAACGTCACCACAACATCTGCGACCGGCAGATCAGCCAGCTCAAGCCCGGTCGCATCGCGCAACTGCGCCGCTTCAACCGCGTTCAAGACCAGCAGATCAAGATCATCCAGAACCGCTGCAACAGCATCTGCATCAAACGGGGCAGCGGCATAAGCCACCTTCAACCCTAAGGTCCGCGCCGTTTGTGCCGCATAAATCTGACCGCAGGTTTCGTTCTGCATCAACAGCCAATGGCCCGGTGACGCTTCGGTCAGGGCCGCGCCAATCATCTGTTCCGTGATATGGATATTCGCGCCGGGAAACAGCACGATGTTGTTCTCGCCGCTTGCATCTACGTTGATATTCGCGTGCCCCGTGGCGGCAGAAACCTTGGCGATGTGCTGCACCTCGACCCCGTATTCCAACAGCCGGTCACGCGCCCAAATGCCGTCTGCACCAACGGCACCGATATGCATGACCCGTGCCGCAGCGCGTGCGGCGGCAACGGACATATTTGCGCCCTTGCCGCCCAGCCCCTGCCGGTAATCCGTCGCAGCGATCGTTTCCCCCGCACCGGGCAGATGCGGGAGTTGGTAAAAATTATCGAGGTTAATAGACCCGAGGTTCCAGATCATTCGCCAACCTTGCACGCGGCCAGAATGGCCATGTTCAGAATGTCATTCGCCGTCGAAGTGGTTGAACAAATCTGGATAGACTTATCCAGACCCGTCAGGATCGGACCAATCACTGTCGCGCCCGCCATTTCCTGCATCAGTTTAACCGAAATACTGGCCGAATGGCGCGCAGGCACAACCAAAATATTAGCCGGGCCCGTCAACCGAGAGAACGGATATTGCGCCTGTGCTGCCGGGTTCAGCGCCACATCAACGGTCATTTCGCCCTCGTATTCGAAATCAACGCCGCGCGCATCCAGCACTTGAGGCGCCTTATGCATCTTTTCCGCACGTTCTGACACCGGATAGCCGAAGGTTGAAAAGCTGACAAAAGCAACCCATGGCTCAAGCCCCAGATGACGCGCGACGCGTGCGCCACTTTGCGCGATGTTGGCAAGGTCGTTCTCATCCGGCCATTCATGCACCAACGTGTCGGCGATAAACACAATCCGCCCTTTGTGCAGAAGTGCCGTAAACCCAGCCGCGCCATGTTCGGCGTTCGCCTCGAACACGTGGTTCAACCGTTCCAGCACATGCGCTGATTTGCGGGTCGCGCCCGTAACCAACCCATCACCATGCCCGTGCTGCAACATCAGTGCGCCAAACACGTGGCGGTCACGCGCGGCAAGACGGTGAATGTCTTTGTTGTCAAAACCACGGCGCTGCAGGCGACCATAAAGGAAGTCTTTGTAGGTATCCAAATTGTTCGTATTCGCCGCATTCACGATCTCAAGCTCTCGGACCGCGTCGCCCAGACCCGTCGCCTCCAGCTTTGTCTTCACATCATCGGCGCGGCCAACAACCAGTGCTTTGCCTAGACCGGAACGCTGATACAGCACCGCCGCGCGCAGCACACGCGGATCGTCCCCTTCGGCAAAGATCATGCGCGCCTGATTGTTGCGCGCACGCGCGTTGATGCCGCGCAGGATGTTCGCGGTGGGGTCCATCCGCGATTTCAGGCTCAGCTCATAGGCATCCATGTCGATGATAGGACGGCGCGCGGCACCCGTGTCCATACCTGCACGCGCCACGGCGGGCGGGATGCGATGGATCAGGCGGGGATCGAATGGCGTGGGAATAATGTAATCCCGCCCGAACGTCAGCGTCTTTCCATAAGCAACCGCAACTTCATCCGGCACATCTTCGCGCGCGAGATTGGCAAGCGCGTGCGCACAAGCGATCTTCATCTCATCGTTGATCGCGCGCGCGTGAATATCCAGCGCACCTCGGAACAGATACGGGAACCCCAACACGTTGTTCACTTGATTGGGATAATCTGATCGGCCTGTGGCCACAATCGCGTCCATCCGCACCTCGTGCGCCTCTTCGGGTGTGATCTCTGGGTCGGGGTTCGCCATTGCGAAAATCACCGGGTTGTCAGCCATACTGGCAACCATATCGGGCGTCACCGCCCCCTTGACCGAAACGCCCAGGAACACATCCGCCCCCTTCATCGCTTCTTCAAGCGTGCGCAATTCCGTGGTGGCCGCATGCGCAGATTTCCACTGGTTCATGCCTTCGGTACGACCTTGATAAATCACGCCTTTTGTATCGCACATGATGCAATTGTTGTGGCTTGCGCCCATTGATTTAAGCAGTTCCAGACAGGCGATGCCCGCCGCCCCCGCGCCATTCAGCACAATCCGCACATCTTCGATCTTCTTGCCCGAAATATGCAGCGCGTTGATCAGACCCGCAGCGCAGATGACCGCCGTGCCGTGCTGATCGTCATGAAAGACAGGGATATCCATCTCTTCCTTGAGGCGCTGTTCAATGATGAAACATTCAGGCGCCTTGATGTCCTCAAGGTTGATACCGCCAAACGTCGGACCCATCAGTTTGCATGCGTTAATGAACGCCTCGGTGTCCTCGGTATCCAGTTCGATATCAATCGAGTTCACGTCGGCAAAGCGTTTGAACAGAACCGCCTTGCCTTCCATCACCGGCTTGGATGCCAGTGCCCCTAGATTGCCCAGACCCAGAACCGCCGTGCCGTTGGAAATGACCGCCACAAGGTTGCCCTTGTTGGTATAATCATACGCCGTTTCGGGATTTGCCGCGATCGCCTCGCAGGGGACCGCAACACCGGGGGAATACGCAAGCGACAGATCGCGCTGCGTCGTCATCGGAACGGTTGCAGTGATCTCGAACTTGCCGGGCGTAGGTTCAAGGTGAAAGGCAAGCGCCTCTTCGTCGGTGATACGGTTTTTGGTCACGGATGCGGCTTTCTGTTTGTTTCACGCTTCATATCCATGAAACAGGGCGCATTCAATCATGACCGCAGGCGTTAACGCTAACGGTTATGCGACGAACCGCACCCATTCGTGATTGCCGACAAATGCATCATGGCGTTGCGGGAAATCACGCGCCAATCGGGACAGCGCCCAACGGATCACCTGCGGGCGTTCACACCGGTTCGCACACCAGATAATGCGCACCAAAGTCTGCCACCTTTTCGGGTTGGATTTATACGCTTGATCAAGGGCCAGCAGCTCTGACTTTGGATCATCCAGCTTTTTGTGCGCGTCAGCCAGGATCAGACACAGATCCATGTTGCCCTGCGCAATGCCGGGGTGCGCGTTCATCAGCTCTATCGCTTGCTCTGCAGCATCGACGGCGACCAACTGACGCGTCAGATCGGTGATCAGTTGTGTCGATTGCAGCGTCGGACAATGGCCCAACAATGACACCACAAAGGCCATGATATGCGCCACGGCGGCATCCGACATCGCCACCGGGACAATCCCGTCTATGTCAAAATCAGGCTCTAAAATGGGGTTTGGAGCCTTAAAGTCGCAGAAAAAACTGATGTATTTGCACTGTGACGCATGCGCCAACGGCCAGAAGTCACCCCAACGGGACTGAAGCGTCTGCAGTGTGCCCAGCTCAATCACATAGGCGTCAGGGTTGGCAAACAGCATGTTCGTAAATCCCGCACCATGGCACGACACAACAATCTCTGCCTGCGCCATGATTGCGATCTGTTCTAGCGGGGTCAGTGTCTCGAACATCACGTAATCGAAATCAAACATCTGCAAATGTTCAAACAGCATATCCTCACCGGCCATGGACCGGGGTCTGCTGTGATAATTGGTCCGCCCGACATAGAACCGCTTTGGCAGATGGCTGAAATCCTGCCCTTTGATGGCTTTCAGCGCCCGTTCCCGTAATGCCAACACCGTAGAAGGCACGCCGTTCATCGCCAATACAGGCTTGAGCAGCGGATTGGTAACACCGCCCTTTTCGACCGCATCCTTGGACAGATGACGGTTTAGCCCGGTGAACATCGCGTCCGGCGCTTGCTCGCTTGCACCCAACAGGTCAAACCCTGTCACGACGCGGTCGTAATCCTTGGGCACCCGTTCAAAAATCACACGCCCCGCAAATTCCGGAAACAGCGCATCAACAAATTCGTTGGTAAACCCGCGATGTTTATTCTCGCTGTTGGGATAGTGAAAATAGATGTTTCCCTTGAAATCCAGCCCGTCCAATAGCGTCAGTTGCGACAGCGCTTCTGTGATAAAGTGGAAATAGTTGAACGTGTTCCGGCACGGCACGGCAAAATGCAGATCCCGCTCCAGAAACCCCCCAAAAAGCGGCAGTTCCCGCCCCGCGTTTTCCACCCGGCACGCCGCGAAATAGGCGTTCAAATCACCCTCTACATCTGTCTCGGAATGCTCAATCCTATGCTGGTTCAGCGCGCGCTGACCAGACGCACCCGCCAGCACAACCTTGCCATGTGCAAGCACCTGAGACCGGCGAAACGCTGCCTGATCGACGACAATCGGCAGGCTATTGTACTCGATCGCCTTTGGGAAAACCCTTGTGCGGCGCGTCGTCGTAAGAACCTTTTTGATCTTCGTATTAATCTCATTGTGCGCGCTCAGTGGAAAACCTTCAATCCGGCCAGACGGGATCGGTCGCCACACAAATTCTGGCTCAAGCAGCAGCTTGACGCCTTCCTCTGTCCATGGATTCAAGAAAAGCGCATCTGCCGGCAACGTGTGATCAATTTTGTTGCGCAAGGTCTTCGCTCACTGTGTTCGGTGCTTGGATTTCCATTTTAACACGAAACTGGCACGGGTCTATGGCCCGGCACCCCTTTCCCTGCGCGACGTGGTTTTGTACAGACGGGTAACGGGTGGGGGAATGGCCGGTGAGCACGGAAAAAGTGACGCCCATGATGGCGCAGTATCTTGAGCTGAAGGCCGAATATCGCGACGCCCTTCTATTCTACCGCATGGGCGATTTCTATGAGATGTTTTTTGACGATGCTGTCGCCGCCGCAGAAGCGTTGGATATCGCCCTGACTAAACGGGGAAAACACGAAGGCAATGACATTCCCATGTGCGGCGTACCGGTTCACGCAGCCGAAGGATACCTTTTGACGCTGATCCGCAAGGGGTTTCGCGTCGCGGTATGCGAGCAGATGGAAAGCCCGGCAGAAGCGAAAAAGCGCGGCTACAAGGCCATCGTCAAACGCGATGTTGTCCGGCTGGTCACACCCGGCACCTTGACCGAAGAGGCGCTGCTGAACGCAAGACGCCACAATTACCTCGCCGCGTTTTCAGAGGTGCGCGACGCGACTGCGCTGGCCTGGGTCGACATTTCAACTGGCGCGTTTCATGTGATGCCGCTGCCAAAGGTACGTCTTGGCCCGGAACTTGCGCGTTTGTCGCCATCCGAGCTGATTGTTTCTGAGAAAACAGAGACTGAGATGCACGGTTTAGTCTCTGATTTTGATCTTTCTCTCACCGGACTTGCCCGTTCCGCGTTTGACAGCACGGGCGCGGAAAAGCGGATATGCGCGTTGTTCAATATCGCAACACTTGATGCCTTTGGCAGCTTCACCCGCGCAGAAGTATCTGCGATGGGCGCGTTGATCGACTATCTGGATATCACCCAAAAGGGAAAACTGCCGCTTTTGCGCCCGCCACAGCGCGAGAATGAGGCCCGTACCGTTCAGATAGATGCCGCCACACGTCGCAATCTCGAACTGACACACGGGATGGGCGGCGGTCGTGCCGGTTCACTTTTGGCGCTTATGGACCGCACCGCAACCGCTGGCGGCGCACGTCTGCTAGAGCGTCGGATATCGAGCCCATCCCGCATGTTAGAGACGATTACGAAACGTTTGGACGCCGTAACGTTTGGCGCTGAAAACAGCCGTTTGACCCAAGAATTGCGGGGGGCCCTGCGCAAAATACCTGACCTCGACCGCGCCTTGTCCCGCCTGTCATTGGACAGAGGCGGGCCACGCGACCTTACCGCGATCCGCAATGGCCTGATCGAAGCCGAGGGTATCGCCCGGACATTGTCCCCCCTTCAACTGCCTAGTCTGCTATCAGAGTCTATCATAGGGCTTTCGGGGCATTCAGACCTGATCAACCTCCTTGATGAAGCCTTGGTCGCGGAGCCGCCTTTGCTCGTGCGTGACGGCGGCTTTATCGCGCCAGACTACCGCGATGATCTTGATGAAGCACGAAAACTACGTGACGAAGGCAGGTCCGTCATTGCGCAGATGCAACAGGAATTCGTCTCTATTACGGGGATTTCTGCGCTAAAGATCAAACACAATAACGTTCTGGGGTACTTCATAGAGACAACAGCGACACACGCAGAAAAGATGTTGTCGGCGCCGCTTTCCGAAAAATTCATCCATCGTCAAACCACCGCCAATCAAGTGCGCTTTACCACGGTTGAGCTTTCAGAGATGGAAACGAAAATCCTGAATGCGGGGAACCGCGCGCTAGAGATTGAAAAGCAGCTTTATGATGACCTGAAAGCTTCTGTTTTGGACAATGCCGCCCAGATTGGTGCGGCGTCATCGGGGCTGGCCGAGATTGATCTGGCCCTGTCCCTTGCCGATTTGGCGATGGCTGAAAACTGGACGCGGCCCATTGTCGACAACAGCCGTGCCTTTGCGATTACCGGTGGGCGACATCCCGTTGTTGAACGCGCCCTTGCGCAGCAATCAGGTGCGCCGTTCATTGCTAACGATTGCGATCTAAGTGCTGAAGAAGGCGCAAACATCTGGCTGCTGACTGGCCCCAACATGGCCGGTAAATCGACCTATCTGCGGCAGAATGCGCTGATTGGTCTGATGGCCCAGATGGGCAGCTATGTGCCCGCGTCGCACGCCCACATCGGGCTAATCAGCCAGCTTTTCAGCCGCGTTGGTGCATCTGACGATCTGGCGCGCGGACGATCTACCTTCATGGTCGAAATGGTTGAAACCGCCGCGATCCTTAATCAGGCCGACGACCGCGCGTTGGTGATCCTGGATGAGATCGGGCGCGGCACGGCGACCTATGACGGGCTTTCTATTGCATGGGCCACGCTTGAACATTTGCACGACGTGAACAAATCGCGCGCCCTGTTTGCCACCCACTACCATGAAATGACGGCCCTTTCGGGCAAACTGGACGGGGTCGACAACGCGACTGTCACTGTCAAGGAATGGGAGGGTGAGGTCATTTTCCTCCACGAGGTACGCAAAGGTGCCGCTGACCGGTCCTATGGAGTGCAAGTCGCCCAGCTTGCGGGGCTGCCCGACAGTGTTATCGCCCGCGCCCGTGTCGTGCTTGAATCGCTGGAAAAAGGCGAACGTGAAGGTGGCGCAAAACAGAAGACCCTTATCGACGATCTCCCGCTCTTTTCCGTCAACGCCACACCTGCCCCACAACCAAAACAAGCCTCAAAAGTCGAAGCCCAGCTCAAAGAAATCATCCCTGATGAATTGACGCCCAAAGAAGCGCTCGAGCTACTCTATAGATTGAAAGAAGCGGCAAAGGACTGACCCTCTACCGCTTCTTTTCGCTTTAAATACTGAAGTCAGACAGCAGCCAGATTACCCGGCCGGCAGCGATGATACGCCAACCTGCGCCGGCCGCAGCAGACGGTCATGCAGCATAAATCCTTCGGCCGCGACCTGAATGATATCACCCGCGCGCGTGCCCGGCACAGGTGCCTCGAACATCGCCTGATGATGCTGCGGGTCAAACCGGTCACCGACCTGTGGCGCAATCACCTCGATACCGTGCTTTTTAAATACATTCAGCAATTCGCGCATCGTCAGGTCAACACCTTCCAACAACGGACCGGACACCGCGCGCTGCTCTTCAGTCGCTGCTTCCAACGCGCGTTTCATGTTGTCATAGACCGGCAACATATCGCGCGCCAATTTGGAGCCACCATAGTTTTCGGCCTCACGGCGATCCTTGTCGGACCGCTTGCGCGCATTTTCGGCATCCGCCAACGCGCGCATGAACCGGTCTTTGTATGTGTCACGCTCTGCGCGCAGCTCATCCAGCTCTAGCGCTTCGTCATCAATCTCTGCCTCTTCGGCGGCAAATTCTTCTGCCATCGCATCTTCGATGTTGTCGAGAAAATCGTCGTTTGTTGGATCTGCCATGTCACCCTCTAGCTCCGGTCGGACACGAGTTTGCCGACCAGCTGTGCTGTATAATTCACGATCGGTACGATGCGCCCATAATTCAGACGCGTGGGTCCAATGACCCCGACCGCACCGATCACCTTACGGTCAGCGTTCATATAAGGGGAAACGACCAAAGAGGAACCCGAAAGTGAGAAAAGTTTGTTCTCAGAGCCGATAAAAATGCGCACACCGTCGCCACCTTCGGCCAGATCAAGGAATTCGGCGATGTCCCGCTTGCGTTCCAGATCATCAAACAGGTTTTTGATCCGGGCAAGGTCTTCTTCCTCGGCCTCGCCCTTAAGCAGATTGGAGCGGCCCCTGACGATCAAACGCTCGGCGTTTTCTTCACCGCCCTGCCACAGGGCAAGGCCGCTTTCGACCATCTGCTGTGCCAGTGTATCAATCTCTTGGCGCCGTTGCGTGATCTCGTGCGCGATGGAACCCTGCAATTCGCTGATCGTTTTGCCCTCAACCAGCCCATTCAGAAAATTTGCCGCCTCCCGCATGGAGCTGGGCGTTTGACCGGGCGGCGGCGTGAACAACCGGTTTTCTACATGCCCGTCAGAAAAGACAAGGACGACCAGCGCACGTTCCTGCGACAGCGATACAAATTCGATATGTTTTATCGGCGCTTCGTGTTTTGGCGTCAAAACCAGCGACGCGCCTTGCGTGACACCCGACAAAGCAGAGCCGACGCGGTCCAACAGCCCGCTGACGTCCGCAGCGTTCGTGCCCATCGTCGCGTCAATCTTCTCGCGGTCTTGTTCGGACGGATCGCCCACCTCGATCATGCCATCAACGAACATCCGCAGACCCATTTGCGTAGGGATACGCCCCGCACTAGTATGTGGAGAACCAAGAACACCCATGTATTCAAGGTCTTGCATCACATTCCGGATCGTCGCAGCGCTCACCTTTTCGCTGAACTCACGCGTTAACGTCCGTGACCCGACAGGATCACCATTCAGCAGATAGCCTTCGACCACGCGGCGAAAAACCTCGCGCGAACGGTCGTTCATTTCTTGCAGCAGATCAGATGTTTCGCTCATTTGTATCCCTCTCCTGTTAATAAAGGGTCGCATAGGGCAAACGTCAATCGGGGTTGCGCACACATACGCCGGAACGCTATCCCCGAGATAAATCAAAAAGGATATAACATGCGTCCCTCTGGCCGGAAACTCGATGAAATGCGCCCTGTCTCTGTTGAGGTTGGGTTTACCAAACACGCCGAAGGGTCGGCGCTGATCAAGATGGGCGACACGCATGTGCTGTGCACCGCCACGATTGAAGAACGGGTGCCGCCGTTCATCAAGGGTTCCGGTCTGGGCTGGGTCACTGCCGAATACGGCATGCTGCCCCGCGCCACCAACACGCGCATGCGCCGCGAGGCGACTACGGGCAAGCAAGGCGGTCGTACAGTTGAAATCCAGCGTTTGATTGGCCGTTCCCTGCGCGCTGGTGTCGACCGTGTCGCCTTGGGCGAACGTCAGATCAGCATCGACTGCGACGTGTTGCAGGCCGATGGCGGCACGCGTTGCGCGTCGATCACTGGTGGTTGGATCGCGCTGCGGTTGGCTGTGAACAAGCTGATGAAAGCGGGCGATGTGATCAGTGATCCGCTGGTGTCCCCTGTTGCGGCGATCAGCTGTGGCATCTACGCGGGTCAAGCTGTGCTGGACCTTGATTACCCCGAGGATTCAGAAGCTGGTGTTGACGGTAACTTTATCATGCTGGAGTCCGGTCAACTGATCGAAGTCCAAATGAGCGCAGAAGGATCGACATATTCCCGCGCGCAGATGAACGAACTGATGGACCTTGCCGAAAAGGGCGTTGCCGAACTGGCCGTGATTCAGAAAGCCGTCACTGCATGACCCGCAAATTCACAGAACGCCGCATCCTGATTGCCACGCATAACGCGGGCAAGCTTGAGGAAATGGAGCAACTCTTTGCGCCACTCGGCGTTTCTGTGGTTGGCGCGGCTGAGATGGGCTTGGATGAGCCTGACGAAACCGAGACCACTTTCATCGGCAACGCGCGTATCAAAGCGCGCGCTGCTGTTGCGGCAACGGGCCTGCCTGCCCTTGCAGACGATTCCGGAATTGAGGTTGAGGCGCTGAACGGCGCACCGGGTGTCTACACCGCCGATTGGGCCGAAACGCCAAACGGGCGCGATTTCATCATGGCAATGACCAAAACCCACACCCTGCTGGAAGAAGCGAACGCACCGCATCCGCGCCGCGCCCGTTTTTGCGCGACTTTGATTTTGGCTTGGCCAGACGGACATGACGAAGTGTTCGAAGGGACCGTGAATGGCACACTTGTCTGGCCAATGCGCGGCACAGTTGGTCATGGTTACGATCCGATGTTCCAGCCAGACGGCCACGACATCACATTCGCTGAAATGGACTTTGCGCAGAAGAACGCGATCAGTCACCGCGCTGATGCCTTTAACAAGCTGATAGCAGGCTGCTTTGACGGATAACTTTGCAGAAGATTGGCGCGTGGGTGGTTTCGGCCTTTATATCCACTGGCCATTCTGCGAGGCGAAATGCCCCTATTGCGATTTCAACAGCCATGTCAGCAAATCAATCGACCAACGCGCATGGCGTGATGCTTATCTGTCAGAGCTAGAACGCGCCGCATCAGAGACTGATAATCGCGTTCTGAACGCCGTTTTCTTTGGAGGCGGCACGCCCAGCTTGATGGACCCTGATATCGTCGCGGATATCATTACCATGATCAAATCTCTTTGGCCGACGGGCAATGATCTGGAGATCACACTTGAAGCAAATCCAAGCTCTGTCGAGGCGGGTCGTTTCGCCGCGTTCCGACAGGCAGGTGTTTCGCGTGTTTCGATGGGCATTCAGGCCCTGAATGACGTCGATCTAAAACGTCTTGGCCGCATACATTCAACAGCCGAAGCATTGGCTGCATTCGATGTTGCGCGAAATGCCTTTGAACGGGTCAGTTTTGATCTGATCTATGGTCGGCAAAATCAAACGCTCAAAGCCTGGGAGGCAGAGCTGAATCAGGCTCTAAACTTAGCGATAGACCACATTTCTCTGTACCAGCTTACAATCGAAAACGGCACTGCGTTTGGTGATCGCTACGCCCGTGGTGGCCTGCGCGGACTGCCTGACGAGGATCTGGGTGCGGACATGTACACCCTCACCCAAGAGATATGCGATGCGCATGGGTTTCCGGGCTACGAAGTGTCAAACCATGCCCGCGATGGCGCGCAATCACGGCATAACCTGATCTACTGGCGCTATGGCGATTACGTTGGGATCGGACCGGGTGCGCATGGTCGCATTACTGTTGATGGGCGAAAATGGGCCACAGAGGCCTACAGCAACCCAAAAAGATGGCTGGATGCCGCCGCCGATGGGCTGACAGAAAAACCCCGCATTTCGCTGAACCAGCAAGATCAGGCAACAGAGTTTCTGCTGATGGGTTTGCGGTTAAAAGAAGGCATCGACCTTAACCGCTTTGCCGCGCTCTCTGGCGCGCCACTATCAGATGAAAAGCTGGCGCATCTCTCGGACATTGGCATGATCGACGTCAAACAAGAGCGCCTGACTGTTACCAATCAAGGCTTTATGGTGCTGAATGCAGTGATCGAAGGTCTATTGCCAGATTAACCGCCGCTTAGAATTCGACAAAGCTCATCCAACTCTTCAAGCGTTTTGTACGATATAGAAAGCTGACCGCTTTCCTGACCAGGTTTGTGGTCAAGGCGCACTTTCATGCCCAAAGTCGCCGACAAGTCACCTTCAAGGGCTTTGGTGTCCGCATCTTTCTCCGCCGGTGCCTGCCTGACAGTCTCAGCAGAAGGCGCAGATTTCGCAACCGCTGCCTTCTTGACCAGCGCTTCAGTCGCACGCACAGACAACCCACCTTTGACAATCTGCTGTGCAAGTCTCATCGGTTCGTCAGATGAGATCAAGGCGCGCGCATGACCCGCGCTCAGATCCCCGCCACGGACCAATTCCAAAACATCGTCCGGTAGATTTAACAGCCGCAGAAGGTTGGCAATATGGCTCCGGCTTTTGCCCAAGGCCTCGGCCATCTTCTCTTGGGTATGTCCAAATTTATCCATCAACTGGCGATAACCAGCGGCCTCTTCAATCGCATTCAGATCAGCACGCTGGATGTTCTCGATGATTGCGACTTCCAGCACCTCTACGTCGCTGAATTCGCGCACAATTACCGGCAATTCATGGAGTTGCGCAATCTGCGAAGCACGCCAGCGACGTTCGCCTGCAACAATTTCGAACGTTCCATTTTCACGCTTGCGGACGATCAAAGGCTGAATAACGCCTTTCTCTTTGATCGACGCGGCCAGGTCATCCAGATCACCACTCTCGAACCGTTTGCGGGGCTGATCCGGATTTGGTGAAATCTGCTCAATCGGAACTAGACGCTCCGCTGCACCGACGCCTTGCGCTGCAACTGCTTCTGTCTCTGCAACATCCGCCATAAGTGCTGACAATCCACGGCCCAAGCCGCGCTTGCGTTCCTGTCTATCTGCCATTGTTCTGCTCCTTACGCGTTGTTTTCTATTACTTCTTGCGCCAGCGCGCGATAGGCAACCGCACCCTTGGACTGCCCGTCATAGGACAGAACCGGCATTGCAAAGCTTGGCGCTTCGCTCACACGGACATTGCGCGGGATCATCGTCTTGAACACAAGATCACCCAGATTGGACCGCGCGTCCATCTCGACTTGCTGGGACAGATTATTGCGACGGTCATACATCGTTAGCACAACACCTTCGATCCGCAGTTCTTTGTTGCCGGTTTGACGCACTTCGCGGATAGACATCATCAGTTGCGATAGCCCCTCAAGGGCGAAAAACTCGCTCTGCAAAGGGACCAGAACCGAATGCGCCGCAATCATCGCGTTCACCGTCAATAGGTTCAGCGATGGTGGACAATCTATCAGGATATAGTCAAACGCAAAATCATCCATCTGGGTTTGACGCAGCGCATCATGCAAAAGGTAGCTGCGTTTTTCATTTGATATCAGCTCAATATCCGCAGAGCTGAGGTCAACGGTCGCGGGTACGATATGCAGACCCTTAAACTGCGTGGCCTGAATCATCTCTTTCAGATCAATATCTTCAAGCAGCAATTCATATGTGGTGAGATCGCGATCTTCCAACTCAATCCCGAGGCCGGTCGAGGCATTGCCCTGCGGGTCAAGGTCAACAACAAGCACGCGCTTACCAACCTCGGTCAGGGCCGCAGCCAGATTGATGGTCGTCGTGGTCTTACCAACGCCTCCTTTTTGGTTTGCTATTGCAATAATCTTTGGCCCTTTCGGGCGAGACAGGTCAGACACGGACAATATCCTCGACTTTCAAAATTGCGGCAGCAGGATGTGTTTTACTTTTAATGGCTTCGCAGCGGTATGACCATGTTCTCTGTGCTTCTTCGTGCTCCGTCTGCCAGTTCTCGCCCTTAAGAAACAGCGCAGTTCCTGAAGTTTTGAGGTGCTGTTCCGCATAACCAAGCAATTCAGACAGGCTCGCAAGAGCACGCGCAGAGATGATATCAGCCTCCATCGGTGCTTGGGCCTCAATGCGCGCACTGACGACGGTCGCTTTCAGGTCAAGCTCGCGTATAGCTGATCTCAGGAACGCGCACTTCCTGATGTCGCTTTCAATCAAGTACATTTGATGGGGCGTTTCGCTTTCCCGAGTAAGAATAGCCGCGATGATTCCGGGAAATCCACCGCCGCTCCCTATATCAACCCATCGACCTGCCTTCGGAGCGAGTTCAAATATCTGTGCGGAATCTAGGATATGCCGCTCCCAGATGTGAGGAACGCTCGACTTTGAAATCAAGTTTATCTTTGATGTCCATTTTTCGACGAGATCCGAGAAGCCTCTCAGCTTGTCCAATGTTTCACGTGAAACATTCAAATCGCCATGAACGCTCATGCTGACTTCTTTGCGCTTGTACGGCGCAAACGTCCAAGAATGATCGTTAATCCCGCTGGAGTCATCCCATCAATTCGCGCTGCTTGGGCAAGGCTCTCCGGTCGTGTTGCGGACAGTTTCGCCTTTAGTTCAGAGGAAAGGCCATCAAGCTCGCTGTAATCAAACGCATCAGGAATGCGATGCGCCTCATCCCGTTGCAGAACATCAATTTCCTTTTGCTGCCGCGAAAGGTAATTCGAATACAATGCGTCCCGCTCCAACTGGCGCTTGATCTCTTCACTCACATTCGCCAACTCGGGCAGCAGAGGAATAATGCCCTCAAAATCAACATCCGGGAATGCGAGCAGCTGCAGACCTGTCCGCCGGTTTCCGTCCTGATTAACAGAAATTCCCGCAGCTCCCGCTTCCTTGGGGGTAAAGTCCTTCTTCGTAAGAACTGCTTTTGCTGATGAAAGCTGTCGATCCTTCTCTTCAAATATCCCAGCACGCGCGTTTGACACACAACCCAAAGACATCGCCAAGGGAGTCAGGCGTTGATCCGCGTTGTCAGCGCGCAGCGAGAGCCTGAATTCAGCACGCGATGTGAACATGCGATAAGGTTCTGTAACACCCCGCGTTGTCAGATCATCAATCATAACGCCAATATAGCTTTGGGCGCGGCTGAACACCGTTGCAGGTCGACCCTGTGCGGCCAAAGCTGCGTTCAGTCCGGCGACCAAACCTTGCGCTGCCGCCTCCTCGTATCCAGTCGTTCCATTGATCTGCCCAGCTAGGTACAATCCCTTGATTGTCCCAATCTCCAGAGTTGACCGCAAGGCGCGCGGATCAATGTAGTCGTACTCAATCGCATAGCCGGGTTGCAGGATAACCGCCTCTTCGAGACCTCTCATTGAATGCACATAGTCCGCTTGGACCTCTACAGGCAGAGAGGTGGAAATACCGTTCGGGTAAATTGTATGATCGTCAGCGCCCTCAGGCTCAAGGAACACCTGATGCTCGGACTTGTCCGCAAATCTAACCACTTTGTCTTCGATGGATGGACAGTATCGCGGCCCCACACCGTCAATATGTCCACCATACATCGCCGACCTGCTGAGGTTCGCACGAATGATCTCATGCGTTTTCTCATTCGTATGGGTAATCCCGCAGGAAATCTGCGGCGCCGAAACGCTCTTTGAAAGAAACGAAAATAGAACCGGATCATCGTCGCCGGGCTGCATTTCCAAATCTGTCCAGTCAATTGTTCTGCCATCCAATCGTGGGGGTGTGCCCGTTTTCAGGCGGCCCATTGGCAAACCAAAACTGTCCATGCGCGCAGCCAATAGCTCAGACGCCTTGTCCCCCATGCGCCCACCAGATTTCGCAACATCGCCGATGTGGATAACACCGCGCAAGAAGGTGCCGGTCGTCAGAACCACAGCTGAAGAATGAATTTCAGTTCCATCAGCGAGAACGACACCAACGACACGCTTGTCCTGCATCATCAGGTCGACAACTTCGCCCTCTACGATGCTAAGGTTCTCTTGCGCTTCTATTTCAGCAAGCATCTCTCTTTGATAGATCTTGCGATCCGCCTGCGCCCTCGGCCCCTGGACAGCTGGCCCTTTGCGACGATTCAGGAGTCGAAACTGGATACCAGCCTTATCCGCAACGCGCGCCATAACACCGTCCATTGCGTCAATCTCACGAACCAGATGCCCTTTGCCAAGCCCCCCAATCGCCGGGTTGCAGGACATCACACCAATTCCATCACGCTTCATCGTAACAAGCGCCGTGGTTGCACCCATGCGCGCAGCCGCATGCGCAGCCTCTGCGCCCGCATGACCACCACCAATAACGAGGACTTCAAAATGTTTCACGTGAAACACTCCATTCTCAAAAGCCTACTTCCCAAGACAGAAGCTGGCAAATATTTCATCCAAAAGATTCTCGACATCGACATGCCCCACAAGCACTTCAAGCGCCCGCGTGGCCAAACGAAGCTCTGCCGAAGCGATGTCATATAGGTCGGGACCGCCTTGCAGGATTACCTTCACTTCTGTCAGATTCTGCTGTGCCTCCACAAGAGCAATCCTGTGACGTTCATGTGTTGCCAGACCGGCGGACTGACTGCGTTCCAGTAGCGTCTGCTGGATATCCGCAATCAACTCACTGACACCGAAGCCTGTTTTACCTGAAATCGATCGTTCAGTCGAATCCGTCACATCCGCCTTTGGCCGCAAGACGATGTCGTCTTTCTGCGGTTCAAGCGGCAGCGCATCCCCTTCAGCAATAAGAAAAACACGAATGTCAGCAGTCTGCGCACGCTGGATCGCGCGTTCAACTCCCATCGCCTCTACTTCGTCAACTGTGTCACGCAGGCCGGCAGTATCCAGCAACGTCACAGGCAGTCCGCCAAGATCCATACGAACTTCGATCACATCCCGCGTCGTGCCTGCAATATGCGACGTAATCGCAGCGTCCCGCCCAGCCAGCGCATTCAGCAGCGTTGATTTTCCAGCATTCGGCGGGCCAACGATTGCAACCTCAAATCCTGTCTTGATCCGCTCCGCGACATGCGTCCCGGCGATCTCTTTCTCAAGGGCGCGTGCCACACCGTCCAGCAATGTATTGACCTCAGGCGTCACATCAACGGGAACATCTTCGTCAGCAAAATCAATCGTTGCTTCCAACAATGCTGCGGCCCTGATCAAATCCTTGCGCCACGATCCGACCAGCGCACCCAAATGGCCAGACAGAACGCGCAGCGCCTGCTTCCGCTGCGCTTCGGTTTCAGCCTCAATGAGGTCCGCCAGCCCTTCAACTTGCACCAGATCAAGCCGTTCGTTTTCAAGTGCGCGGCGCGTGAACTCCCCCGGCTGCGCCAGACGAGTGTCAGGAAATGTCGAAAGCAATTCAAGGCAGGCCCGCATCACAGCAATGCTGCCATGCAGATGAAATTCTACAACGTCCTCACCAGTGAAACTGTGTGGCGCTGCAAAATTCAGAACGAGTGCCTGATCTAACACATCGCCAGATTGATTTCTAAGCTCGCGCAAGGCAGAACCACGCGGTTCCGGCAAAGAACCCGCGATCTGCCGCGCTATTTCATGGGCAGAAGGTCAGGACAGGCGTACCACAGATACACCAGCCCGACCCGAAGCAGTTGCTTGGGCAAAAATCGTGTCCATCGGTATAACCTATTGTTATTATTAAATAACTCAGGTGTTCATTGAGTCAAAGAAGTCTGCGTTCGTCTTTGTCTGCTTTAGCTTTCCGATCAGGAATTCAATCGCATCTGTTGTCCCCATCGGGTTCAGAATACGGCGCAGGACGAATGTTTTTTGCAGATCAATCTTGTCCACCAGCAACTCTTCTTTGCGGGTACCGGATTTGAGAATGTCGATCGCCGGGAAGACGCGTTTGTCGGCGATCTTGCGATCCAGAATAATCTCGGAGTTGCCCGTGCCTTTGAATTCTTCAAAGATCACTTCGTCCATCCGTGACCCTGTATCAATCAGGGCGGTCGCGATGATGGTCAGCGATCCACCTTCTTCGATGTTTCGTGCGGCACCAAAGAAACGCTTGGGGCGTTGCAAAGCGTTGGCATCCACACCGCCGGTCAGAACCTTGCCAGAAGACGGCACAACTGTGTTGAACGCACGGCCCAGACGGGTAATGGAGTCAAGCAAAATGACAACATCGCGCTTGTGTTCAACCAGACGTTTTGCCTTTTCGATGACCATTTCGGACACCGCGACGTGACGCGTTGCAGGCTCGTCAAAGGTGGACGATACAACCTCGCCTTTGACAGAGCGCTGCATGTCGGTGACTTCCTCGGGACGTTCGTCGATCAACAGGACGATCAGATAGCATTCCGGGTGGTTCTGTTCGATGGAGTTGGCGATATTTTGCAGCAGAACAGTTTTACCTGTGCGCGGGGGCGCCACGATCAGGGACCGCTGGCCCTTACCAATTGGCGCGATCAAATCAATGATGCGGGACGACCGGTCTTTGACCGTCGGATCCTCGAATTCCATCTTGAGACGTTCATCGGGATAAAGCGGTGTGAGGTTTTCGAACGCGACCTTGTGGCGCGCCTTCTCAGGCTCCTCAAAGTTGATCTTGGTGACCTCGGTCAGGGCAAAGTAACGCTCGGTGTCGTCAGGAGCCTTAATCAGCCCCTCAATGGTGTCTCCGGTCCGCAAGGACCACTTGCGCGCCATCTCCGGCGAGACATAGATGTCATCGGGGCCCGGCAGATAGTTTGCCTCGGGCGAGCGCAGAAAACCAAAACCGTCCTGCAAGACTTCCAGAACACCGTCACCAGAGATTTCCCAGCCCTCGTCCGCACGTTCGCGCAGGATCTGGAACATCATCTCGCCCTTGCGCATAGTGGATGCGTTTTCGATCTCAAGCTCTTCGGCCATCGCCAGAAGGTTCTTGGGCGTCTGCGCCTTTAGATCGGCAAGGTTCAGGGTATCTGTTGTCATGAAAGACCTCGTTCAGCCCAAGCGGAAACCGCTGGCTGAGGGAAATTTGGAAAAATAAGCAGCTAACACCCCCTCGGACGAGGCAGTGAATAACCTATAAGATCGACGAGCCATTCTGTCAATGTCGTCAGAATCCGGTGCCGGTAATCGCTGTCAGAATTTCACAACAACCGAGAAAACGATGACGATCATCAAAACTGTCGGCACTTCGTTCATTATCCGGTATTGTCTGCCCGTCAGATGGTTTTCGCCCTTCGCAAACGCCTTGACCCGCCGTGACAGCCAGACGTGGAACACCGTCATAGCAATAACCCCGAACAGTTTGGTCCAGGGCCAGATCATCGACCAGCTGACAATCCCCGGTGTCAGGACCAACAACAAACCAAATCCCCATGTCGCCATCATCGCGGGTTTCATGATCACATTAGCCAGCTTGCCTTCCATCATCGAAAACAACGCATGGGTTTCCCCTTCGACGCCGACCTTTTCGGTGTGATGCACAAACAGGCGCGGCAGATAGAACAACGCCGCCATCCACGAGATGACCGAGATGATGTGAAACGCTTTGACCCAAGGGTACGCGGTGGCAAGAAGGTCTGACATATCCTACTCCGATCTCTGTGCCCTTCTTATAATATATAAAGAAAGAAGAAAGATGATGTGTTTGTAGAGAGCAGCTTTTCTGTGGATTATTGATTTATCCCGACAGTTGTTCACCGTAGCGATGCCAGATGTAAGCCTGTTGATAACCTGTCTTGCAACTCAATAAACACTCATACTATCAAATGCTTAGAAATGTATTCTATCCATGCTCATATGTGCAAACCGATGTATATCAATCGAACAAAGTGATTCCTCCCACGGACATAATTATCCCAATCCACCGGTGTTGGAATCGATGTGCCAATGGGAAAACTCCCGTCAACTGTGAGTGTTTCGCGGTTAAGCTGGATTTTGCACCAGAAGTCCTTAATAACTCCCTAAGATCACACACAGGTTATCCTCATGTCGCCAACATTCATTCTTGCCTCCGGCTCTGCCATCCGCGCACAGCTGTTGCGGCAGGCCGGCATGACGTTTGATACAGTTAAGCCGCGCGTTGATGAACAGATGATCAAAGACGCGCTTGTGTCAGAGGGCGCGACTCCCCGTGATATCGCAGATACGCTTGCAGAAATGAAGGCCCGCAAGGTCAGTGAAAAACATCCCGGTGCGCTGGTAATGGGCGCGGATCAGGTGTTGGACCTCAAAGGCACCATGCTGTCGAAACCGAATGATATTGACGATGCGCGCGCCCAGCTCAGGATAATGCGTGGGCAGCAACATTCGCTATTGTCGGCAGCGGTGATCTATGAGGATGGCAAACCGATCTGGCGGCATGTGGGTCAAGTAAGGTTGCGCATGCGCGAGATATCTGATGCCTACCTTGACGATTATCTAGACCGAAACTGGGACAGCATCCGCCACGCCGTCGGGTGCTATAAACTGGAGGAAGAAGGCGTGCGCCTGTTCTCCAACATCCAAGGCGATTATTTCCATGTGCTGGGCTTGCCTTTGCTGGAATTGCTGAACTACCTGACCTTAAGAGGAGACCTGCCCGCATGAGCCTGACGAACATCCCCCTTGCCGGCGTGATCGGATCGCCGATTGTTCAATCACGCTCCCCTCAGGTGCACGGTCATTGGCTCAAGACTTACGGCATTCGTGGTCACTATATCCCGATGAATGTGGCACCTGATGATTTGGAAAACGTGATCCGTACATTGCCACGTATGGGGTTCGTCGGGGTCAATGTGACCTTGCCGCATAAAGAGGCGGTGATGCAGATCGCTGATCTGGTCACAGATAGGGCGATCTTGATCGGGGCGTCGAATACGTTGATCTTCCGTAAGGATGGCAAAATTCACGCCGATAATACGGATGGCTACGGTTTTCTGGAAAACCTCAAGACCGGCGCGCCGGGGTGGCAGCCCAAGGCGGGTCCAGCGGCCGTTCTGGGCGCGGGCGGTGCTGCGCGTGCCGTCATTGCATCGCTGTTGGATGCAGGTGTGCCTGAAATCCGCTTGTCCAACCGCACGCGGGTGCGCGCCGAAAAACTGCGGTCCGATTTTGGCAGCTGTGTACGCATCTATGACTGGGTGCAGGCCGGTAATATGATTGATGACGCTGCTTTGCTGGTGAACACCACGTCGCTGGGTATGATGGGCAAGGGTGAATTGCGCGTGCCGTTAGACGGTTTTGGTCCGCAGACCATCGTGACCGATCTAGTCTATGCCCCCCTTAAAACCCGTTTGTTAGAGACTGCAGAACAGATCGGCTGTGTCACCGTCGACGGCCTTGGCATGTTGTTGCATCAGGCGGTTCCGGGGTTTGAGCGGTGGTTCGGCCAGCGCCCTGTCGTCGACCGTGCCACCCGTGCGGCGGCGTTGCGCTGATGTTTCTTTTGGGGCTGACCGGGTCGATTGGCATGGGTAAATCCACCACCGCCGCCATGTTCGCCGATGCGGGCTGCGCGGTGTGGGATGCGGATGCGGCAGTGCACCGGCTTTATTCGGAAGGTGGCCCGGCAGTTCCCCTGATTGCAGACGCATTTCCCAGTGCAATTGTTGACGGTGTCGTGTCGCGGACAGTGTTGAAAGAGATCATCGGTGCCGATCCCACTGCGCTGAAAAAGATCGAACAGATTGTGCATCCTTTGGTAGCACAGGACCGTGCCGCGTTTATCCAATCATCCGACGCTGAAATCATCGTGCTCGACATTCCGCTGTTGTTTGAGGGCGGTGGCGAGAAACGCGTCGATGCCGTCGTTTGCGTGATCGTCGATGACGCAACGCAAAGGGCGCGTGTGATGGAGCGGGGCACCATGACGCCAGAGCAGTTTGAAACCATCAAGGCCAAACAAATGCCAGCGGAAGAAAAAGCCGCACGCGCCGACTATGTTATTCGCACCGATACGGTTGAAGGCGCGCGGCGTCGTGTCCAGGATGTGATTGCCGACATCAAGGAGAAACAGCGCCATGCGTGAGATCGTCTGGGATACAGAAACAACCGGTTTTGACCCCGAAAGTGGTGACCGCATTGTCGAGATTGGCGCGGTTGAACTGATGGGCCATGTTGCCACGGGCCGCACCTATCACCAGTATATCAACCCCGAACGCGGCATGCCCCAAGAGGCGTTCGAGGTGCACGGGTTGGGCGATGATTTTCTGCGTGACAAACCCAAATTCGCGCAGATCGGGCGTGATTTTCTGGCCTTTGTCGGTGATGCAAAACTGATCGCGCATAATGCGTCGTTTGACATGAAATTCATAAACGCAGAATTGAAATGGGCTGGCCTGCCTGCAATTCCGATGGAACGCTCGCTTGATACATTGGTGATCGCGCGCAAACGGTTTCCCGGTTCACCTGCATCGCTGGATGCGTTGTGCCGCCGGTTCAGCATCAATAATGAGGCCCGCACCTTGCACGGTGCCTTGCTCGACAGTGAAATTCTGGCCGAAGTTTATCTGGAATTGATCGGCGGGCGGCAGCCTGATTTCGCGCTCTCGTCACAGCCAGAACGCAAAGCCGGTGATGTTGGTGAATGGACCGCGAAAGCGCGCCCAACGCCCCTGCCCTCAAGGCTTACCAAAGCCGAAGCTACCGCGCATGCAGAGTTCGTCAGCAAGCTTGGTAATGATGCGATGTGGGTCAAAACGTAAAAAGCCCCGGCGATAACCGAGGCTTTTCAAGACGATTAACTGAATAAAGTTCAGGCGTCCGCTTTTGCCGGCGTTTCAGCCTGACGGCGCGCAATCTCGTTCCGGTACAGTGACAGAAAGTCGATGTTCTCAAGGTTCAGCGGCGGGAAACCACCGTCGCGTGTCACGTCGCTGACCACACGGCGCAGGAACGGGAAAATCATGCGCGGGCATTCGATCAACAAGAATGGGTGGATTTGATCATCTGGCACGTTCTCGATGTGGAAAATACCGACATAGTCGATTTCCAGCACGAACAGCGTCGCATCGCCGTCTTTCGCCTTTGAGGTCACGTTCAGCTTGATCGAGCTTTCGTACTGATTGTCGGTCGTGCGCTTTTTCGCGTCCAGGTTCACCTGAACTTGCACGTCGGGCTGCACATCGGCGGCAGCACCTTTTTGCGCCATGATGTTTTCAAACGACATATCGCGGATGAACTGACCCAACACGCGCATGACGGGGGGCGTTGGTGCTACTGCTGTTGCTTCTTCTTCGGCCATGGAAAACTCCGTTCGGGCTATAATTCACTAAATCCCGACCCGCTTAGCAGGTCGGCGTTCTGCCCTCAATCCTTCGGTGTAGTTTTGGGCTCCGGTTTGTGTTTGGTCCAGCCAGAAGAGCCTTTAGGCGGGTCATTTTCAGATATTTCATGGTAATCGACATCAATAATATCGCCCTGTGCCGACGTGTGAGTTGGCCCCGCTGCATGCGCCGGACCACCGGGTGTGCCGAAACTCTGGATATTCACGCGGGCACGGATCGCCCTGAACGCGGCGGACCGCACGGCGGGGATCAGCAGTGAAAAGCCAACCGCATCGGTGAAAAACCCCGGCGTTAGCAACAATGCGCCTGCAAAAAGGATCATCGCACCATGCACCAGCGGCTCTGTCGGGTCGCGCATATCCGAGAACGAACTGCGCAGTTGCCCCAGCGCCATCGCCCCTTGGGTCCGCACCAGAAACGTGCCTAAAAATGCAGTCACCAGCACGATCAACAGCGTTGGCCACAGCCCAATCGCACCGCCTACCTGAATGAACAAACCGATCTCGACCAGCGGAACGGCGATAAAAGCGATCAAAAGCCACATAAGCTTTCTCCAATTAGGGTGAGGCAGAGTGGACGAACGCCCCGTCAGCACCTACATAAGGCATCAACCGATACGTTTAAACACTTTGCCCCCATGAGGTCCCGATGAATTCACCTATGATCCAGCTTTTGGTGTTGGCCGGAATTGCTGTGTTCCTGATCCTGCGTTTGCGCAATGTGCTTGGCACACGCGAGGGGTTTGAAAAGCCGCCCGTCGTGGACAGCCCCACCGCCGCGCGCAGCAAACCGGCATTCGAGGTGATCGAAGGCGGTCCTGACCTCGACATCACAGATCACGTGCCAGACGGCAGCGATGCAGCCAAAGCACTGGCCAGCATGAAACGCATTGAGCCGTCTTTTGGCGTCAGTGATTTCCTGGGCGGCGCGCGCGGCGCCTACGAGATGATCGTGATGGGGTTCGAGCGGGGTGATTTGGCTGATATTCAACCATTCCTCTCTGAAGAGATCTACGAAAGCTTTGTTGACGGTGTCGCAGCGCGCGAGGATCAGGGTTTGACGATCGAGGCAAACTTTATCGGTGTGCGCGAGATGGAGCTGATCAACGCGACGTTCGACAACGACACCAAAGAGGCTGAATTGACGATCCGCTTCGTTGCTGAACTGACCTCGGCGGTGCGCGACAACGCAGGTGATATTGTCGAAGGCAGTCTCACGGATGTGAAAAAGCAAAAAGATGAATGGGTGTTTGCCCGCATCATGGGCTCGGATGATCCGAATTGGCTGTTGGTTTCTACAGACGGTTAACCCATGCTATTGGCGTGATGGTTTTGACGGGGGTCGCGGTTGCGGCCCCCGTTCACGCGTCCGATGACCGGTATGAAGTGATGCAGTTCGATCAGCTTGATGGCTGGGCGGATGATGATCACGCTGCCGCACTTGTAACATTTCAAAACACCTGTGGGGACATGCGGGGCGCTGATTGGATTTCCTTGTGCGCCTATGCGAAAACCGACCCCGAAGCGCGGCAGTTTTTTGAACTGTTCTTTCGCCCTGTCTTGATGGACGACGGCAAAGATGCGCTTTTCACAGGATATTTTGAACCTGAATTGCAAGGCGACCGCTACCAGTCATCACGATACCGCTATCCGGTCTACAAGATGCCGCCCGAAGCGTTGGTCAACACCCCATGGCTGACCCGACGCGACATCTTGAACAGCAGCATTATGCAAGGCCGCGGTCTGGAAATTGCATGGGTCGATGACCCCGTTGAACTGTTCTTTCTGCAAATTCAGGGGTCTGGCCGCATCAAGCTGCCCGATGGCAGTTTCAAACGCGTGGGTTATCGCGGATCGAACGGTCATTCCTACCGTTCCATCGGGGCAGAGATGGTGAGACGCGGTATTTACGAACCCCATCAAGTCAGCGCCGAAGTCATCAAGAACTGGGTGCGCCGCAATCCGGGTGAGGGCGAGGAGCTGCTGTATCACAATCCATCCTACGTTTTTTTCCGCGAAGTCAGCCAAGTACCTGCTGACCGTGGCCCGCTGGGTGCGATGAACCGGTCCATCACAACGATGCGGTCGGTGGCGATTGACCCCAGCTTTGTGCGGCTTGGTTCTCCTGTCTGGATCGAAAAGGACGGGGAAACGCCGTTGAACCGCTTAATGATCGCCCAAGACACAGGATCAGCCATCAAAGGGGCGCAGCGCGCAGATGTGTTCACCGGGACAGGTGATGCGGCAGGGCGCGAGGCAGGAAAACTGCGTGATCCGGGGCGTTTGGTGGTGCTTATGCCGATCCAACGCGCCTATGCGCTGCTGCCTGAGTCCGCGATATGAAACACCGGGGTTTGAACGCAGATGATCTTGAGCTGTGGCGCAGAGTGACGGACCGGACCGAGAAGATGGACCTTAAGTCGCTGTTCACGCCAGCCATTGACGCGCCAATACCATCACACACCACCTTGCGCCGGTCAAAATCCGCGATGCTGGGTCAGGATAGTGGCAAGCCAAAGCGCGCCGGGTCACAAATGACGCCCGCGTTCGCCGATCCGCTTGGCCCCGCCTCTGTGCAGATGGACAAACGTGCATTTACCAAGCTGCGACGGGGCAAGATCAGGCCAGAAGGCAAGCTGGACCTGCACGGTATGACGCTGGATCGTGCGCATCCGGCGCTGAACCGCTTTATCATGGCTGCGCGCCGGGATGATAAACGCCTTGTTCTGGTCGTGACCGGCAAGGGCAAACAGCGCGACGAAGGCGGGCCGATCCCGACGCGCCATGGCGTTCTGCGACATCAGGTTTTGAACTGGCTCAGTGTTGCGCCGCTTTCGACTTTGGTGATGCAGGTCTCTCAGGCGCATGTCAGCCATGGCGGGGGCGGCGCGTATTATGTCTATCTGCGCCGAAATCGTTAACGGCCCAAGGTCGGCCGGTATCGCATGATCCCCAAGGTCGCCAGCCCTGCTGCCAGCACATAATAAACCGCGATTGGCAGCATCTGGTCGGGAAAGTCGATCCCGAAATCAATCAGCGCGCCCGTAATCCCCGGTCCGATGGCAGAACCGAACACCATCAGCGCAGCCGCAACAGATTTGATCGCGCCGATGTGCCGCGTGCCATAATATTCAGCCCAAAAGGACGAGGTCGCAGTGCCTTGAATGCCCTGCCCGATCCCAAAGATCGTCAGACCAACGCCCGCCATGAAAATCGTATCGGCATAGGCAAGCACAGCAAAGCTTGCTCCGAACGGCAACATCTGAAAAGGGACGATCCGACTGACGCCAAAACGGTCAATCGCCCAGCCGGACGCGAATGTCGCGCCCACTGATGCGACCGTATAGATCGGCATCAGCGCAACGAACGCGACCAATTCCCATCCCTTGACCTCAACAAGGTGCACCTGCTGAAAAAACAGCGCTGTGCCCCACGCCGACGGCCCCAGAACCATCGGGATCATCAGGAAAAACAAGCCGGATCGCAACATTTCGCGGCGTTTCCAATGCCGGCCGTGCATGCCCGCAATCTGCGCATCGTCCGCCATGCTTTGCGGGGTGCGTTCCTGCCTTAACAGGATCAGGATCAGCGGAATGGTCGCAATGACGATGACCGCCGCCAACACCCATAAACTGCGCCAGTTTGCCACCGCAAAAAGCGCCACAAAAACCACCGGCAAGACCGCCTGCCCTGCCGCGAAACCCATTGAGGACAGCGATAACGCCTTGCCGCGCGTCGCCTCGAACCAGCGCACCATGGCCACAGAACCCAATTGCGACATCATTCCCTGCCCTGTCAGCCGCAACGCAAAAATCACAAGGATCAAAAGCACCCATGAGGTATTTACCGCCATCGCCACACAAGCCACCGCAAGCGCAACCATCACACCCAAGGCCAAGGCGCGCACGCGGAACCAGTCCGTCAACACACCCGCCCAGATCATCGCAACCGCCGACATCGTGGTGCCGATGGTGTAAATACCACCCCATTGCCCGTCCGACAGGTCAAAATCGGTCTTAATCTCACCCGCGAAAAGCGAGATAAAATACGTTTGTCCGTAGGATGAGGTAAACGTCAGCAAAAACCCCGCAAGCAGGAAAAGCCAGTTGGTGCGAATGAAGGAGAGATAGCTCATAGGTGTTTCATCTGCCCGATGCCGGGAAATGAAAAGGGAAAATGCGCCCCTGCCCCGAAACATGACCGGGACAGAGGCGGAGCGTTACAAAACGTAGCGGCTGAGGTCAGCGGAACGCGACAGTTCGCCCAGGTTCTTTTCGACGAACGCGGCGTTCACCTCAACGACGTCACCGGCGCGGTCTGGCGCTGTGAATGACAGCTCCTCAAACACCCGTTCCATCACGGTATAAAGCCTGCGCGCACCGATATTCTCGACGGACTGGTTCACGTCAGCGGCGATCTTGGCCAGTGCGGCGATGCCATCCTCGGTAAAGGACACAGCAACTTCTTCGGTGCCCATCAACGCGGTGTACTGCAGGGTCAGCGCATTGTCTGTTTCGGTCAGGATGCGCACAAAATCCGCTTCGGTTAGCGCGCGCAATTCAACGCGAATGGGCAGACGCCCTTGCAGTTCCGGCAGCAAATCCGATGGTTTGGCAATATGAAACGCACCTGACGCGATAAACAGCACATGATCGGTCTTTACCGGCCCATGTTTCGTGCTGACGGTCGTGCCCTCGATCAGCGGCAGCAAATCGCGCTGCACACCTTCGCGGCTGACATCGCCACCACGGGCATCTGATCGGGCGCAGACCTTGTCGATCTCATCCAGAAACACGATGCCGTTCTGCTCTACCGCGTCAATCGCGGCGCGGGTCACGGTTTCGTCGTCCAGCAGTTTGTCTGCCTCTTCGCTGATCAGCAATTCATAGCTGTCGGACACAGACAGACGCTTTTTCGTTGTGCGCCCACCCATCGCTTTTCCGAACAGATCGCCAAGGTTCATCATCCCGGCGCCCATGCCCGGTTGCCCGGGAATATCCATCATCGGGAACGGGCTGGAGGTGTCGGCAACCTCCAGCTCGATCATTGTATCGTCGAGCAAGCCGTCTTTTAGCTTTTTGCGAAACATCTCGCGCGTGCCTTCGCGGGCATCGGTCCCGGCAATTGCGTCAATCACACGTTCTTCGGCGGCTTTGTGCGCGTTCGCCTTTACATCTTCGCGCATGTGTTCGCGGGTCATGGCAATCGCATTGTCGACCAGATCGCGGATGATCTGTTCTACGTCACGCCCGACATAACCGACTTCGGTGAATTTTGTCGCCTCCACCTTGAGGAACGGCGCACGCGCAAGTTTGGCCAAGCGACGGCTGATTTCCGTCTTGCCGACGCCGGTAGGTCCGATCATCAGGATGTTCTTTGGATACACCTCATCACGCAGATCATCCGCCAATTGTTTGCGTCGCCACCGGTTGCGCAGGGCGACAGCCACCGCGCGTTTGGCATCACTCTGGCCGATGATAAAGCGGTCCAGTTCGGACACGATTTCGCGGGGGGTCAGGTCTGTCATTTCTTGATGCTTTCCACGGTGAGGTTGCCGTTGGTGTAGACGCAGATGTCTGCGGCAATCGCCATCGCGTCACGGGCAATGGCCTCGGCGTTTTTGTCGGTGCCCATCATGCCGCGCGCTGCGGCGAGGGCATAGTTACCGCCCGACCCGATGGCCGCGACGTTATGCTCGGGCTCCAACACATCGCCGGCACCGGTGATGATCAAAAGTTCATTGCCGTCGGTAACGATCAGCATCGCTTCCAGTTTTTGCAGGTATTTGTCGGTGCGCCAGTCTTTGGCCAATTCTACGCTTGCGCGGGCCAGTTGACCGGGGTGAGATTCCAGTTTTGCCTCCAGCCGCTCCAGCAGCGTGAATGCATCGGCGGTTGATCCGGCAAAGCCAGCCACGACATCAAACCCGCCGGGCGACAAACGCCGCACTTTGCGCGCGGTGCCTTTGATCACGGTTTGGCCAAGGCTGACCTGCCCGTCGCCCGCAATCACAACCTCGCCGTCTTTCTTGACGCCAATGATTGTGGTGCCGTGCCATCCGGGGAACTCGTCTCTGGCCATTTGTGTCTCCTGTTTGCTTGCCCCAATATATGGCTGCCCTGACCTGCGCACACAAGGGTGGCTGTGCTTGTTGGTCTGCGGCGTTACGGATAGCGTGATGTCATGAACGATGACAAAACCATACGTTTCTATATGGAAGAACCCCTGCGCAAGAGTGCGGCCAAGGGTGAACATAACTTTCTGCGGTTGATCGAAAATGTAGTTACTAAAGCGCATTATAGGGTCGATTTTCGTGACTTTTCAAAGAACGATGATGCGTTCCCCGGCTATTCCCTGACCCACATGATCAGCCCACCGAATGCTAATGGATTGGTGTTCCGGCGCGTTTATCACTATCCGTTTTGGCAGATTGAGGCGGTTGCGCAGCGGTGGCATTGGGATGTGGCCCGCACCGATTTCGATCCTGATACCGCATCAAGCGACGCGCCGCGGTTCTACAAATTCTGGCAAAAGCGGCTGTTTCGCGATGCACCTGATAGTAGCCGGAAAGAGGGGTTTGTTTATGTTCCCCTTCAAGGGCATCTACAGCGACAGCGGCTGTTTCAAAGCTGCTCACCGATTGAGATGATCGAACACACGCTGGCGCATTCGGGCCGCAAGGTGATCGCGACACTGCACCCAAAAGAGACCTATTCCAGCAGCGACCGCAATGCCCTGAAAGCGCTGGCCAAGGTACACCCGCAACTGACCATCGCCACCGGTGATATGGAACGTTATCTGCAAACCTGTGATTATGTCGTGACGCAGAATTCTGGCGTAGCGTTCTCTGGCTTCTTTTTTGGCAAACCGGCGTTGATCTTTGGTCAGATCGACTTTCATCATATCGCGATACGTGCGGATTTGCAGGCGCTGGGCGATAGTTTTGACAGCGTCGCGTCCCACGCACCGGACTATGAAAAATACGTTTGGTGGTTCTGGCAGGACCAGTGCATCAACGCGGGACGTGACGACGCCGAGGCCAGAATTGCAGCGCGCTTACGTCGGTTTGGCTGGCCCGTTTAACGCAAAAAGCGCCCCGTTCGGGACGCCTTTTTATCATTTTACATCGTGTTGCGGTTAGATGGATTCTTCGATCCAGCTTTGAAGGGCTGCCTTGGGGCGTGCGCCTGCCATGTTGGAAACGACTTCGCCATTTTTGAACAAAAACAAGGCTGGAATGCCGCGCACACCCATTTGGGCAGGGGAATTCGGGTTCTCGTCCACGTTCACTTTGACGATTTTGACTTTGCCTTCCATCTCGGCGGACAGCTCTTCGAGGGAGGGGCCGATCTGTTTGCAAGGACCACACCATTCGGCCCAAAAATCCACCACGACGGGGATGTCGGAATTCTTAACTTCGGCGTCGAATGTGGCGTCTGTGACTGCGACGGTGGCCATGCTGCTCTCCTGACAGTGTATGTGATTGTGACGTAGACCTAAGAACGGGTGGCGTCGCCGTCAAGATATGGCGTGTCATTGAAAGCGTTTGTCACAGTATCGTGCGGCAAAAACATCAACGCCCGCGTTGCCGTCCACAAGATTGCAGTGGTGATAGAGTGGGTCGGATAAATCTGCCGCATCATTTCAGCATAGGCGCCCATCTGCCGCAGAATGCCCAGCGGGCAAGCCTGCGCATCACGCGGCACAATACGGTTGGTTTTGTAGTCCACGATCAGAATGTCGGTATCGGTGATGCAAAGCCTATCGATAACGCCGTAGATCGGTTTGCCGTTGATCTGGGCAGTGACTGGAACTTCGGCCAAGGTATCAGTGGTAAAGACATGGGCCAGCGCGGGGTCATTCAGCACATCAAGCGCTTCGGTCTGTGCGCGATCCATGGTGTCGGTATCAGTTTTCGAAAGCAAATTCTTCAATACAATGTTACGATCTACAGGCGCAGTTTGACCCAGCTTTTCGATCAAATCATGCACCAATGATCCGTATGTCATCGCCGCATCTTTATCGTCACCGGCCTCACCCGGCAGTGCTTTTGCTCCACCTAAATTTGACGGGGATAGATGGCTTTCCTCAACGCAATAGTTTGGTGCGGATTCGTGGAAAACAGGCTCTAATATAGGCGCAACAGTCTCTGTTATGGGCTTTTCAACAATTGGTAAATCGTCCCACTGTCCTTCCTGAAAGCGCAGGGTGCCATCGCTGCCGTGGGGTAGCCCGTTGATGTGCGACATGGCTAAACTGGTAATCTGGTACCACTTTGTACCATCTTTAGCGATGTCGCCAGCACCCGCAATTATCAGCCATTTCTCGGCGCGTGTCATAGCAACATAAAGAAGCCGCATTCTTTCGGCGAATTGAGCATCTTTCATGCCCTCTATCGCCGTCGCAACCAATGGGGGCATTTCATCCCTTGAGCTTTTCCAAATGGGTTTACCCCCCAGTTCCACTATCTCGTCGCTAATTCCACGAACTTGTCTAATGGTATCGGGCAAGATCACAATCGGCGCTTCCAACCCTTTGGCGCCATGCACGGTCATCACACGGATTTGGTTCGAAGCACTGTCGATCTGGCGCTTGATTTCCAGATCGTCGGTTTGCATCCATTCGATGAACCCCGTCAGGCTTGGCACATCGCCACGCTCGTAGCTTAACGCTTGGGTCAGCAACGCGTTGATCCCATCCTCGGCCTCTGGCCCCAGTCGCGCGAGCAGTTTGGCGCGCCCACTGTGGCGCGTCAGGATACGTTCGATCAGGTCGTAAGGGCGCAGGAAATCCACCTTGCTGCGCAGATCTTGGAGGATATCCAGCGTGTCGGGCAGGTCAGTGCGCTTGCGAAGCGTTTCCCACAATTCTCGGTAAGGCCGTCCATGAGCAAGGCTGAACAACTGTTGTTCATCCCAGCCAAAAAGCGGCGATTTCAGCGCAGTGGCCAGCGACAGACTGTCATCGGGCGTTGCAAGGAATGACAGCAGCGCCGCCAGATCTTTGACCGCCAGTTCTGCGCCCACCTTGAGCCGGTCCGCCCCCGCAATCGGCAAACCCGCCGCCTTGCAGGCGCGAATGATCTCGGAAAACAAGGCTGACCGTCGCTGTACCAGAATCAGGAAATCACCCGCCTGAATGCGGCGTTTCACAAAGGTCTTGGGCTCCGCACCATCATCAGGAATGTAGTGTTCCCCGGTCGTCAAATCCTTGATCCGCCGCGCGATCCGTTCGGCCAGCAGCACGGTATGATGCTGCGCGCTTTTGCGGTCCAGCGGGTCGGTCCATGGCCGGTCTTCTTCGGTCTCGGCTTTTTCAACAACGGGCCAGACGTCAACGCGACCGGGCAGGACATCCTTGAACGCGCGGTGCTGGGTCTGTTTGTCAAAGGTAGGTTGCAGGCGCGCATCAAAAGCAGTGTCTACAAGGCGCAAAATCGCACTTGAGGACCGGAATGAATAGTCAAGCGAACGCCGCTGAAACAGCTTTGACGCGCCTTCGATCTTATCTTCGAACATCGTCGCTTTGCGGTCAAATTCCAGTGGGTCAGCGCCCTGAAACGAATAGATGGATTGTTTTTTATCACCCACAACGAACAAGGTGCGGTTTTCTTCTGGTCGTGCGCCTGCACCGCTGTAGAATTCATCTGTCAGCTTTTCGATCACGTCCCATTGGCGCGGCGAGGTGTCTTGCGCCTCATCCACCAGAATATGATCAATGCCACCATCAATGCGGTAAAGCACCCAAGCGGCGACCTGCTTGTCAGTCAAAAGCGCGCGCGCTTTCAGGATCAGATCGTCAAAGTCGAGCCAGCCGCGTCGTTCTTTGGCGCTATCATAACGTGTCAGAAATGCGCGGGCAAAGCGGTGCAGGGCAAGCGTCTTCTGCGCCGCCATCAGCGAAAGCCGGGCATTTCGCGCATCTTCGACCCGCATCATCAGACCCTCGAGCGCGGGCATAGCATCCGAGATGATCTTTTGCGTTGGTTTGGTCGGGAAACTGCCGATCTTGGCGGTAAAAGGTTCCTTCGCCCCGGCTCCCGTCAGCAAGACATTCTCCAGAACGGGCAGGGCGGTCAGGCCAAAATCGGTGATCCCCTGCAAGATCGTTCCGGCCTTTTCGTCAGTCCCACCCTTTGCCAGAAGGTGTGGAATGATCTGGTCCAGCAGCGCTGCCTCACTGCCAAGGAATACAGAGCTTTCGATCTGCGCAGCAGTCAATCCGGGGGGTTGATCAAACAATGCCAGCGCCTGATCAGGCTCTAGTCCGGCCAGAAACCCCTCACGCTTGCCCACAATATTCCGGGTCAGTTTGCCAAAGTCCTCGCCAGTGTAGAACCGGGCGATATCTTCGATCAGCGGTGCATCGGTCCCGTCTGCCATCATGTCCACGATATCGGCGCGCAGCAGGTCGGCGGCGCGGTCCTCAATTTCTGTGAATTGCGGGCTGACACCGGCCTCCAGCGGGAAACGCCGCAATAGTGACGCACAGAACGAATGGATCGTCTGGATTTTCAAACCACCGGGCGTCTCAATCGCCAGCGCGAACAGGGTCCGCGCAGTGCGCAATTTCTGCTCGTCAAGGTCGCCCGTGATGCCAAGGTTTGCCATCTCGACACGCAAACCTTCGTTATCGCGCATGGCCCATTCGCCCAAGCGTTTGAACAGACGGTTCTGCATCTCGGACGCGGCGGCTTTTGTGTAGGTCAGGCACAGGATATGTTGCGGTTCGACCCCTTCGAGCAGCAATCGCGCCACACGGTCGGTTAACACGCGGGTCTTGCCGGAACCTGCGTTTGCCGCCAGCCATGTGGATGCATCAGGGCGGGCTGCGTCGATCTGTGCGCGGGTGGCGTCGTCAAAAATCATGTCAGGTCCTGCGGTGTCGCGTCGGTGGTGCCGTCCCATTCGCCAAAGCGCGCAAGCTGGTCATAATCGCCCGCCGCTGCTTCGGTCTGGACGATCCTGCGCGATGTGAAACCTTGTTCATCGCTAAGGTATGTCGCGATCAGCGCGTGTAACCCCGCCAGCACCTCGCGCGGTGGTTCGTCATCCAAAGGGGCGGCCACTTCGACGGGTTTTGCGCCTAGCCCAATAAACGTGGCTTGCGCGACGGGCGCAATTCCAACGGCGTCAAACCCGCCTTCCTCAACCATCGCGGCCTCTAGCAGCAATTGTTTGTCGAAAAACTGCTGTTCCTTTTTGTTGGGTGGCGTGCCGGTTTTATAGTCGTAGATCAATGCATCGCCGTATTCGGTTTTGTCGATCCGGTCGGCATATCCGGTTAGGGTAAAGCCGAGATCGGTGAACTTATGCGTGCCTTTCGCCTCGAACGCGGCGGGTTGGGCGTAGGTGCGGCGCTGGACCTCTTGTTCGATGAACCAATCGGCGATCCGTTCAATCCGCGCCAGCCACATGACGCGGGCGGCGGGCCAAGGCGCCTCAACCAACAAGACATCGCGGGCGGTTTGAATCAGGTGATCTTTGGTCAGTAAATGCGGCTCTGATACGGTGGATTTGATGAAACGTTCCATCACTTCGTGCAGGATGATGCCACGCACGGGGGCGTCGGGGGATTGCACCAGCGGGTTGATCGCGCGCAGGCCAAGTGTGTGTTTGGCATAGATCGCATAGGGGTCGCGGATCAGCCGTTTGATTTCTGTCACCGACAACGCATGTGGACGCGCGGCCAGCGGCGGGCGTGGCGACGGGCGCGGGGCAGGGTCGGTTCGCGTGACTTCCTCAAGCGCGCGCGTTTGGCCGATCCAGGTGTCACCACGGGCGCGCATCGCATTCCACGCAGCTTTACCTTCGGGCTGTGGCAGGCCGTTCATAAGGTTGCCCAACCGGTTCAGCCATCGTGACGGCACGGTCTCCGCCTCATCCGACCGGATGGCGCGGGTCAGCCAGACTTCTGGCGCGCCAATCGCTTGTTGGTAATCATGCGCCGACAGACCAATCCGGCGTTCGGGCAGCAACAGACCGGCCTCGGCGCGCATCTTGCGGTTCAACCACGGATCGGGCGGCGGTGCCTCGGGCCACGTGCCATCGTTCAAACCGCCAAGGATCACCAGATCCGCACCCTGAACGCGGGCCTCAAGCGTGCCCCAGATCATCACATTGGGATGCGGCGCATCCCGGTCGCGGACCTCTCCGGTCGCCAAAATCGCGCCGATCAGGTCAGCATAGTCAGAGGCGTTCATCGCGCTGCCATGCGCCGCTTCTGCGCTTAGCTCATCCATGACTTTGCGCGCTTCCTTACCGGCGGATTTGTGCCACAACTCGGAGGGATCATCGCCTTGGCTGCCCGCAACAACGCGCTGGGCAAGGGCGATGTGATCAGCAACCCAGTCGGTCAGGTGCAGGTCACTGTTGCGTTGGCAATCCGTGAACGTTGAAGTCAGCCATGTTATCCATTTCAGAAATCCGTCGGGCTTATCCATTTTCGCGGTGATTTTTTGTGTCATCCGCGCCAACCCGGTAGGGTCAGGATATGGCAAGCCATCGCGCCTGATCTGCGTCTCTAACATTGCGGTAAAGAGCTGATGTTCGTTGCGCCCTGCGCCCGCATGGGTCAACGGATGCTTGAGCAGCGTCAGCAATGCCGCCGCATCCAACTGCCTTACAAACAGCGCTGCAATATGGCGCAACAAGCGGCCCGGCGGGGACAGTTGGAGGGGAGTGCCGGCGCTGTCGTCCGGCAGGATGTTCCACCGGTCCAATGCGGACGTGACCTGACGGGTCAGCATCCGGTCGGGCGTGATCAATGCGGCGGTTTGCCCGTCTGCAACGGCCTTGCGCAGACGCATCGCGATGGCAAGCGCTTCGATCCGAGGGGTCGGTGCCTCAACCAGCGTGATATCTTGGGTCGCCAGATCAAGGTCGGTCAGCTTTGGTCCCTCGGTCAGCCACGCATGTGTGACCGGCGCGGGCCGCATAGAGAGCGAGATCAGCTTGTTGCGCGCGGGCGAAGGGGCAGGCGCATCAGCCCAATCCGTCACCGCATTGCGCGGCAGGTCCAGTGCCTGCATCAGGTGGCGAAAGCGGTATTGCGGATGATCCTCTGACAGCAGTTGTTGGTCCAGTTCGGCCCAAACGGCGGTCGGCATATCGGCGTCCAGACCGGGCAGCACCACCGCCCCATTTGGCAGACGCGCAATCGCCTGCATCAACATGGACGTGGTGCCGCGCGATCCGGTCGATCCGGCAAGGATCAGCGGGTTAAGTGGCGGGGTTTCTTGCCAATGTGCGATCAGGCGCAGGATCAACTGGCGTTGGCGCGCCTCTGCGTCCGGCTCAGCTATGGTTTGGCCCAGATAGCTGTGCGCGATATCCAGAAAACGCTGCGCGCGGTCCCAATGCCCCGATTGATCGCTGACATCAAGGTTCAGGAGATCTGCAACGCTCACCCCTTCGCCCTGCATTTCGTCGATCAGCGCCGCAAGGCTATCAGATAGCGCATAAAGCGAGGCGCGGGGTGCCAGTTTCGGGTCTGCGTCCAGCAGTTTAGAGATCAGTTCAATCAACGCCAGACGCCTGCGCAGCGCGGGGGTTGCGGGGGGCAGTGTGATCCCCGGCACCAGCGTATCAAGGTCGGTGATCAACCGGATGCGGGGCAAAAAGCCGGGCGGACCTTCGGCGAATAGCTTGGTCAGACGCCGTTCCATGCGCCGCGTATTCACAATCAGATCGACCCGTGCCATTGCGTCGGGCGGTTGCCCCTGCAGGCGCGTCCGCAAGCCCGCGACAAGGGCGGCAGGGAAATCGACGCCGGGTTGCAGGCCGTAAACCCTCGGGTGGTCGTTTGGCTCAAACATGGGCGCGCTCCAACATATCCTCGGCCAGTTTGATGCCTTCGGGGTGGCCGACATCGCACCAATTTCCGGGATAGGACAGCCCATACAGGCGGTCCCGCGCCAGCATTTTGTTCCATAGGACGTTCAGGGAAAACGCGCGTTCAGTCACCTGCGCCAACAGATCGGTTTTCACAATCTGGATGCCGCCGTAAACGGTGCCGGGGCCCCTGTTGATCTGGCCAGTGGGGTTCAGCGTGAAGTCACCCGCACCGGTATGCCCGACGGTTTTATCTGTCGGCACACAGATCAAAAGCGCATCCATTTTGGCAGGGTCCCATGCGTCAAGCAGCATGGAAACGGGGTTCGGACCGGTCCAGATGGCGTCGGTGTTCATGGTGATCACAGGGCCATCACCCAGCAACGGCAAGGCATTGCGTAATCCGCCCCCGGTTTCCAGAATGTCGGGTAATTCAACAACCGTTTCGACGCCTTGCGCACGCAGATGGGCGTCCAGAACGGCAGGTTTATAATGCAGGTTCGCGGTGATCCGTGTGCATCCTGCACCGCGCGCCAACCCAAGCGCGTGATCGACCAAAGGTTTCCCCGCGACAGGGATCATCGGTTTCGGCTGATCCTGCGTCAGCGCGCCCATGCGGGTCCCAAACCCCGCGGCGAACATCAGGACGGGGAGGTCGGGCATGCGTCTTTGAGCGTTTGAAGGTAGGCGGGCGTGGGTTCGGGCAAGTCCAGTGTTGCGGCCAAAGAATGCAGTGCGGGATGCGCCAGATTGCGCTGGACATACCCCCACACGCGGGGGATCAGATCAACATAATGCGGCTTGCCATCGCGTTTGCAGAGCCGGGCGAATATTCCTAAAATCGCCAGATTGCGTTGCGCGCCAAGGATCGCATATGCGGTCAGAAACGCGTCACGGCCCAAAGCGGTATCAGCAAGATAGAGGTCGATCATCTCAGCCTCTATCGTAGGGTCCACATCGCGGCGGGCGTCTTGCAGGATCGAGACCAGATCATAGGCGGGATGGCCCAATAGCGCGTCCTGAAAGTCAAGCTGTCCCACTGCGGCAACGCCATTGCGGTCAGGCAACCACAGCAGGTTCTGGGCGTGGTAATCGCGCAGAATGACGACCTTTTGCACCTGTTCCAGCAGCGCCGCGAGCGGTTGGAATGCGGCATTAAACTGCGCAATAGAGCCTGGTTTAGTGCTGGGCGCGTACCAGTTAAAGACAAGCGCGTTCATTTTTTCCAGCCATGCGGGGTCACACAAGGGAAGGTCCAGCGCGGGTGCGTTGTGGAGCTGGATCAGGGCCTGCGTTGCAGCGCGGTAGAGCGGGCGTTCACAATCGGTATCTTTTGCCATCAGGTCGGCAAAAAGGTCATCGCCCAGATCCTCGATAACCAGAAAACCCCTGTCCACATCCTGTTCATATATCAAGGGCGCGCTGAGGCCGATGTCAGTCAGATATGCGGCGATGCGCACGAAGGGGCGGACATCTTCACCCTTGTCTGGGGGTGCGTCCATCACGATGGCGGTGGTGCCATCTGTGCGTGTCAGGCGCGTATATTTGCGGTTGGATGCATCACCCGCAACAAGGACTTGCGCCGCGCTCGCCCAGTCTGTTGTGGCCAAAAAGGCCGCCATTTCATCGGAACGGTTCATGTTGTCTGCCAAGCGGTCAGCTTGTCCTTCCATTTGCCATCAGTCCACCGAAGCGTGGCGTGGCGCGCGTTTTCATCAGCGCCATCTTCCAGATGCAGGTGCAGCGCATTTTCCGGCATAAGCGCACCCAACCGGTCAGGCCATTCCACAAGGCAGATCGCATGATCGAATGCCTCTGTCAGGCCCAATTCTTCGATCTCTTGGGTCGAGGATAATCTGTAGAGGTCCGCATGCCAAATCTCGCCCTTTGGTGTTTCGTAGGTCTGGACCAGCGTGAAGGTGGGCGACGGCACATCTTCGGGTGTTTCCAGCAGTGACTGGATCAGGGCGCGTGCGAAATGCGTCTTGCCTGCGCCGACTTCACCGCTCAGCAGAATAACATCGCCTGCATTCAGTACGCGGGCAAGCGATTGTGCGTGCCGGGTCGTAACCTCGGCGGTGGGAAAGGACAGGGACAGCATCGCGGTATGCTTACTGTCAGCGGCATGCGCTGCAAGCTGAAATGCAGGGTGTAGGACCTATTTCGCCTCTTGGTGAACAGACATGTAGGGGATTTGGTACAATGGGCGTGCCTCGCGAAACCGGATCAGCTTGGACCCGGCACCAATGGACCGCAGTTCGCAGACATAGGGGCGGCCATTATTGAGGGTGAGCGCAAGGCTCCAGTCCTTTTGATCCTCGTAGGACATCACAAAACGCTCAATCTCATCGCGGTGGGGCAGGGCGTCGCACCCTGCGCGCCACACGCCGATACAATCAAAGATCGTGACGTCCGCAAATGCGCTTTCGGGGATCTGTCCCCATAGGCTGCGGTATCTTTCATTGCAGAAGGTCAGCACCCCAGAGCTTGAGAACACCACAAGGCCCTCTTCGACTTGATCCAGCAGGGTCTGGCCCAGCTCCACTTCCTTGCGGAAATTGCGGGTCAGGGTGATTTCGGCGCTGATATCCTCAATCAGGAATGCGGTTGCGCCATCGGGGTGCGGGCGGCCCTGGACAGCGTATGTGCGGCCGTCTTCCAACGTCCAAGTGTCTTGATAGAGCCCGTCAGCTGCCGCTGTGATCAGTTCGGAAATCGCTTGCCGCCAACTGATGTAGTTTTTCGGCTCCGGCATCTGACGGTTTTCGCGCATCTGGTCAAAGAATGACATGATCGTTGGTCTGCGGCTTAGGAACGGGGCAGAGAGGCCAGACAGATCGACAAGCGCGGGATTAAAGAGCGCGAGTTGCCCGTTGCGGTCAAAGATGGCAAGACCGATAGGCAGGTGCGCGAATGTTTTGGACAGGGTTTGCACGAAATGGCGCTTGGCCTTTTCGGCGGCGACCAGCCCGTCAATACAAGTGGCGTGGCAGACGACTGTGTCGCCACATTCGTTGGCTGTAACCTCAAAATAGGTCAAATCATCGGTGCTACCAAAAGGCAGGCTGGTGCGGTGCGGTTGATCAAATTCGGGGGTTTCGAACAAGGGCTTGATCTTGGCCGGGGTCGCAGCGCGTAGTGCTTTGTAGGCGGCGTTTTGCCAGATCACCTGACCATCGCGGTCCAGATGCCACATCGGGTGCGGGTTGAATTGCACGTTCAAGCGCAACGCAGCTAAATCATCGGTGCTGTTAACCTTGTTACTTTTAGGGTGCGTCAGCTCATTTTCTACCAACGTGACCCAGCAAAGCGATCCGCGCCAGTTCATCTCAACCCTGTGGGGTGATTTATGGTCCGTTGCGGTCAATGTCATAGAGCCGATGTCGCCACAGCCGGGGCTTGCAGGCAGGTCGGGGAACCGGGCAAGAAGCCCGTCGCGCAGATCGTCCCAGACGTTAAATCCGGGGCTGATGGCCAGCTGGGTCAACGCGCGATGCGTGGCGTGATGCAAGAACCCGTCGTCAAACAAGAGCGAGAGCGGTTCGGGGTCGCCGGTGCCCACCTGCGGTGTTGGAGGCGACCGTCGCAATGGCATGAACAGCGCTGCAAATGTTGTCACGACAACAGCGCATGCGACTAAAATGATGTCTGACAGACCAAGCACGCGAACCTCTGGGCAGATTGGTATCAGCGAAGTCTTGGCCCAGAATGGTTAAGGTTGGGTTAATTGCTGCTAGCTGGCAATCTGCTGGTTCTGCGAAAGGGCGCCGCGTCCGGCGGCATCCGGGCTTTCCAGCTTGTCGCGTGGCCAGATGACTTCGACGACGGCACCGGTGTTTCCCGTTGCATCCGGCCCATTGGCGAACCGCAGCACCGCGCCAGACCGCTCAAGCAGTGTTTTTGCGATGAACAGACCCAGCCCCATACCCTCATATGCAGGGCGGCTTTCGTCTTGTGTGGTGCCACCACGGCGGCGCACAAACGGATCACCGATGCGCCCGAACAGTTGTGTGGGAAAGCCGGGGCCGTCGTCCATGATGCGCACGGAAATCTGGCTGTCGGACCAGCTATTTTCAACCCAAACGGTTGTATCGGCGAAATCAACGGCGTTCTGCACAAGGTTGCGCAGGCCGTGAATGACCTCGGGCTTGCGCATGATATGGGGCTGGTCCTGCCGGTTGCCTGCAGTTTCGGCTTGATCCAGCAGCACGACTTTACCCCGGTGCATATGCGGTTCCGCCGCTTCTGTAACAACAGCCTCAAGCGGGGCCTGGCGCATGTGCAGATCATCTTTGCCGGCCCGCCCCATATTGCGCAAAATATCGCGGCAGCGGTCCGTCTGATCGCGGATCAATTCGGCGTCTTCTGCCAGTGCGTGCAGTTCAGGATGTTCAGACAGATCGCTGAGCAACTCGGTCGAGGCCAGTTTGATCGTGGCCAATGGTGTGCCCAATTCATGCGCGGCGGCGGCAACCACGCCCCCCAGATCGGTCAGTTTCTGTTCTCGTGCCAACGCCATTTGCGTCGCTGCCAGCGCGTCACCCATAGAATGGATTTCAGACGTTACGCGCCGGGAATAGGCGCTGGTGAACAGGATCGCGATGATCAGGGCGGTCCATTCGCCAAACAGGAACAGGCCGGGGATGCGCAGAACCTCACCATCTGCGGCGCGCAGGGGCAGGTGATACACCGCCAGCACAGACACCAGAATAATCGCGGTGACGCACAACACAATCGTTGATCGCAGGCTTAGCGCGGTGGCTGATATGGTGACAGGTCCCAACAATAGCAAAACAAAAGGGTTGTTCAGGCCACCGGTCAGAAACAGCAGGAACGCCAGTTGCAGTAGATCAAACAGCACCATGCCAAGGTTCTGGCGTTCTGACAGGCGCTTGTTCTCTGGGAACACAAAGGTGGCGACCAGATTGCCGATCACGGACACGCCCACCGCAAAATAGCACCAGCTGAGCTCCAGTTGGAGGCCATAGACCAACTGCGCCACGGTAATCGCAACCAATTGCCCGATGATCGCCACCCATCGCAACACGATCATCGTGCGCAGCCGGATCCAGTTGGCACGGGTGGGTCTGATGATGGCCTGCGGCATGAACGCACCTTTTGTTTATTCGCAGTTTCGTTGCAAAAGAAGTAGCGTAGGGCAATCGCAAAGCACGATCAAATCTGCGGCGTGGCCCCGTTTGAGGAAAGGATATCCAAATGAACCGAATGATAGCCATCGCCGGGGTCTGTTTTGCCGCTGTTTTTCTGTTGGTGACGGTCTGGATTACCATGCCATCCGGCGATGATGATAAATTCGCGCAATGCCGGTCCTCTACTGTGGCGGGTGATCTGGGTGGGCCATTTGAACTGGTGAATGCTGCGGGTGAGACTGTGACAGACGCGGATGTGATAACCGAACCGACGTTGATCTATTTTGGATACACATATTGCCCGGACGTTTGCCCGTTGGATGTGGATCGCAACGCCAGTGCGATTGAACTACTTGAGGCGCGCGGGAAAAGCGTGACGCCGATGTTCATTTCCATCGACCCCCAGCGGGATACGCCCGAAGTTGTGGGTGATTTCGCCGATGCGATGCACCCCAAGATGATCGGCCTGACCGGGTCTGATGCGCAGGTCAAAGCAGCAAGCCAAGCCTACCGCACCTATTACAGTGCGCACCCGGCAGTGGATGATGAATATCTCGTGGATCATTCGACATTCAGTTATCTGGTGATGCCGGAAACAGGCTTTGTCGAATATTTCCGACGGGAATTGGGACCTGAAGAATTGGCGGACAAAATAGGTTGTTTTGTTGATCAACTTTGACCGTTTGACGAAATGGGAAAATGACCCATATCCTGTAGTGGAAACAAAATGATATGGGCCAAAGGAAATGACACCAGACACCGCCAATCTAGGCCCTGACAAATCGCTTTTGTTATTGGACGACGATGAACCGTTCCTGCGCCGCTTGGCAAAAGCGATGGAAAAGCGTGGGTTCGAGGTTGAGACGGCTGACAGTGTCGCCGCTGGCAGCGCCATTGCGACCGCAAGACCACCGGCCTACGCAGTGATTGATCTGCGCTTGGGCGATGGTAACGGTCTCGACGTGGTCGAAATTCTGCGCGAAAAACGCGAAGATGCGCGTGTTGTTGTGTTGACCGGATATGGTGCGATTGCAACCGCTGTGGCCGCTGTGAAAATCGGCGCAACTGACTATCTGTCAAAACCGGCGGATGCCAATGACATCACCAATGCCCTGCTGGCGACAGGGGACGACATGCCGCCCCCGCCCGAGAACCCAATGAGCGCGGACCGCGTGCGGTGGGAACATATCCAGCGGGTGTATGAGTTGTGTGATCGGAACGTGTCAGAAACCGCGCGCCGTCTGAACATGCACCGGCGGACCTTGCAGCGGATACTGGCGAAACGGTCGCCGCGCTAAAGGTCATAGCGTTTTAGCTGTTTCGTGACGATGCTGCCATCAGCGAGTTTATAGCCCTCAATCTTGCGATAGTCCTGAAAGCCACGGCTTTGGTAATAGATCAGCCCGCCTTCGTTATCGGCACGGATATTGGCGTTGATCCAACCGTATCCCCGCGCTTTGGCCGCCTTGCGCGTTGCATCAAACAAGGCTGAGCCGATGCCAAGACCGGTTTGTCCGATCTGTACAAATGTCGCGATTTCGGCGGCTTCATCCGGCAGATAATCAGCGGGTTCTATCCACTGGAAACCGACGATTTTCTCAGCCTCGTTCACTGCGACGTGCCACGCGTTTCGCGTTGAGGTCGGGTTCATCCATTCGGCGATATCAGTACCACTAACCGGTCGGGTCAACGCGGTTGTCCCCCCTTGGGCGATAATCTCGTTCAACAGACGCGCCATGTCGTCGGTATCAAGGCGGATGGGTTTGCGAACGCTGATCATGTTAATTGCTCCAACAGGCTATCAAAATGCGCGGTAAAGGCGTTTCGGGTCTCTACCGGGGGACGCAAGACGATTGTCAGCCCGTCGATGATGTCAGGGTCTGGTTTGCCGAAAAACTTGCTGGCCTCCGCTTCCGAAAAGCCGGCGATCTGGGTGGCTTCCATCCATGCGCTGATGCGGTCGGCTTTCTTGATCTGTTTCTTGACGGTGGTGGGGATGCTGGCAGGCAGGCCAAAGCGGATGTGGATCGCTGCGGTCAGCCGGTCATCAAGCGCGCCGTATCCCGGCCCCACGGCTGATTTTACCGGCGAAATCATGTCCCCGATCACATATTCTGGCGCGTCGTGCAGTAGTGCGGCAAGCCGCCATTTGACTGGCGCTTGCGGGACCATCCGACGATATAGCGTCTCAACTAGTAGCGAATGTTCCGCGACCGAATAGGCGTAATCGCCAGCGGTCTGTCCGTTCCATCGCGCCACAAAGGCGAGGCCGTGTGCGATGTCTTCAATCTCAATATCGACGGGGGTTGGATCCAACAGATCAAGCCTGCGGCCCGACAACATCCGCTGCCATGCTCTGGTTTGTTGGGCCATGCCATGTCCTTTTGCGGCTGGGAACGAAATCGGAACCTTTCGGCGATATCCCCGTTAATGCAACGAAGGAGCCGATCATGAAACCCGTATTTTCGATGCTTGTAACCGCTTTGACGTTAACTGCTGTGACACCCGCATCCGCAGATCAGGTCTGCATGCCATATTATGAGATGAGGGCAGCATTGATTGACTGGTACGGCGAACGCCACAAGGGCCCTGTGACAAACGTGAATGAACAGCTTTGGGTTTCTGATGTCTCAGGCACGTGGACGCTGGTCAAAACGCTGTCTGATGGAAATGCGTGCGTTCTGGCGCAAGGTGATGATTGGATGGGCGGTTTGGACACAGATCAGATTGTTGCCGCGCTTGAATAATAAGGTCATTTTAGGGCGTTGCGGTCTTTGATTGAGAATGGTGGCCGGTAGTGGTATGGCCCACTCAATTATAGAAAATTGAGGTGCCCCATGGCAAACGACTACATTGTAAAAGACATTGCTCTTGCCGCCTTTGGCCGCAAGGAACTGGACATTGCGGAAACCGAAATGCCGGGCCTGATGGCGCTGCGTTCAGAATACGGTGAAGCGCAGCCTTTGAAGGGCGCGCGCATTGTCGGGTCGCTGCACATGACCATTCAGACCGCGTGTCTGATCGAAACGCTGGTCGCATTGGGTGCTGATGTACGCTGGGCGTCGTGCAACATTTTCTCGACCCAAGACCACGCCGCGGCCGTGATTGCCGAAGCTGGCGTGCCTGTGTTCGCGATCAAAGGCCAGACCCTGACAGAGCATTGGGATTACCTCGACAAATCCTTTATGTTCGAGGACGGTCCGAACCTGATCCTTGACGATGGTGGCGACGCGACTTTGTACATCCTGCTGGGCGCACGTGCCGAAGCGGGTGAAGAGATCATCGCCGTGCCAACGTCCGAGGAAGAAGAAGCGATCAAAGTGCAGATCAAGAAGCGTATGGCAGCCAGCCCCGGTTGGTTCACCAAGATGCGCGACCAGATCAAAGGTGTTTCCGAAGAGACGACGACAGGCGTTCACCGTCTGTATGAACTGGTCAAGCAAGGCCAACTGCCGTTCCCTGCGATCAATGTGAACGACTCTGTGACCAAGTCGAAATTCGACAACAAATACGGCTGTAAGGAATCGCTGGTTGATGGCATCCGCCGCGCGACTGATACGATGATGGCCGGTAAGGTTGCGGTTGTCATGGGTTACGGCGATGTGGGTAAAGGCTCCGCTGCATCTTTGGCTGGTGCCGGCGCGCGTGTGAAAGTCACCGAAGTTGATCCGATCTGCGCGTTGCAGGCGGCGATGGACGGTTTTGAGGTTGTGCTGTTGGAAGATGTCGTTGCGACGGCAGATATTTTCATCACCACCACGGGCAACAAAGACGTCATCCGCATCGAGCACATGCGCGAGATGAAGGACATGGCGATTGTTGGCAACATCGGCCACTTCGACAATGAAATCCAAGTGGCGTCGTTGAAGAACCACAAATGGACGAACATCAAAGAACAGGTGGACATGATCGAGATGCCGAACGGCAACCGCTTGATCCTGCTGTCCGAGGGCCGTTTGTTGAACCTTGGTAACGCGACGGGCCACCCGTCATTTGTAATGTCAGCGTCTTTCACCAATCAGGTGCTGGCGCAAATGGAGCTGTGGGAAAATACGGACAAGTACAAGAACGACGTCTATATCCTGCCCAAGCATCTGGACGAGAAAGTCGCGCGTTTGCACCTTGATCGCATCGGCGTGAAGCTGACCAAGATGGACCCCGAGCAAGCCGCCTATATCGGCGTGTCGCCAGATGGTCCTTTCAAGCCAGAGCATTACCGCTACTAAGTTTCGGTTCCTGAGCCGTAAAAATTCAAACACCGCCTCGTTCTGAACGGGGCGGTGTTTTTGGTTCTGGCTGTCCGGGTGGCGCGATTACATATTTCTACGCTGCACTAGGGGTGCCAAAGCCGGGATTTTCCCCTTTGTGGGTTTGTTGATTGCGACTAAGGTCTGCTCCAAGGTCGGGTGTCGGCCAAAATCGGAAAACCAAGAGGGAGACTGCTGGATGGGTAAACGTGACGAGTGGATCGCAAAATACGCTGAAGATCTGAAGAGCAAATGTGGCATGACGCCGGACATGGACCTGTTGACCAAGGTCACAATCGGCTGTGGTCCGTCGATCTATAATGCTGATGCGCAAACAGTCGCAGCCAGTCAGGAAAGCGAACTTGAGCTGGTGAAAAAGAACTTCCTGATGAAAAAGCTTGGTATGGCGGACGGTCCCGAGCTGATGGAAGGCATCAACAAGGCGATCGAGACTTATGGCAAGTCAGAGCGCAACAAGTACCGCGCAGTGGTCTATTACATTTTGACAAAGCACTTTGGCAAAGAATCCGTTTACGGTTAAGCCATCTTTATACACGCTGTTTGAACGCCCACCTCTTGGTGGGCGTTTTGCATTTTAGGCAAGTTTGAAAATAGTCCTCTGTATCAAAACCTTGGCGGAACGACGTCGCTCTGCTAGACATTCCTGACGGTCAGGATGGCCAGAACATATTTCGAATACGTGTGCCGGGGTTACGGGAGCGCACGGGGTGAGAAAGGGTTCTGGCATCGCGCCGGAACCCTTTTTTCAATATCGGCTTGTTAAGATTGGCTCAGGGCTTCGTCTGGCCCATATCACAGACACGCTGCCATTCGGCTTGGGTCACAGGTTGCACCGACAAGCGTGAGCTTTTGACCAGCGCCATCTCTGCCAAGTCTGGCGTGTTCTTGATCTGCTCAAGCGTTACAGGCCGTACAAAGGGCCGCACTGCTTTGATATCCACACATTCCCAACGCGGGTCGTCGGTTTTGCTGTCGGGATGCGCCTCTGCAATGATCTCAACGATACCGACGACTGATTTCTCCTTCATCGAATGGTAAAAGAACCCCAGATCGCCGATCTTCATCTCGCGCATGAAATTGCGCGCCTGATAGTTGCGCACACCGTCCCATTCCTCACCCACATCACCGCGCGCGACCTGATCGTCCCAGCCCCACGTGTTGGGTTCCGATTTGAACAACCAATACTGCATCAGGGCAGCACCTTCATCCATTCGCGCAATGTCACGCTCTCGAACAGGCCGGCCTTGGCGTAGGGATCGTTTGCGGCCCATGTTTCGGCGGCATCCATATCGGCGACATCCAGCACCAGCATGGACCCGCACATATCGCCGTTCGCGTCCTTGAGGGGGCCGCCGACATGCACGCAAGCTGTGTCGGCGATGTAGCCAAGGTGCGCATCACGGGTGTCTTTGCGCAGTTGCAGTGCGCCGGGTTTATCGAGGGCCATGAGACAAACGAGCATTCTATTCTTCCTTTAGAGGGCGCGACAGCAGGCCGCGCATTGCAGTTGCCACATCTAACCGACCGTCCAGCAATCCTGCAACGGCGGTGGTGATGGGCAGATCAAGCCCTTCCTTAAGGGCAAGGGCATGCACGGCCTGTGCTGTGGCAGCCCCTTCGACGGTGGTGTTGGGATCGAATGCTTGGGATTGACCCAAAGAAAAGCCCAGACGGTAATTGCGCGATTGCGTCGATGTGCAGGTGAGCGTCAGATCACCAAAGCCCGACAGACCAGCCAGCGTGTTCGGGTCCGCATGCAGATGGGTGGCAAGCCGCTGCATTTCTGCAAAGCCGCGCGTCATCACGGCGGCACGCGCGCTTTCGCCCAGGCCCGCACCAATCGCCGCACCGCTGGCGATGGCGATAACGTTTTTCAACGCACCGCCCAGTTCAGCACCAACCGTGTCGGTCGTGCGGTACAGCCGCAAGTTCGGCGTGGTCAGCCCGCGTTGCAGTAGCGCGCCAACATCATCATCCGCACAGGCCAGCGTCAGCGCCGTGGGCAATCCCCGCGCAATATCCGCGGCAAAACTGGGGCCGGTCAGGATTGCGGCGGCAGCCGAGGGGATGATCTGTTGAATGACCGTGACAGGTCCGACGCCGGTGGTCAGTTCGATCCCCTTGCAGCAGGCGACCAGACGTTTGCCCGCCAACTGCGTGGCATGCGCAGTCAGCACGTCGCGCAGTTTTTGCATTGGAACCGCGATAAGGAGTGTTTCAGCTTGGCAAGCAATGCCCAGATCGTCGGTAACGCGGATCGCATCGGGCAGGGGGCATCCCGGAAGACGTGCGGTGTTTTCGCGGGTGCGCGCCATGTCCCCGATGGTACGCGCCCACAACGTCACCGGCCCGTTCTGCGTCAGCGAAATGGCTAGCGCTGTGCCGAATGCGCCCGCGCCCAGAACAGAAACGCTCATGCTTTGGCGCCTTTCTTGCCGCTGCCCAACATCGCAGGTTGTGACGTGTCCAAGGGCCAGCGGGGGCGGGCGGACAATGTCATATCGTCGGGATCGCGCAAGTCCGATTGTTCAATCGCAGCAAAGGCGATCATCGCAGCGTTGTCGGTGCACAGGGCAAGCGGGGGTGCGATAAATTCGGCGTCAAATTCGGCTGCGACCGCCTGCAGTCCCGTGCGGATGGCAGCATTGGCGGCAACACCACCTGCAACACAAAAGCTGGTCGGGCGCGGATCAGCAGATTTTAACGCGCGGCGCGATTTTTCAGCCAGAACGTCCACCACGGCGGCTTGAAAGCTGGCGGCGAGGTCAGATTGATCCTGCCGTGTAAGCCCCGATTTTTCTGCAACAACCGCATCCCGCGTGCGCAGGACAGCCGTTTTCAGGCCAGAGAACGACATATCACACCCCGGACGGTCCATCAGGGGGCGGGGAAACGCAAACCTTTTGGGATCGCCCGACTTTGCGGCTTGTTCAATTGCAGGACCACCGGGTTGGGGCAGGGAAATCAGGCGGGCAATCTTGTCAAACGCTTCGCCCGGCGCATCGTCGATTGTGCCACCCATACGCGTGAAGCCATCAGGGCCCGTGACCATTAGAAACTGACAGTGGCCGCCCGATACCAGCAACATCAGGTAGGGATAGGCGACATCATCGGTCAACCGTGGCGTCAGCGCGTGACCGGCTAAGTGGTTCACCCCATAAAGCGGCTTGCCGGTCGCGGCGGCCAGCCCTTTGGCGCACATTACACCGGACACCACGCCCCCGATCAGACCCGGACCGGCGGTTACGGCAATGCCGTCGATATCAGCGAGCGACAGCCCTGCCTGCGCCAGTGCCTGTTCAATGCAAAGATCCAGCTTTTCGACGTGCGCCCGTGCGGCGATCTCTGGCACCACACCGCCGAATGCCGCGTGCAGATCGGTTTGTCCCGCGACGATGGATGACAATACATGCACCTGGCTCGCATCACGCCGCACCACTGCGGCGGCGGTATCGTCGCAGCTGCTTTCCAATCCCAGAAATGTCATCGGTTTGGTCATCATGCTTTCCGTTGCAAGGTGTTGTCTACGCAGGTAACACCGTCACCCATGGCAAACAATGCTCACCACCATATGCACGAACGTCCCGCCTTGCTGCTGACGCGCCCGCAAAGCAGTGCAGAGTCGTTTGTGTCCCAGCTTGATCCGGCGGTGATGGTGGGGGTCACGGTGGTGATTTCCCCGTTGTTAGAGATTGTACCGACGCATGCAGCCATCGCATGGCGCGGTTATCGAGGTGTGATATTTACCTCGGCGCATGCGCCCGCTTGCGTTGCGCATGCGACCCGTCTGCCTGCATATTGTGTCGGCGCGCGGACTGCCGAAGCCGCACAGCAACGCGGTTGGGATGTCAGGCTTGTGGCTCAAACGGCTGAGGATTTGCTGACGCAAGTGGAGCAGGTCGACGGACCCTTGCTGCACATCGCGGGCGCACACCGTCGTGGCGAAATTGCCGACCGGCTAAGCGCGAGAGGTATGCGAACCGATGTTGTTGTTGCCTACCAGCAGCCTGAGCAACCGCTAAGCCAAGCGGCGCTTGATCTGTTGACCGGGCCGGTTCCGGTGGTGGCACCGCTCTTTTCGCCCCGAACTGCGATATTGTTTGCCGAACAGGTAAAATCTGCTGCAAATCTTCATGTCGTCGCAATGAGTGCAGCAGTGGTCGAGGCTTTGGGCGGTATAACGCCTAAAGCCTCGACCACTGCTGCGATACCAACAGGCACTGAAATGCGCAGATGCGTTGAAAACCTGTTGTCGGGGGCCACCTTACCTTGAAGGTCAACATGATTGGCGCGTAAGATCAGACAAGCAAGCTGGCCATTGGGTCAGAATCGAAAGGTGGATGGCGTGGCAAAACCGAAGAAACCAGTCTCATCAAGCGGCGCTAAAACGCCGCCCAAGACGCCAGCGGCGACTGCTAAAACAGATGTGAAGGCACCCGCCGTTGCGGCCAAATCGGCAGCGGACGTAAAACCAGCAGTGGCATCAAGTGGCGATAAGACAACGGCATCTTCGGCCAGCAAGGCAAGCGTTGCGGCCAAGGCAGCGTCGAAGACCGAGGCAATGACAGAAAAGCCTGCTTTGGATGCACCGAAGGCCCCCGACACGAAACCGGAGGCAAAAACCACACCTGATAAACTGGCAGTTGAAAGCACCGGAACAGCCAAGGCACCTGAAAAGCCTGCCGTTTCATCAAGTGAAACTGCCAAGGTTGCGCCAAAGACGGAGGCGCCCGCGCCGCGCCCTGCACCGACACCGGAACCACAGAAATCAGGCGGTTTCGTGCCTTTGGTATTCGGTAGTGTTATTGCCGCAGTGATTGGCTTTGCTGCGTCAGAGGCGAATTTTATGGGATGGCGCACACAGGATAACAGCCTGCGGGATGCGATTGCCGCGCAGGATGAAAAAATCGCCGCGCTGATCGTTCCTGTCGCTGAACAGGCACCCGACCTGTCCGGGATAGAGACCGCGTTGGAAACATTGCGCGATCAGGCTGCGGCTTTGGATGCGCGCCTTACAGAGGTTGAAAACCGCCCAGCCCCTGCTGCAACCGTCCAAGTTGACGGGGCACCCGTTGAAGATGTGCGCGCCGATCTGGCGCAAATGCAGGCAGCGCTTGAAACACAACAGGCAGAGATTGAAACCCTGTTGGGCAATGCCAAAAGTATCGAAGAAGCGACTGCCGTCTCGGCCCGTGCGGCAGCAGGGCAACGCGCGCTTGCACAAGTGACAGCCGCAATCAGCAATGGGGGCGGGTATGCAGATGCGATTGCGGCACTGACTGAGGCCGGTATCACTGATCTGCCTGCGGCGCTGACAGGTCCAGCTGCAGATGGTGTTGCCACACTGATCAACCTGCAAACGCGTTTTCCCGATCTTGCACGCGCGGCCCTGACGGATGCTCGCGCAGCTGCAACAGATACCGAAGAAACTGGCGTGGGCGGTTTCCTGCGTCGCCAATTGGGCGCACGGTCTGTTATCCCGCGTGAGGGCAGCGACCCCGACGCGGTATTGTCGCGCGCCGAAGCAGCCGTGCGCGATGGCCGTGTTGCCGATGCCCTGCGCGAGATTGACGCGTTGCCGCAAGGCGCAAAGGACGCGATGCAAAGCTGGAGCGCGGATGCAAAAGTCCGCGCCGATGCTGAGGCCGCTGTCCAAGACCTGTCACAACGCCTGACGGCAAATTAAGGAATATTTACATGTTGTGGTCCCTGATCAAAATCATCCTTTTTGTTGTCATCATTGCAGCCCTTGCATGGGGCGCGGGTTTCCTGCTCGAAAGTTCGGGAGGTATCCAACTGACCGTGATGGGGACCGAATACAGCTTTGGACCGCTGCAATCAGTCATTGCGGTTGCGTTGCTGGTGTTCGCTGTCTGGGTTTTGTTCAAAATCCTGGCGCTGGTCATGGCGACCTGGCATTTCCTGAACGGGGATGAAACGGCGCTGTCGCGCTATTTTGATCGCAACCGTGAGCGCAAAGGGTTTGATGCCCTGTCAGAGGGGCTGATGGCGCTGGCCAGCGGAGAAGGTAAAATCGCGATGGCCAAAGCGGCCAAAGCTGACAAATACCTTAACAAACCGGCGCTGACCAATCTGCTGACCGCCCAAGCCGCAGAGATGGCAGGCGACCGGCGCAAGGCCGAAGAAACCTATCGTAAGCTGGTCGAGGACGAGCAGACCCGCTTTGTCGGGGTGCGCGGTATCATGAAACAGAAACTGGCGGATGGGGACACGGAAACTGCGTTAAAACTGGCAGAGAAGGCATTTGCGCTAAAACCAAAGCACGAAGAAACCGGCGATGTCCTGTTGCAGTTGCAAGCAGGCAAGGAAGACTGGACCGGCGCGCGTCAGACCTTGAGCGCAAAGTTGAAGAACGGCCAGTTGCCGCGCGACGTGCACAAACGGCGCGATGCCGTGCTGGCACTGTCAGAGGCAAAAGATGTGTTTGACGAAGGCAAGAGCATCGAAGCGCGCGAAGCTGCGATTGAGGCGAACCGTCTTTCACCGGATTTGATCCCTGCGGCTGTCATGGCGGCACATGGGTACATTGAACAGAAAAAACCGCGCTATGCGACGCGCCTTTTGGCCAAGGCATGGGCTGTGCATCCGCATCCTGATCTTGCTGCCGCCTTTGCCGCGATTGAACCGGATGAAAAACCACAGCAGCGGATCAAGCGTTTTGCGACCCTGATCAAGGGGCAGACAGATCATCCGGAAACCAAGATGCTGATGTCTGAATTGCACATCGCCAACGAGGATTTCCCGCAAGCGCGCCGCGCGCTGGGCGATCTGGTTGAGACCGATCCGACCGCGCGCTCCGTCACGTTGATGGCCGCGATTGAACGGGGTGAGGGGGCGTCAGATGTTGTCGTCAAAGGCTGGCTGGCGCGTGCGTTGTCCGTATCGCGCGGACCGCAATGGATTTGCGAGAACTGCCAGCACATCCATGCCGATTGGAAGCCGATTTGTACCAACTGCAAGAGCTTTGACACGCTAGCATGGAAAACCCCGCCAATGTCGGAGGTCGCCATGCCGGGTGGCATGCAGATGCTACCGCTGATCGTTGGTTCGGTTGAGGACAAGTCAGGTGCCGATGGTGCAGGGCCTGTAGCGACGCTTGATGGTATCGAAGATGCGGAGTTGATCCCTGATCCAACGGATAGCGAAGACGCCAAAGCGGACAAACCCGAAGAACCGGCAAAGACCTAAGTTAAAGGCGCGCGGCCCTCGGTTTTGCCTTGGGCCGCTACTTGCCCTTCCAGACGGGATCACGCTTTTCCGTAAAGGCACGCGCGCCTTCAAGCTGATCCTCTGAGCTGTACAGAATATCGACCGAGGATAGCTGCCGTTTGGTGATCCGGTTCATCGCGTCCTGAAATTTGGAATCCTCTGCATCGCGCACGATTTCCTTGATCGCAGCATAGACCAGCGGTGGGCCGGAGGCGAGCAGCCGCGCCAGTTCCCATGCGCGGTCCATCAACTGATCGGCGGGCAGGATTTCGTTGATCAAGCCCCACCCCTTGCCCTCTTGGGCATCAAACCAGCGGCCTGTCAGCAGCAGTTCCATCGCGATGTGGTAGGGGATGCGTTTGGGCAGTTTTACTGATGCGGCATCTGCCACGGTGCCTGACCGGATTTCCGGCAAGGCAAAGGTCGCGTGATCCGCAGCGATGATCATGTCAGCGCTAAGCGCCAGTTCCAACCCGCCACCACAGGCAATGCCGTTCACCGCAGCAATGACCGGTTTGTTCAGATCGCGGAGTTCCTGCAACCCGCCAAAGCCACCAATCCCATAATCACCATCCACCGCATCCCCGTCAGAGGCGGCTTTCAGATCCCAACCGGGGCAGAAAAATTTATTCCCACCACCCGTGATGATCGCCACGCGCAGGTCCGGGTCATCACGGAAAGCGGCAAACACTTCACCCATCTGGCGCGAGGTTTTGAGGTCGATGGCGTTCGCCTTGGGGCGGTCCAGCGTAACCTCAAGAATGGCACCCTCGCGGCGGGTTTTGATGGGGTTGTCGGTCATGTCGTTTCCTTTCAGGCGCGGCGCAACAGGGCGTCGGCGGCAATAGCGTCGGTTCGAGTGCAGATCAACGGATTGATCTCAATCTCGTGCAGGGTGTCAGCATTGGCAATCGCGTAGGCTTGCACCGACCGGATCGCACGCAATATCGCCTGCATGTCGGCGGCTGGCGCGCCACGGTATCCCGCCAGCAGCAGCGCAATGCGCAAGGTCCCAAGCGCGGTTTGAATGTCGGTATCGGTTGCGGGGATCAGCAATGAAACGCTGTCTTGCAGGATTTCGGTCAGCGTACCACCTGCGCCAAGGGTCAGAACAAATCCATGCGCCGGATCGCGGACAACCCCGATCAACAGCTCTGCCAAGGTGCCGGTGACCATCTCTTCGATCAGGTAGCCAGTGGCGGCCATCTGCGCGGCAGCGGTGTGGGTATTTTCTGCGGACAACAGGTTCAGTTTTACCGCACCAGCCTCGGTCTTGTGCGCGACGCCTTCGCCCTTCAGAACCTGCGGAAAGCCGATGTTGCCTGATACCTCTATGACTTCATCCAACGTTACGCATCGCTGTGATCGTGGGACGCGCAGGCCGTGAAGGGCAAGGACATTTTTCGCGTCGCCCTCTGCAACCAGATTGGCGTTTTCGGTGGTGTTTGGCAGCAAAATTGGCGCAACGTTTCCTGTAGGTGAAATGGCAGCAGCAGCGCAGGCGGCAATCGCTTCTTTCAGACCGGAAAAGGGCACAACACCTGCGGCAATCAGCGTTTCCGCGACGCTTTCGGGCATCAGTTCGGGCAAGGTCGCGGCCATGCCATAGCGCGTGCCCGTTTGGGCGGCGGCAGCAATCGTCGCGTCGATCACACAGTCCCAGTCAGACGGATCGCACAGATCACTGCGGGGGAAATCTACGATCAGGATCGTCATCGCAACGCCGGGGTCCGCCATTGCGGCAAAGGCTGCCGTCATCGCAGGCACATCGCGCCAGATATAAGTGTGGTAATCCAGCGGATTGGCCAGTGCGACACGCGGACCAAGGGCGGCGCGCAGGTCGGTTTTCTGACGGTCATTCAGCGGCGGAAAGGTCACGTCATATGCAACGGCGGTATCGGCGGCAAGGCTCGCCTCGCCCCCTGAACAGCTGATCGTGGCAAGTGTTTTTTGCGGCAAGGGGCCAGCGACGTGCAGCAGTTTGAGCGTCTCCAACAAGCTTGGCAGATCAAAGACGCGTGCGATGCCCAAGCGTTTCAGCAATGCATCTGCGCCTGCGTCCTCACCCGCAAGCGACGCGGTGTGAGACATCGTTGCCGCACGTGCCTGTCCGGATTGCCCGACCTTGATCGCAACGATGGGCTTGCCCAGTGTTTGTGCACGTGCAGCCAAGGCTTCAAACCGGCGCAGATCACCGATCCCTTCGATATGCAGGCCAAGGGCGGTGACACGGGGGTCATCGAGCAGCGAAAGCCCGATTTCGGACACGCCGCATTGCGCCTGATTGCCCGCTGTCACAACATAAGCCAGCGGCAGACCACGGTTCTGCATGGTCAGATTGATCGCGATGTTGGAGCTTTGCGTGATGATCGCGACACCGCTTTCGGTGCGCTTGCCGCCATGTTGGTCTGGCCACAGCAACGCGCCATCAAGGTAGTTTACGAAACCGTAGCAATTCGGGCCAAGAAAAGGCATGTCGCCCGCCGCATCCAACAGGTGTTGTTGCAGGTCGGCGCCGCTGGCATCCTCTGCCTGCGCCTCAAGAAAACCGGAGGCAAAGCAGACCGCACCGCCCGCACCCATTGTCGCCAATTGTGAAGCAATGCCGATTGTTGCGTCGCGGTTTACACCGATGAAAGTTGCGTCAGGTGCGGATGGCATTTCACCCAGCGACCGATAAACCGGCAGGCCACAAATGTCGTCTGCTGACGGGTGCATGGGCCATATCGCGCCCTCAAACCCGATCTTTTGACATTGCATGACCACTTGCCGACACCACGCACCCCCGCCCACGACCGCAATGGTCTTGGGCCGCAGGAGCCGGTTCAGATCGCGCGGCATTAGGCCCCCAACGGGCGCAGCAGGTCGCGCGAAATGATGTGTCTTTGAATTTCCGAGGTGCCGTCCCAGATGCGTTCGACCCGCGCGTCACGCCAGAACCGTTCGATGGGGAAGTCATCCATCAGGCCCATGCCGCCATAGATTTGAAGGGTCGTATCGGTGACTTTAGCGAGGGTTTCGGAGGCATAAAGTTTGGCCGAGGCGATTTCCCGGTTGGCAGGCAAACCTTGGTCCAGCCGCCATGCCGCCGCAAGCGTCAGCCAATCGGCGGCGTCAATTTCAGTGATCATGTCGGCAATTTGGAACGACACACCTTGGAATTTGCCGATCTGTTGTCCGAACTGTTTCCGCTCTGCCGCATAGTTCAGCGCGTAATCGAAGCACCGCCGCGCGCGGCCCACGCTAAAGGCGGCAACGGTCAGGCGCGTGGCGTAAAGCCATTCGTTCATGACCGCAAAACCACCGTCGACCTCACCCAAGACCTGCGCGTCGGGCAGGCGGCAATTGTCGAAATAAAGGATGCAGTTTTTGTACCCCTTGTGGCTGACGGAGTTGTAACCATCGCGCACCTCGAACCCCGGTGTGCCGCGATCGACAAGGAATGTGGTGATGCGTTTTTTCGGGCCCTTGGGGGTGTCATCCACGCCCGTTGCGATGAAGACGATAAAGAAATCCGCGTGTTCCGCGCCCGAGATGAAGTGTTTGGACCCGTTAACCACCCAATCCCCACCATCGCGGACCGCCGAACATTTCATGCCGCGCACGTCTGATCCGGCATCCGGTTCGGTCATCGCCAGCGCATCCATCCGTTCGCCACGTACGGCTGGCAGCAGGTAGCGTTCGCGTTGTTCATCGTTGCAGGCCATCAGGATATTTTGCGGCCGGCCAAAGAAGTGCGTCAGCGCCATGGAGCCGCGTCCAAGTTCGCGTTCCACAAGCGTAAAGTCAGTGTGCGACAGGCCCGCGCCACCGACGCTTTCGGGAAAATTACAGGCATAAAACCCCAGGTCGAGGGTCTTTTGCTTGATCGCTTCGCCCAGCGCGTGAGGCACCTGACCGGTACGTTCTACTTCGGCTTCATGGGGGTAGATCTCTTTCTCGACAAAGCTACGGACGGTCGAGACGATCATCTCTTGTTCTTCTGAAAGGCCGAAATGCATGGGTTGTCCTATCTGGTCGTGTTTTCCGCACATTAGGCAGATAGCGCGCGATTGCCATGGCAAAAACCGCGACTGATCGACCATTTGCGACTTTGGCGGTTAACGAAATCCTGCTCGGATTAACCTCGTGTTAACCAAGGCTGCCCCAGATTAAGGTCTGTGCGGGTTCGTGAGAAAGACAGATAGAATGCAATTGCCCAAGGCCTATCCGAACCTGTTTTTGAGCATTGGCGCGATGAAGGCAGGGACGACATGGCTTTATGCCGTTCTGGCGCGCCACCCTGCGCTGCATTTCGCGATGGAAAAGGAAATTCACTATTTCTATCACCACTATGTCAGCCCCGCGCAATTGACGGAAAGCTATCGGCTGCGCGAGGCGAAAAATCGCTATTTGCCGCGTTTTGACCCTGAAAAGGCGAACATTGATGCGGTCCGTGAAAACCTGCACTGGATCAGCAGTTACCTGAGCCGCCCTGTGGATGATCATTGGTATCGCAACCTGTTTCCGCTGCGCGACCATCAGAAATATGCCTGTGATTTCTCAAACCTAAACGCGCTCTTGCCGCCGGAAGCATGGCCACAGATCGCACAAAAGGCGCAAGCTTTGCGGGTGATGTACACGATGCGTGACCCTTTGGCGCGCTTATGGAGCCACACGAAATTTCACCTACAGGTCAGCGGACAGATTGAACGATTGGATGAATGGGGCCCAGATGATTTTAACGCTTTTGTCCGCGCCCCGCATATTTGGCAGAATGCTGAATACGGGCAGGTTCTGCGCAATCTGCGCAAGGGTTTGCCGCGCGAGATGCGGATGGTGATGTTCTACGAAGACCTGCACGCAGATCAGCGCGGCATGTTGCGCCAGATTGAGGAATTTTTGGACATTGCACCGTTCGAGTACCCTGAGGGGCTGCTACAGCGAAGGATCACCGAAGGGCCAAAACACTCGATGCCGCCGTTCTTTGCCGAATTGTTCCAACGCGATATTGCGCGGATTTGTGACGAGGTTCGCGCAGAAGGGTTTACGTTGCCGGACGCATGGCAGTGCTGGCGGTGATCTGATCCAGCGTGATTTGAACCGCTGCGTCGATATTCGTGACGACATAGTCCTTGTTGCGCGCGTTCTGTGTGGGCAGGCCCCGGACCTCGGTATCCTTGATCAACTTGACGGGTAGGCCGCCGGGGGGCACCGCACCATCCACCATCTGCGCGGCCCATCGCAATGCGGCGGGCGACAGGCTGGCGTGATTGCCGTGTTGCAGGCCGAACAGTGGATAGAACCATGCGGCCTTGTGTTGCATCGTGCCGGTATGGCTGACGTAGAAATCGCAGGTCGATATCGTGGTCAGGGCGCTGTGCTGTGATTGGCCGGTCATGTCCATCATCCGCAGGTTGGGAAGGGCCGCCGTCAGTTCAGCGATGACAGATTGTGCGCCTATGATGCGGTCTGCGAACCTAGGACGCAGCGCGCCGTAGATTTGGCGATTCATGTCCATAGGTGCGGAAAAACCGTCAAAGAAAAATGTGGTTTCTGGTACCCGCGCAGATTGTGCCGCGATAAGGGCGCGCAGGAATTCAAACTGGTTCTCCATCGTGCGTCCTTGATCCCGGACGGAAATCCAGATGCGAGGCAATGCTCTGTGCGGTGGAGGCAAGTCCATCATATCCATCAGCTTGGCCTTGGCCACGGCCCCGCAAGCGGTACTGCCCAGACTAACGGTTGGCTGTGTCGTCCAGCCGCGCCCTTGGGTGGGCGATGTCATGTTGTTCAACGCCAACCCTTTTTCGTGTGCGAAACGCTGCATGATGCCCAATGGATCAAAGCGCAGATCAATCGTGAAACCGTCGGTGTGCTTTATGGCCTCGAACACTGCGGGAAATTCGTTCCACATGAAATGGGCAAAGTTCGGGTCACCCATCATTGCGCAGGGTTGCGCATCTGGTTGAACGAGTGCGTCCGGGCCAGAGGCGAGCAGTTGTCTGGCCAGCGGGATCAGATCATGGCGTTCAGGCTTGTCCGTCCATAGAACGTCGGCGTCGGTAATCAGGCAAAGAAGCGGGAAGCCGTCCTTGAGCGAGGCGGCGGCGATGATGAACGGGTGTGATCCCCCGAAATAGTAGAGCACCCCGCTGCCCGGCAGGACATAATGCGCGTCGGGTGAGGACGGTCTGCCGGTAAACGGACAGGTGCAGATAAACTGGCCGCCGGTCAGAATATCGCGCTGAAAGCTGCGAAGCGCCTTTGGCGCGATGAAAGTGTTGAGCGTGCTCAGACTGTCGATGTGCGCCGCGGCAAAGGGAATCGCGGTAAGGTTTGCGGCGATGTTCATGCAGCACGGCTTTGGCGGCGGATGTGGTCAAGAAGCGCCAGATCATCACCGTTCTCAGCGACCAGTTGATCCAACAGATGTGGTGCCAGCGGCGCGCGGGTGCCAGCGGCGCGATTGGCGCGGACATCGGGGATATCAAGCGGGCCGAGGGTGCGTGAAACGCGTGCAGAAAGCTGCGCCATTGCGGCGCGGAAATCTGGCACAAGGCCAAGGACGCCGAGGCGTTGGATCAGCTGTGTGGCTTCAACAGCGCGGGCGCGTTCAGGTGCATCGCCCGGCATCATGCTGGCCAGACGCGCGGTTTGAAAATTGCGGCATTGCCTGTCGCCGTTGATGGCCAGTCGTGCGTTGACGTATCCGGTCAGATCATGTGCTTTGGCAAGCTGCGCGCCCTTTGTGTCGGCCTGTTGCTGGCGTTCAAAGTGATAGGCTGAATGGATGCGGTCCACTGGATCACGCAGCAAGACAACCGGCACAATGCGCATCCCCTCAATCTGCGGAACAGGCCCCAGCATGGTGTGGGACGAAAATGCGATGGCGCGGGGCGTGTCCTTGATCCACTGGATCACATCGGCGGTGTTGTTCCCGCCATTGCCGGGAAATTCCGCGCTGATCCAGCCACCGGGAAAATTGCGGCGCAGCACGTGATCGACAGATGTGCCTGCGTTCTTGAACAGATGGTAATGGAGGATCACGGTGCGCATCATCGTCTCCTTACGCGCGGGAACTGTAGATATCGGCGGCCTCGAACGCGGCGCGCATCATATCGCGGCCCTGCGCAAATGAATAACTGTCGCGCATGTAACTGCGCGCGTTTTGCGAGATGCTGAGCCATAGATCATCGTCTGTTTGCAGCGCGGTAATGGCCTTTACCCAGTCGTTGGGATGTTCCGCGATGATACAATCATGGCCTGATCGCAGGCCAATCCCTTCGGCGGCGATGGGGCTGACGATGCAGGGAATGCCATGGGCCAGTGCGCTTAGCACTTTGCCTTTGATACCTGCGCCCGACAGCAGGGGCGCCACGGAAATGCGGTGGTTGTGATAGGCGTCGCTGACGTCCGTCACGAACCCTTGCGGTGTAACCAGATCGCTGGCCAACGCGCGAATGTCGTCCGTCATGCCAGAGCCGTAGATGGTCAGCGGCATATCGCAGCCCGCGCCTTGCAAGGCAGGCATCACGTTGCGCACGAACCATGTGATCCCTTCGGCATTGGGATGGTGGCGGTAGCTACCTAGAAAGGACATGCCGCGCCGTTGATCGACGGGTGGGATGGTATCGGGCACCTGAACAACCCACGGACATTTCAGAACGGACGCTTGGCCATCTGTATAGGCTTGGATGACCGAGTGTTCGATGTCGGTGTAGGACAGCACCACATCGACGTTGTTGATGATGTCCATCTCTTCGGTGCGGGTCTGGCGGGCGCGGTCGAGTTTACCTTGATCGCCTTCGGTTTTGGCCGCGCGCAATTCGCGCAGGAAATGCAGATCGGCGTTGTTAAAGATGACCTTGGCCTTGGGCGCCAGCGCGCGGATGGTTTGCAAGACCGCTTGGCCGACATAGTAGCGTGTAATGTAGAATGCATCAAATTCGCTGGCGTGTTGTGTCAGGTATTCGGTGACGTTCATGTAAAAGGGCGCATAGATCACCTCGACCCCCATCTTTTGCAGGGTTTCGGTATAGCTGCCCAGATGCGCCATGTTGGTGGACACGAAAGTGACCTTGTAGCCCAGAGATTGCACCAGCTGCATTTCTTGCAAGGCGGCGTAGGACCCCGCATCTTTGTCCGCACGCGGCGGGGCGTAATCCACAAACAGCACACGGCCCACGATGCCACGGTCCTTTTCCAGATCGGGCATGTGCCCTTCGGTGCCATGACTAGCATAGGCGCTGGCCCAGCGGCGTTTGAACTTGGGGCGGTTGATCTCTTGATATTTCTTGAAACCAGAGGTCACGTCGGTGCCGGATGTCATGCCCTCAAAATGGTAAACGATTGAGGAGGGGACAAACCAGGTCGTGTATCCTGCCTCGCGCACTTTGAACGCCAGATCGGTATCCTCAAAATACATCGGTTCCATCGCGGCAGACAGCCCGCCCAAGGCGCGCCACAGATCAGTGCGGACCATGAGTGCCGCACCGCACAGGTAATCTGCTTGCCGGGCATAGCTGAAACGAGGCTCATTCGGGTTCTGGCGGTTGCCGTAGTTCCACGGGTTGCCGGACCCCCAGATGATGCCGCCTGCGTCCTGTAAATCACCGTTGGGATAAAGCAGTTTGGAGCCCGCCATGCCGACGTTTTCAAACCGTGCAAAGGCATCAATCAGCGCGTCCAGCCAGCCAGTTGTCACCTCAACATCGTTGTTTAGCAGCGTGATGTAGGTGCCGCGCGCAGCCTCGGCCCCCGTATTGCAAGCGCGGACAAAGCGCTGGGCGGTGGTGTTGTGGATTACGGTGATCCCCTCAACCAAATGATCCAGCGTAGAGGTCGCATCGGTGGAGGCATCGTCGACGACGATCACTTCGAATGATGCCTGATTATGGGCCAGCAGAAGCGAGCAGAGCGCAAGATACGTCACCTCGACCTTGTTATGAGCGGGAATGATGATCGACACGTCGGGGTTCATCACCACGGGAAAGCGCAGGGGCTTCAGGCTGACATTTTCATGCCCGCCCTCAAGGATACTTAGCGCATGGGCAAGCTGAGGCAGGTCGGTCCCAGGTTTCGCATGGGTTAGCGCGGCCTTAAGCGCCGCATAGCGCATAGGTGTTTGGGCAAAGAGCGCAGTGGGAAAAGGTGCCACGGATTCGCGGCGCATCACGTCTTCTGGTGTCACGATGGACGGCATCAGTTGATGCGCTTCAAACACCACGACAGATCCTGATTTATCCTTCAAGCTCAAGTGGCGCATATGGCCATTTAGATAGCGGTTGGGCAGGCGAATGATGGTGTCGTTCTGCTTGATCTTGATCTGTTCGACATGCTGGCCGTCGATGCAAAGCACTAGATCCATTTCCTCAGAACACGAGCAGACCAGCGTGTGGCCGTAATTTTCACGCACAGTGAAATCTGGCTTGCGCATCGGGGTCAGTGGAATGGACAAATCGCCCAGCGTGACGTCGATCCCTTGACCGGGGGTCAACACATCGGGCAATGGCGCGCGCACCCATTGACCGCGCCCCTCTGGAGACCGGCCATAAAGCCATTCCGGTTCAAGGATTTGATCCGCAACGCCGGTATCACGCAGTTTGGCAGCGCGGATGTCGGCGATAAAAAGGTACGGCTCAACGCCCGCGCTGTCATGCTGGCGTGCCTGATAATCAACGCTGAATGTGATGTCGCAACGGGTGAAATGCACAGGGATCGCATGGCTGATATGGGCATAGCCATTGCGGTGGACACCGCCAGCGCATGCGGTGTCAAAATTCGTCCGAAATACCTTGATCTCATCCGTTTCGAGGTCGCGCATTTGAACGCACAGGGTCGCTTGGGCGCGGTGCGCGGCCAGATATGCCTCAACGAACATCTCGCCTTCTACGCTGGGAATATGCAGGTCGGTGTCAAAGAACACCGTGCAGGGTGCGTCGTGCCGGTTGATCATCAACTGGATGGTATCGGCACCCTTCAACGTCCAGTCAGGCAGGTGGTTGACCCAGCAGGCATAGATGTTGCCGGGAATATCTTCGGACGGTTCTGACCGCGATTGCGTGACAAGCGAACGGGTCTGGAGCCGGTATTCCTCAACCACTTCGAACAGGCTGACGGGGCTGTCATCGCAAGGCTCGAACGGGGCCATTGACGCGCCTTGGCGGATTTCCATCGGGCGGATTGTATCGGCGTCGTCGATGTTGCCAAAAACGGTGCCGTCCACCATCACAAGGCAACGCAGATCGGGGTGTAGGTCGAGGGACATGTATTTACCTTGTTCGGTGCGGCGTGCGCACGGTTAACTAAAGTAAATACCGCATAGATTGAGTTAAATTTGAGTTAATGATCGTTGAGAAAGTCTTAGCGGTCTAAAATGTCGCGGTGATAGCGGTTCAAAAGGAACAATCCGGTCATCAGCGTGAGCGCCGCTAACCCGACAGGATACAGGATTGAGACATAGGTTGGCTGATAGTACGGATAATATCCGTCGCGCATCAGACCGACGATATGCACCAGCGGATTGTACCACAGATAATCGCTGTAAGGTTGCGGGATGCTCTCAAAGTTAAAGAAGATGCAGGAAATGATGAACAAAGGGCGGTTCAGGATGGACCACGCAGTTTGCCAGACCGGATAGGCGAGTGTCAGAAAGCTGTTCAGCGTGCCGATGCCGGTGGCAAGCGCAAGGGTCAGCAAATAGGCTTGGCTCATGATCGCATAGTTCAACGTTGTTGTGGGGTGCAGCACGACAACAATGAACCCCAGCACCAAGGCGTGAACCACCAACTGGGTCAGCACATTCAGAACCAACCGCGCGATCAGCGCATCAAGGAACGTCACGCGCGGATAGGACAGCAACGCGCGGCTGAACTGCACGGTTTGTGCCAGCTTGTTCGACAGGTCCATGTACATCATCAAGGGCAGGATACCCGCCGCGTAATAGAGCGCAAAACTCGTCCCGAGGGGGGGCGCGCGAAAACCGATGGAAAAGATCAGGGTCAGCAAGGCAATGCCCGCAGCCGGTTCCAGCACCGCCCAGATATAGCCACCGGGAGAGCGGCCATAGGTTGTCGAAATCTCGCGCAGGATCAGTGCGCCGATGGCGCGAAAGCTCGCAAAAGGGGTGCGTTGCTCCGTGAGGGGTGCGGGGTGCGCGGGGGTCACGCTGGTCTCCTTAACGCAGAAGTTGGGTGTTCAAATGCAATCTTAAGTGGCATAATTGCATTCGTATACACCTAAAAGAAGCAACGTTATGGCGGATGGCACAGCAGACCAGACAAGGCAGAAAGCTGCGATCCCGGCGTTCATGCAGGCGCGTTCTGTCGGTGTGCCGCAACCGGTAGAGCCCGCGCGCCCGCGCAGGCGGCATGGGTTTTTGGTCGCGTCCTTTGTGCTGTTGGTATTGGTGCCTGCGCTGGTGGCCACTGCCTATCTTTGGGGGCGTGCGGCGGATCAATATGCGTCTAGATTGGCGTTCTCTGTGCGGACGGAAAACCATAGTTCGGCCATTGAGATATTGGGCGGCATAACAGAATTAAGCGGGTCGAGTTCGTCGGATGCCGACATCCTGTTTTCCTATCTGAAAAGTCAGGAATTGGTTTCTAAAGTGCAAGATAGGGTCGATTTAGTGGGGGTATGGAGTAAGATCAGCACAAGCCAGGATCCGCTTTTTGCATATGATCCAAGTGGTACCATTGAGGATTTGCAGGATCATTGGGCGCGGAAAATATCTATCGTTTATGACAGTGGTACGGGGCTGATTGACCTTGAGGTGCGCGCCTTTGATCCGACCGATGCACTGGTGATTGCGCGGGCAATTCTTGCGGAATGCACGGCCATGATCAACGGTCTGTCACAGACCGCACAACAGGATTCGATCCGCTTTACCCAAGAGGAATTGGACCGTGCGGTTGAGCGGCTCAAGACGGCGCGCCGCGCGTTAACGCAGTTTCGCAACCGCACGCAGATTGTGGACCCCAGCATTGATACGCAAAACCAGATGGGTCTGCTGGTTACGCTGCAACAACAACTTGCGGATGCGCTTATCGAATCAGATTTGCTGGCTGATACCACGCGACAGAATGATCCGCGCATCACCCAAGCCAAGCGGCGGATCGAAGTGATCAATGCGCGCATTGCATCAGAACGGCGTAACCTTGGGCTGGGTAAAGACGGCGACAGCAGTGATGCATTTGCAACCTTGGTGGGGGAATACGAGGGGCTGATTGTGGACCGTGAGTTCGCGGAAAGCACCTATACCGCGACGCTGGCCGCGCATGATGCGGCCCTGTCAGAGGCGCGCAGGCAAAGCCGGTATTTGGCAGCCCATGTGAAACCGACGCTGGCCCAGCGTGCTGAATTCCCCCAGCGGATGTGGATGCTGGTGCTTGTCACGGTCTTTGGGTTCTTCAGCTGGGCGATCCTGTGTCTGGTGTATTATTCACTTCGGGACCGCCGATGATCCAACTGGACGCGCTGAGCAAATCGTTCCCTGCGCGTGGGGGGCGTAAGGTGATCGTTGAGAACATGACGGCACTGTTTCCGACCAGGGCAAGTGTGGCGCTGTTGGGACGCAATGGCGCGGGCAAAAGCACCTTGCTCAAGTTGATCGCAGGCACCATCCGACCCACGTCGGGCAGGGTTTTGTCGGCAGGCAGCATTTCCTATCCGGTCGGATTTCAGGGATCGTTCCACCCTGATCTGACGGGCTTGCAAAACACCCGGTTTGTCGCGCGTTTGTATGGTGTGGACAGTGACGGGCTTGCAGCCTTTGTTGAGGATTTCGCGGAACTGGGCGGGCATTTCCACATGCCGTTCCGCAGCTATTCGGCTGGTATGAAATCACGTTTGTCGTTTGGTGTGTCGATGGGCATCCCGTTTGACACCTATCTGGTGGACGAGGTCACGTCGGTGGGGGACGGCGCGTTCCGGCGCAAGAGTATCGAGATGCTGGATGATCGTCAAAAGCGGGCGGGCGCGATCGTGGTCAGTCATTCACCACCGATGATCCGCCGCCTGTGCAGCATGGCGGCCGTGTTGGAGCAGGGACAACTGCATTTCTATGAAGATGTCGACGAAGGGTTGGCGCACCACGAAGAGAACCTTGCGCACAAAGGCGCCGCTTAGGCAGCGTCTTTCAGGATGGTTTGAACCAGAGTACGCGCATTCGCGGCGAAAACGTCAGGCGACCAGTGGGTGCGCCAAACCGATTGAATACGAACGCGCAAAGCAGCTTCGTCGTAGCGATAGGTCTCGATCAATGCGCTGATCCGCAGGGCGTCCGGGACGGGGTTATTGCCAAGTAACAAGGCGCAGGGATGCAGGTCTACAAGGTCTTGTGCGCCGTCAAAGTTGCTCAGGATGATCGGGATACCCGCCTCGAAAGCTTCGAGCGTGCCAATAGGCTGCCCTTCATAGCGGGACGTCAGCAGGTAAGCGTCCGCGCAGGCCAGATAGGGGCGGATGTCCCGGACCGGGCCTACGAAAGTGACGCGGTCGTATGATTCTTTGCTTAGCAAAGCGGCGGCGGCATTCTTGAAATAGTCGCTGTTAGTACCGGGACCGCAGAGGGTCAGGTGGACGTCATCAGGCAAGGCTTGGAACAAGCGAAAAGCGCGATGATGGTCTTTTTGTCGGCTGACCCTGCCCGTCATGATCAGATTGCGGGTGTTGGCGTTCCGGTGGCGGTGCAAAGGCCCAAGGTTCGCGCAGTTTTGCAGGACAAAAGACGGGTGTTTGTTGCCGGACCGTTTCTGGGCGGCGTGAGTAAGCGAAATGATATGCTGCTTGGGGCCTATCGCCATGATGCTGCGGTCTAACGCTGCCGATATAAGGCGGCGCAATGGCGGATGCCCTCTGCCGGAGCCCTTGGCGTGGACGGAATATGCAACCGGACAAGCAGGTCGCCAAAGACGCAAAGCCCGTGCCAACCGTGCCATCAAAGCGGGATAGGGTGCATGCAGCCAGATCAGATCGGCCTGTGTCGTGTTCAGGGTGCGGATCAAACCACGCATGGTCAAATCAGAGAGCATATTATGTGCCGCGCCGCAGGTTTCGAGCGCGTCAAAGCCGCCGTTGTTCTTGTCCGAAATGACAGTGATCGACGCATCATGGCGCAACGCATCCGCAAGCTGACAGATATGGCGCGGCACCCCTGACAGATCGCCGACACCCCCGACCATGACGATGTGAGGCTTGCGTTCAGATCCGACCAACTCCGGCGGCCCCCCAGAATCCCAATGTCGCCAGCCGTGTTTGCCGGTAAGGTGCGATCCGGTAGAGGGCGCCGAGCCTGTTCAATAAACCGGCGCGCCGCGCATCGGTGAATGCGTCCAACGTGATCTGCGCCGAAGGTGTCAGCAGATCATGCACGGCGTTCATGGCCGCGATATTGCCGTCGACGCGGTTGGCAAAGGTGCCACGCATGACCGACAGTTTGCGTTGTGCGGCTTGGGCGATGCCACGGCCTTCGCCAATCGTATTGTGGGCATGTTGGCGGTAGTGGATCGGCGGTGTGCCATTGTCGAAAATGATCTGACCGCCGGCACCCGTGATCAGCAGATAGAGCCACCAGTCGTGGGCAAAGACGTGGCCGGTTCTGTGGGCGGCAAGGCGCGCAAGTTCAGCCGCGGCGGGGTTCAGGACAATGGTGTTGCCGCTTGCGACATTCTCGATCAGCGCGTTCTTGAAATCGAACGGTAACGCTCGTTCGGCAGACGCGATCTGACGCTGTGTTTCGGGATACCATATCCACCGGCGGCTGCAGTAGAGCGTTGGCTGTTCGCCTGAATGCCGAAGCGTATCAATGCCGCGGGCCAGTTTATCACAGGCCCAGATGTCATCCTGATCTGCAAAAGCCACATGGCCGGGATCTGTGGGCAGACCCCGAATGAGGCCCATGTAATTATCGGAAAAGCCTGTGCAGGGGCCGCTTAATTGATCGACATTCTGGGGTGACGCAGCGGCGAAGGTTAAGATTCTGGCCGTGCTGTCATCCGCAGACCCGTCATCGCTGGAATTTAGTGTCCAATGCGCATGCGTCTGCGCGGCCAGACTATCCAATTGCGCATCAAGATAGGGCGCGCCGTTCAGCACACCCATCAGCAGCGTGATGTGGGGTTGGGTCGTAAGGCTGTCTTTCGGCATCATTGTAAAGGCGCTCCGAACGGGGTTGGGAGAATTCATAGTTCGTTAAGGTTATCAAACTATTAATGGACGCAGAGGTTCTTAAGAGAGTTTACCAAGTGGCAAACGTGTCCCCCTTATTGCTGATGCGCAGGTTCGCTGCTACGTGGCGACAGGAGGGGTTTGCATCTGTTGCGGCCAAGACGCGGGACTATGTCGGGCGACGTATGAACCGCAATCCTGTGCTGCCCAGTGTCGGCAAGCCCGGTGCGGAGTACCTGCAACCGATGTGGCAAACGTTGGCGCGACAACAGGCGTTTCATATCACCGCAGCACCCGCCACGCTGACGCGGTTGCGGCAGATTGCGCTGATCGGTGATCTGAACCTACCGCAATGTCGCAAGTACCGCGTGGAGCAATTGGCGCAGTTCTGGCAGGCACGTGGTGTCGGGTTTGAATACGCCCATTTTGAGGACATTCCCCGCGCAACCCGCATCCTGCAACAGGCGACGCATTTGATGGAATACCGCCTGCAAAACAACCCGCTGACGCAGATGTTGCGGTACGAGGCGCATCGTTTGCGATTGCCGGTTCTATACGATCTGGACGACCCGCTCTTTTCGATTTCGGCTTATGAAACCTACGGCAACATGCAGGCGGTTGATGAAGATCTAAAGCATCACTTTTTAAGGGCCGCGCCCAGTTATCTAAGTATGATGAACGGTGCGGATATCGTGAGTGTTTCAACACCGGCATTGGTGGCGCACGCACGGCAGTACACCAATCGCGACGTGCACCTGCGTCGCAATTTTGCGGATCGTGAGACGTTGCAGGCGGGGCAGATTGCGATGGCTAACGGGAAGGCCAATGATGGCCTCTTCCGCGTCGGATTTGCCAGCGGATCACAAGGGCATGAGGCCGATCTGGGAACCATCCTCGACAGTGTTTCTGCGTTTATCCTCGCAAAGCCCAACAGGCGGTTGTGCGTTTTCGGTCATTTCGACACGCGGTTCTTGCCCCAAGCCCTTTTGCCGCGCGTGGAGAAGCGGGGGTTTGCAGATTACGCCGCCTATCTGGGTGCGTTGGCGCATGTGGATTGCACTGTGATGCCGCTGACAGCGGATATCTTCAATGGATGCAAGAGCGCCGTGCGGGTGTTGGATGCGGCGGCGGTTGGCGTGCCGTCGGTGGTGGCAGATGTGGGTGATCTGGCCTTTGCGGTGAAGCCCGGAGAGACCGGGTTCGTGGCAACAGATGCCGCGTCTTGGACCGCAGCGCTGGAAGATTTGGCAGAATCCGGACGCGCCCGGCGGATGGGTCAGGCAGCGCGCGTAATGCTTGAGGCACGTTGGCAGGCGAGCGATGCGGCACACATCATTGCACCTGAAATCCTGCGGTGGGTTGAGGGGTGAGCCTGAAACATATCCTGATCGTGAACGTGTATTTCGCGCCCAATACCTATGGTGGCGCCACTGTCGTGGCTGAACAGGTGGCGTTCGCGTTGATCCGGCGGGGCGGCGTGCGCGTCACGGCAGTATCGCTATGCCAGCGGAATGATCTGGCCCCTTATGCGGTTCTGAAAACTGAAAAGTCGGGGATCGTGAATTACCTGATCAACGTGCCAGCGCACCGCAGCTATGCGCAGCGCTATGATAACCCTGACGTCACCGCGCGGATGATTGAATTGATCGAGGCGCTGATGCCTGATGTGGTGCATGCGCATTGCGTTCAGGACCTTGGTGTAGGCGTGATCGGGGCGGCAAACAGCGCTGGTATTCCCGTTGTGCTAAGCGTGCATGACTTTTGGTGGATTTGTGAGCGGCAGTTTATGCAGCGGATTGACGAGAACTATTGTGGTCAAAACCCCGTGCGGATTGAGCATTGCAAAGGCTGCGCCGAGAGTTTTTGGGCTGCGAAAGTGCGGCGGGATCACCTAGCAAAGATGGCTGCACACGTTGCTGTGGTCACGTATCCAAGTGTGTTTGCGAAAGACCTGTGCGAGCGGTCAGGGTTTGCACAAGGCAAGGGTATGGTTTGGGAGAACGGGGTGCATCTGCCGGGGTCGGGCTTTGCCGATGCGCAATCCGCGCGCAGGGCGGGCGATCAGCGGTTGGTGTTTGGCTATCTGGGTGGTCCGTCGCAGATCAAGGGGTGGCCACAAATCAAAGCGGCTTTTGGGGATGTGGCGCGCAATGATTTTAGGGTGAGGGTCGTTGAGGGCACACAAGATGGGTCATGGTGGCGCGGCGTCGATTTGAGCGGTCTGCAAGGCGATTGGAAGGTGGTTCCTCGTTTTGAGCAGTCGCAGATGGACGCGTTGTATGCCCAGATAGACGTGTTGTTGTTCATGTCGCAGTGGAAAGAAACCTATGGGTTGGCGATCAGGGAGGCACTGGCGCGCGGCATTCGGGTGATCCAGACAGATAGTGGCGGCACGGTTGAGCATTTGGGGCCAATGGACACGCCGCGTATTGCGATTGGTGCGCCGCATGGGCAACTGACACAGGCGATCGAGGGTGTGCTGGCTGCGCACCCGCATGTACAGGAACCGGTTCCTGTTCAAAGCTTCGATGCGCAAGCGGCTGAGTTTGAGGGTATGATTGAGGCCCTGCTTTAGAATGCAAAGTCATCCTCGCTTAGGTCGGCGCGGTTGACGTTCTCAAGGAAGATCGAGGTGTTCTGGCCGGTTGTTATCAGAATACCGCCGCCTGTCTGACCCGATGCCGCCAGAACATCCTCTAGATCATTTAGGCCGCTGATCTGGATAAGGTTGATCACCTCGTCAGGATCGTTTGGGTCGAAATCGGCAATGACATCATCGCCAGGGAGTATCCGAAACTCTGTGTATGAGGCTTAGCCCATGCGGTTTTGACGGGTCATTTATTGAACCGTTCGGGGTATAGGATAGCGAACTGGTTTCGCGCGGCAACCCATTCTCTGACGC
>Ga0115564_10000073_pt1 | contig 97477 bp, 101 predicted proteins | sample COGITO_mtgs_1105_7_FD_88680 | JGI IMG/M metagenome (GOLD analysis project Ga0115564, IMG submission 88680) | Pelagic marine microbial communities from North Sea - COGITO_mtgs_110523 | ecosystem: Environmental > Aquatic > Marine > Epipelagic | place: Germany:Helgoland, sampling site Kabeltonne...
CGCACCAAGGGAGTTACCGTCGAGGTAAATATCGCCTTCCGGCAATTCAAAACGCTCACGCAGATGGGCAATCGGATCAGCACCATCCATTTTGATCGTGTCCTCGCGGGTAATTTTTCCTACAGATGCAGTCATTTTTCTATTCCAGATGTTCGACAATTTGTGTTGGGCTTACACGATTTCCGTTGAATGCCATACGTTCTTGATAGGCATATAGTTGTCCAAGCTTCCAGGGCCAACTTCGCAGCCATAGCTACTGGATTTCACCCAGCCCCACTAGTTTGTTGCGAACTTAAGGATCCGATGACCTCAGAAAGCGTTGCCCAACCAAAGAGAAAACCGTTCAATAAGGTCGATGTCGGCGCAGGTTCATATGAACGATCTTCTGAATTAAAAACTAGATGACATAGATCACAGAGAACGCCGACTGACTTGTGACTTTTACTCAAAGCTATAGCCTGAAGTTGATTACTTGAGTGTTGCAGCTCGCTCTACGAACGCAACAAAGGAATGCAATGTCACGTCTCATCCGCATCATTTATAGCAGCGCCGCTACGACCCCTTTTGGCCATGATGAGCTACTGACGCTTCTAGGAAAATCACTCATCAAAAACGCTGATCTATAAATTAGCGGAATGCTATTACATATTGATGGCAGTTTTCCGCAGGTTATCGAGGTCGCAAAGTTGAGATCGATGAACTATTCGAGAAAATCGCAGTTGACCATCGTCACGGAAACATCGTCACAACCGTGCGGGAAATCATCCCTAAAAGGGCCTTCGAAGATTGGAGCAAGAGGTTTACCGAAGTAAGTCTCGATGACCTGGAACAAATAACAGACTAGAGCGATTTTCTATCTAATCCAGAAGCGTTGCACGCCTTGGTTCCTGGACGCGCCCAGAAATTTCTGAAAGTTTCTAAAGATGGTCATTGGAGAAGCAGAACACTCATATGACCTCGCTGATTGAACATCTGTCGTTGTTGAAGCAGGCAAAGAAATTCTGGAAGCATAATCCAGTGTGGATGCCCGAGATTGAGCAGGATCGCGCGCTAAAAGGCAGGGGGCGTTGCACGATTGTGACTACGATGAAGAACGAGGGTCCGTTCATCTTGGAGTGGATCGCTTACCATCGTGCGATCGGGTTTGACGACATCATTGTTTACACCAACGATTGTATTAATGGCACCGACACGATGCTGCAAATGCTGGAACGTAAAGGCATCTGCTAATGGCGCGAGAACCGGTTTCGCGAAATGGATTTGAAGCCGCAGTACGCAGCGCTTCAATCGGTGGAAGAAGAAAACGTCATTCAGAACGCCAAGTGGGCGACCTTTATTGGCGTGGATGAGTACGTGAATATTAAGGCCGGCGATGGGATTTTGGACGCGCTTTTCGCTGCTGTGTCGGACGCCAATATGATCGCGATGACATGGCGTTTGTTCGGCAATGGCGATGTACATGATTATGTGGACGGGCCGATCACCGAACAGTTCCTGCGCTGCGCTCCCGAGTTTGTGCGCAAGCCGCATCAGGCGTGGGGTTTTAAGACGCTGTTCCAGAATATCGGGCTGTTTAAGAAGCTGGGCGTGCATCGACCCAAGGGTCTGAACCCGCAGCTTTGGGAAGACATCAATTGGTTCAATGGCTCTGGCAACCCTTTGCCACGCAAGATGTTTAGTAATGGCTGGCGTTCGACGATTGAAACCTATGGCTATGACCTGGTGCAGCTCAATCACTACGCTGTGCGCTCTGCCGAGAGCTTTCTGGTCAAGTGGGATCGTGGTTTTTGTGAACCACGTGGATCGTGATCAGGGGCTCGATTATTGGTTTCGCATGAACAACAATTATGAGGAAAAGACTTCGATCATGTTGCGCCTTCCTATGATGAAAGAAGAGCTGGCGAAGTTGATGAGCGATTCAGAGATTGCGGCCGTGCATGAGCATTCGGGCGCTTGTTACCTCGCTAAGATTGATGAGTTGAAAGCCACGGAGAACTACTCGAAGTTCTTCGCAGAACTCACAAGCGAGCGTCAGGAAAAACTGGCGCGCTTGCATCTGCATTTCGGATCAAACGTGTTTCTGTCAAGGCCAACGGTAGTGCCCGACGAAATAGTCGCGAAAGAGATCGAGGACGAGTGGTTCTTTACTGTCGAGCTAGAGGGCGAAACAGTGCATTAAAGCTGATGCAGGGTCAGCCAATCCGCCACAAGGGCAGGGGTATCGGCACCTTCGATTTCGATGCTGAGCCCATGCATCTGTAAGATCGCAGATTCGCCTTTAGGCATTGCAGATTTTAGCACAAAATTTCCCCGAATACGACTGCCTCCCGGAACTGGCGCGAGGAAGCGGATCTTTTCAAACCCGTAATTAACAGAGGCAGTTTGACCTTCAATCCCCTGCATCACTTCATAGGCAAATGCGCTTGCCATCGATAGAGTTAAATAACCATGTGCAATGGTGCCGTCGAAGGGCGTTTCCGCCGCTGTGCGGTCCGGATCGAGGTGAATGAATTGATGATCCTCTGTCACATTGGCGAAGGCAGTGATGCGAGCTTGATCCATCTCTATCCAGCGAGAGGGTGGCAAAGGCTTGCCTATGCAAGGGGTTAGTTTTTCACAGATGTTGTTCGCTCTATTCATGCCAACAGCCTAGCGATCTGCTTGACAGGTTCAAGCAAAGGGAGCCATTTGACAAAAAGGAGAGTCCCATGAGCGATCTGCTGTTCCCCGCGCCACTTGTTCACACAATTCCTGTTGAAGGCGAAAGCGCGGCGTTCCCGATTCACCGGATTTTTTGCGTGGGGCGCAATTATGCCGCCCACGCTGCCGAAATGGGCAATACTCCTGATTACGAAGCACCGTTTTATTTCACTAAGTCGCCTGCGCATGCGATCGATAGTGGTGCGCGCATTCCTTATCCGCTGGAGACCAGCAACTATCATCACGAGATGGAGCTGGCGATTTTGATCGGCGCCCCTGCCTTTCGGATTGCTCAAGAAGAGGCGTTGAGCGTGGTTTATGGGTATTGCTGCGCGCTCGATATGACGCGGCGCGATTTGCAAGGTGCGTCAAAGGACAAGCGGCGCCCTTGGGACACAGGCAAAGATTTCGAAGCCTCTGCAATTTTCGCACAGGCGCGTAAAGCGGAAGCCTTTGGCACCGTGACGGATCAGCGTATATATCTCGAAGTGAATGGAGAGATGCGGCAGGATGCGAGCTTTGCTGAGCTAATTCATTCAGTGCCTGCGGTGATTGCGGATCTCTCGAAGTACTATCACTTAAACGCGGGTGACGTGATTATGACCGGGACACCCGCTGGCGTGGGTGCTGTCGTGGCTGGTGATATTTTGCGTGGCGGCGTTGAGGGTCTTGCACCCATTGAGTTGAAATTGAGCGCCCCCGAGTAGTTTTTACGCGTTTCAGGTTAGGCCCAGATTGGCAAATTTTGCCAGAGCGTTCCAAGCTCTGCCTCCAACCGTTCCGCAAGGTCTAGCGCGAATTCATCGTCGTGCATGGGCGCGACTATTTGCACCCCATTGGGCACGCCATCTTCAAGATGGGTCGGGATCGCAACCGAGGGCAAGCCAAGAAGGGCGACTACAAACGAGGGTGCTTGTGCGGCTAAGAGATCAGGGATTTTGGCGGGGTCTTTGAAGTCGAGATCATTCTCGAACGGCGCGATCAAGGATGTCGGCATCAAGAGCGCGTCTACCTCTTCAAACATCATTGACCACATGCGTTGTAGCTGTACCCGACGGGTCAACCCGGCTAGAAAATTGGGCATGTCCAAGAGGCGAAATCGCTCTTGATAGGCATCAACTGTGCGGTTCATTTCAGGCGAGCCATGCTGCGTAACAACTGCGCGTGTCATATGGTGCGTTTCTGTGAACAGCAGTTCACCCCAAAGTTCGGCGCATTCGTCGATGTGGGGCGGGGTGATGTGTTTCACCTCAATTCCTGCGGATGTGGCCGCATTGGCCGCATGTTGAATTGCGTTGGCAACCGCGTTGTCTATATCTGTCGCGAACGGGTTGGCCGCGATCCCGAGCGTGATTTTATCATCGCGTGCTCGCCCTCTCGTTGCGGTGTTCACTTGCATTGGATCGCGCGGGTCACGTTTTGACATGACCGTAAGACCCGCGCGCACATCGGCAACATTGCGCGCGATTGGACCTTGGACGGACATCATTTGCGTGATTGGAGGGCGTTCAGCCGGCGCATTTGGGTTCATCGATGCAATGCGGCCCAAAGAGGGGCGGATCGTCGCCACACCACAGCAATAGGCTGGATATCTTAGCGAGCCACCAAGATCATTGCCATGTGCAATCGCGCCGATTCCAGAGGCGACTGCAGCAGCAGCGGCACCACTGGACCCACCAGGCGTGAGGGCAGTGTTCCAAGGATTAAGTGAGACGCCATGCAACGGATTGCTTGTTGACCAGCGCATTGAAAATTCAGGCGTGTTCGTGCGCGCAATGATCACCGCTCCAGAGGATTTGAGATTCGCCGCCACAGGCGCATCGCCTGGGCCTGTCATATCCTTGAAAGCAGGCACCCCATTGGTGTTGGGATAGTCAGCCATATCGATGTTCACTTTCACCGTGACTGGAACACCAAAGAGCGGGCTGGCATCATCCGGCACGCCCCCAGTATCCAGAGATCTCGCCACTTCAAGTGCGCCGTCAATCAAATGGGTGACCGCGTTCAAAGTTGGGTTAGCCTGTTCCATGCGCGTCAGGTGCGCTTGTGTGACCTCAGTAACAGAGACGTCTTTGGCACAGATATGCGCGGCTGTTTCAACAGCGGACCAGCGGATGATATCGGACATTACGCACGCCTACCTTATATATGCGTTCATGGTCAGCAGCTCGTACTCCGCTACTTTTTCGGCGTTTTGATTAGTCAGCGTCACGTGCCAACGCACCTCGCCATACTCTTCGTTGCGAGGGGTCTTCTTTTTCACGGTAAGACGCACTTTTATGCTGTCTCCCGCCTCGACGGGCTTCATAAAGCACAGATTGTCGAGGCCTGTGTTGGCCAGAACGGGGCCTTCATTCGGCTCTACGAACATGCCGGCCGCGAAGCTCAGCAACAGATATCCATGCGCCACACGACCGGGGAAAAACGGGTTACGTTTGGCCGCAGCGTCATCCATATGCGCGTAAAATGTGTCGCCCGTGAAATGCGCGAAATGTTCGATGTCGTCCATACTTACAGAGCGGGGATCGGTGTGGATCGTTTCGCCAATCTCGACTTCGTGGAAGGTGCGCGTGAACGGATGGGCGGGTGCGGGTTTCTCTTTCGCGCCGTCGACCCATGTGCTGCCAATCGCGGTCAGGATATCGGGGCTACCTTGGATTGCAGTGCGCTGCATGTAATGCATCACGCCGCGCACGCCGCCCAATTCTTCGCCACCGCCTGCACGACCCGGACCGCCATGCACCATGTGGGGCAGGGGAGAACCATGACCGGTGCTTTCTTTCATAGAGTCGCGGTTGTTAAAATAGAGCCGCCCATGAAAGGCACCTGCCCCAAGCGCAACGTTGCGTGCGACCACAGGGTCATGCGTGATCACCGACGCCACGAGAGAGCCTTGGCCTTTGTTCACCAGCGCGATTGCATGATCGACATCGCGGTAACCCATTACGGTGGAAACGGGGCCAAATGCTTCTGTGTCGTGCACGCGGTTTGCCGTATCGGGAGTGGTGCAATGAAACAACATCGGCGTGAGAAACGCGCCTTTGTGTTCGTGGAAGTCTTTGTTGCCGTAAACCTGTTCCGCCTCAGCGCCAATGATCGCAGCTTTGGCTAATACATCGCGCTTTTGCGCGTTCGATACCAATGCGCCCATGCGCGTTTCGGCCTTGTTAGGGTCTCCTATCACGGTTTTAGAGAGCAGATCAGAGAGCGCGTCAATAACCGCGCTCACGTAGTTTTCAGGTGCAATGATGCGGCGGATAGCTGTGCATTTTTGACCCGCTTTGGTGGTCATTTCGCGCTGTGCCTCTTTGATGAAGAGCTCAAATTCAGGCGTTCCGGGCACCGCGTCTGGGCCGAGAATAGAGGCGTTGAGGCTGTCTTGCTCTGCGACGAAACGGATGGAGTTTTCAAGGATATGTGGGGCAGAGCGCAGCTTTAACGCTGTCTGTGCGGAGCCTGTGAAACTGACCACATCTTGCAAGGTGAGTTGATCAAGCATGGTTCCCAAACCACCGCTGACCAGCTGCAAAGCACCGTCCGGTAACAGCCCGCTTTCCAACATCAAGCGCACTGCAAGTTCTGTGACATAGCAGGTGGCCGTCGCGGGTTTCACGATCGCAGGAACCCCGGCAAGAAGCGTCGGTGCGAGTTTTTCCAACATGCCCCACACAGGGAAGTTGAATGCATTGATATGGACCGCGACGCCCTGCATCGACGTGCATATGTGTTGACCGAGAAACGTGCCATTGCGCGAGAGCTGTTCAATTTCACCATCGATGTAGACATGCCCATCGGGCATTTCGCGACGTCCTTTTGAGGCGAAGACAAACATCGTGCCAATGCCGCCATCGACATCAATAAGGTGATCCGATTGCGTTGCGCCTGTCGCGAAGGACAGATCATAAAGTGCTTGTTTGTGGGTGTTGAGATGTGCGGCTACTGCTTTGAGCATCCGAGCGCGATCATGAAACGTCATCTTGCGCAGGTTCGGCCCACCAATGGTGCGCGCGTGTTCCAGCATTCCTGCAACATCAAGGGATGCGTTTCCGGCTTGCCCCATCAACTCGCCTGTGACCGCGTTCTCGATCGGTCGCGCGCTTGAATCTGGTGCAATCCATGTGCCCGCAGCGAAGGAATTTATCTGTAGCAAGCCCATATCTTTGATCCTTTGAAAACACGCTTGCGTTATTAATTGACCGCTTGGACGGCTTATGCAAGACATATCTAAATGCGCGATGGGAGGGCGACGATGACACCACAGGACAGAGCCAATAAATCTAGTGATGCGCTATGGGTCAATGATCACGCGTCTCATTGGATGGGTATTGAGCGCGGCGAGGTCATTGAAAGTGGCGCGCGCATGTCGTTGTGTGTGCGAGAGCATCATTGCAATGGGCATAACATTTGCCATGGCGGTGTTATCTTCACGCTTGCTGATACGGCATTCGCGTTCGCCTGTAATTCTCGTAATCAAAATACAGTTGCGCAGAATAATATGATTACGTTTATCGCCCCGGGCCAGATTGGGGATGTGTTAACCGCAAGCGCGCGCGAAGTGTCTCTAACTGGGCGGAGTGGCATTTATGATGTGCGCGTTGTTAACCAAGATGGGACATTGATCGCAGAGATGCGCGGTTTGTCGCGCGCGATAAAAGGCCAATTATTTGACGAGGAAGCACCATGAGCAAACTCACTCCAAATGCATCGATTTTAGACCCTATTGAGATTGCAAGCCGCGATGAGATTGGCGCGCTCCAGCTGGAGCGGATGCGTTGGTCTTTGCGCCATGCCTATGACAATGTCGCGATGTATAAGGAGCGCTTCGACGCGGCGGGTGTGCATCCCGATGATCTGAAATCTCTAAGTGACTTGGCGAAGTTTCCCTTCACCGTGAAGGACGATCTGCGCGACAATTATCCGTTTGGGATGTTCGCCGTTCCGCGGACGGATATCATGCGCATTCATGCATCTTCTGGCACCACGGGAAAGGCCACCGTTGTTGGCTATACCGCGAATGATATTTCGAATTGGGCCGATCTTGTCGCGCGCTCTCTAAGGGCGGCGGGGCTGCGCAAGGGTGATCTAATCCACAACGCTTACGGCTATGGCTTGTTCACAGGTGGCCTTGGCGCGCATTACGGGATTGAACGTTTAGGCGCAACTGTGATCCCTATGGGGGGTGGTCAAACGAACAAGCAGGTTGGCTTGATCAATGACTTCAAGCCACGTGGGATTTTGGTAACGCCGTCCTATATGCTCAACATCCTAGAGGCGTTTCATAAGGTGGGTCTCGATCCGCGCAAAAGCTCGTTGGAGGTTGCGGTCTTCGGCGCTGAACCCTGGACGGAAGCCATGCGCACAGAGATTGAGGATGCGTTTGATCTCAACGCGGTCGATATCTACGGGCTCTCCGAAGTGATGGGGCCGGGCGTTGCGAATGAGTGTGTTGAAACCAAAGACGGACCTGTCATTTGGGAAGATCATTTCTACCCTGAGATCATTGATCCCGTAACGGGCGAGGTGCTGCCCGATGGGCAAGAGGGGGAGCTGGTCTTTACCACGCTCACCAAAGAGGGCATGCCGATTATCCGCTACCGCACCCGCGATCTGACGCGGCTTTTGCCGGGCACTGCGCGGTCTATGCGCAGGATTTCCAAGATCACTGGACGCTCGGATGATATGATCATTCTGCGCGGCGTGAACGTGTTTCCGACACAGATTGAGGAACAGGTGATGGCGACGGGCGGGCTTGGTCCGTATTTCCAGATCGAGCTGAATAAATCTGGGCACATGGACGCGATGCGTGTGCATGTTGAAATGCTGCCTGATGCAAATTCAGAGGCCAGCAAAGATGCAGCTGCGCAGATGCTCGCCAAGCGGATCAAAGACATGGTTGGTGTTTCTACCGAGGTGCATGTGGGCGATCCCGGCACTGTCGCGCGCTCGCAAGGCAAGGCTGTGCGCGTTGTGGACAAACGGGGGTGAATCATGGCCCGTCCTATCGCCAAAGATCACAGTGAGAAGCGCGCGCATATCCTGCGCGTCGCCGCGCGCGTGTTCGCCAATGGCGGTATTGCGCGCGCGTCTATGGCGCAAGTGGCGGAGGCCTGCGGTGTCTCCAAGGCGAACATTTATCACTATTATGACAGCAAAGACGCGTTGGTGTTTGATATCCTCGACAGCTATCTGCGCACTTTGCGGGATCGTTTGGCGCAGCTTGATGGGCAGGGTGAGAACCCAGCGTCGCAACTGTTGCGTTTTGTGAATGAAACCTTGTTGGCCTATGAGGGGATGGACGCAGAACATCAGATCCAGACAGACGGTATCGCCAGTCTGGGCCGTAAAGAGCAAGAGATCTTAAAGTCCTATCAACGCGATATGGTCGTGCAATTGGGGGACATTCTAAGGCTTTGCGCTCCCCCGCATTTGGTCGGCACCAAAGCCGAATTGAAAGCTACAACAATGTCTGTCTTTGGCATGCTGAACTGGTTTTACATGTGGAACCGCAACGCAACGCAGGTGGATCGCACGCGATACGCAGAGCATGTGGCCGCACTCGTGTTGGGGCGTACTTAGACTTAGGTCTGCTCAATCATGAAGACATCAAAGAACTTTGAGAGCTCTGCATGTGCCGTGATCGGCAAGATCGAGGCGATATGTTGATCTGGTCTGACGATCACAATGCACCCTGAGTGTCGATCAATACCACGAATATCATAGACGTCGTTGTCTTCTTGTGGCTGGAACACTTTTTCATAGTCACGCAAGCCATATTTGCCCTTTGCAGGCCACAGATATCCATGCAGATCGTGCATGGATAAATCGTGTTGCTGGAAGACGGCATAGGTGTCGATAACCGCATCTATATCCGCGCCTTTTGGCGTATATTTTTGCACTGGCGATGTGGGGTCTTTCGCCAGAAACTCGGCGAGTTGATGGGCGTTGGAAGATGTCTGTGTTGGATCTTGCGCCCCGCCGAACACGAAAATGCGCCAGCGTCCATCTGCTTTGACGAGATGGCCCAGATGCTGAATTCCGCCATCAGCGACGCGATTGGCCTCTGCGGAGTGGAAGCGTTGACCGATTTTGTAACCCGTTGCGAGATCTTGGTTTTCTTGGGCGGTGCAAATGTAGGAGGGGAAATACTCGATTGAGGTTCCACTGACAAACCCACTTTGGCGTTTCATGAAGGTTTCGATCTTGGCTGTATCGACTTCTGCCTTTGCAGATCCATCACCCGCGGTGGGCCGCGTCGCTACGATGCGTGACAGTTCCTTATCTGCGTTGATCAGTTGATTCGCGACTTTGCGTCGCTCTGTCGTGTAAGTCGCCAGCAACGCAGGTTTGCTTTTGCCTTGCAGAACGGCAGCCATTTTCCAGCCGAGGTTGAAGGTATCTGGTAGGGACGTGTTCAGACCCCACCCTCCTTTGGGACTGTGTGTATGGCAGGCATCACCGGCGACGAAAGCACGCGGGATGATGTCATCAGCGCTATTTGCTGCGCGGTTATCAAACCGATCCGCGAGACGTTGGCCCACAGAATAGATCGACCACCATGCCACTTCTTTCACGTCCAAAGTGTAGGGGTGAAAAATCTTTTGCGCTTTCGCGATGATATCGGTCTCGGTCAGTTTAATGTCTGTCGCGCGCTTGTTTTTGTCGATCAGGTCAAGCTCAACATAAAAGCGGATAAGATATCCGCCTTCACGCGGGATCGTCATGACCGCGCCATGGTCTTTGGACTGGATAAAACTTTTGACGCGGATGTCGGGGAAATCCGTGTTGAGCAGGATATCCATCACGCCCCAAGCTTTGTCGGCGCTGTCCCCCTCAAGTGCAATATCAAGACTTTTGCGCACGCGACTGCGTCCGCCATCAGCCCCAACAGCAAAGCGCGCTTTAACTGTTTCGATCTTGCCGTTGCCTGCATCATCAACCCGCTTGAACGTCGCTGTGATAGGATGCGCATCAAGGTCTTGCGTGAGGGTTTCATCAATCTCCAGATCAAGCAATTCGCGGCTGTAATGGGGGCGCAAGTTGGTCATCGTGTTCGCCATCCCGTCAAGCAGAAGCTCATGCAAACGCGCCTGATTGACGATGCCGTGCTTGAATTCCGACATGCCAAGACGCGCGTCGGCGATCTTGTATTTGCGTTTGATGTTGTTCGGATTGGCTGTGTCCGGCTCCCAGAACGTGTTCTGCATCAGCTTGTAGGTTTCTTTTTCAACCATTTCAGCACTGTTAAAGGCTTCCATGATTTCGATCGTACGACAGGAAATGCCATCTGCGCGACCGAAAAGCAAAGGGCCTTCGGCCATATCCACGATACAAGTTTTAACATCGCTGAACTCTGACATCTGACGCGCCATGGTCAGGCCTGCAGGACCAGTGCCAACGATCAGCACGTCCACCGTTGTGGGCAAATCTGCGATAGGTGGAATGGGATAGGCTTTGCGCGCCGAATCTGGAACCTGATAGTTACCCGGTTTGAACCCGTTGAGATGAAATTGCATTGTAAGCCTCTTTTTGAAAACTGTTCTGTTAGCCGATGTAGTTTGCAGCGAGTTTTGTTGCAGTCTTTATGAAACGCGTGTTGCGAGTGGTGCCACCGTCTTCACCCCTTCGCGTGATATTCCATCCAACATATGTCGTGGCCCGTAGTGCCATGAACAAATCAAAAGTGCCAAGATCAATAGGGCGGATCTGCGTATATCCGTTGATAAGCGCCTGCTTTAGGTCGGTAAAATCGGGCGCGCCTATGTGTTTTAGCAGCGCCGTCGCAAGTTCAAACATACGATAGCCAAACCCACCATCATCAAAGTCGATGAAGTGCTGCAGTCCCGTTTCATTAACCATAACATTCACCGCCACAAAATCCGCATGGATCAAGCCATGGTCTAGCTCGTTTGTACGCGTCGTCAGCTCTGCACGGGCTTTTTGACGAAAAACAGCGAGCAGCGCGCGGTCTTCTAATGACAGGCCAGGGTTTTCCCAAAATCTATCCCAAAGTGGTGCATCACCCAACAAACCCTCACTGTCCCAAGCGCAGCGGGTAAAGCCATCCGGTTGCTGCCAAGCATCGCAAATATCATGAAATCGTGCCATGTTTTGCCCAAGCATATGAAACAACGCCGCGCGTTTAGCGGGGTTGGATTGCTCTAGAACAACATCAAGCGTTTCGCCCGAAAGCCAGTCGAGTACATCAACTTGGACACCATCAATCACCTGCATGACGGCGCCTGAGGTTGAGCGGATCGGAGAGGGGACGCTTAACCCGCCAATGCGGATCGCGTTCATCCATTGGAGTTCTGATGCCAGCTCCGCATCGGTGCGATAATCTCGCCGATGCAAACGCAAAGCGTAATTTTTTGAGGGCGTCGTTACTTTATACACCGCGTTCTCACGTGCTGCGACAAGTGTGTAGCATGCGTCTGACAGACTCCAAAGTTGCAAGGCTTTGTCGACAGTCGCACTCATCGCGTTACCTCACTGAGGACGTCATCAAGCGTGTCGAACAATAGATCTGCATTCTCGATCGAGAAAGGCATAGGTGGGCGAATTTTGAGCGTGTTTTTGTGGCGGCCCAATTTGGAATGGATAATCCCACGCGAGCGCATCGCGTTGATGACGCGGTCGGTCATATTGCTGGCGGGGGTCTTGTTTGTGTGCTCCTTCACGAGTTCAGCCCCAAAGATCAGGCCCGAGCCGCGAACATCACCTATAATGTCATATTTTGCAGCCAGCGTAGTCATCCTTTTGCGGGCGTGATCGCCAACACGTTTGGCATTGGCTTGCAGGTCTTGTGCCTCTATCTCCTCAAGTACTGCCATGGCTGCCGCGCAAGAGACGGGATTGCCACCAAAAGTATTAAAATAGCGATACCCTTTACGGAAGGCCGCAACGATATCACGGTTCGCGACAACGCCGCCAACGGGATGGCCGTTGGCCATCGGTTTGCCCAGCACCATGATGTCTGGAACAACGCCCATTTTCTCATGCGCCCAAAGATGTGTGCCAGTCCGCCCAAAGCCCGATTGGACTTCGTCGCAGATCAACAATCCACCGGCTTTGCGAACAACGTCAGCGATAGGTTTCAGCCAGCCATCTGGAATGTCGGGGAAACCTTCGTTCAGGAAATAGGGGCACACGACAAGGGCGGCAAAGCCTGTGCCATCCTCAATAAGCCTTTCGATTTGTTCCGCGACGTGCGCTGCGAAAATCGCACCATCAGGGTTGGGATGGCGATAGCTGTCGGGGGCATCCACAAAGCGGAAATATTGCCCAAGGCCGAAGCCGACGGTTGGGATATTTGACTTTGACAATTGGCTGACCAGCGATGTGTTGCCGTGATACGTGGCATCCGTCGCAATGATGCCACGCTTGCCCGTTACTGCTTCGGCCATCCGCAGGGCAATGTCGTTAGCTTCCGATCCGGTACAGGTCAAAATCGCAGTGTCCAGCGATGGATCCATCGTTGCCGTCAGCCTTTCGATATAATCCAGAATGCCATCATGCAGATAGCGCGTATGCGTATTGAGCGTGCCCGCTTGGCGACAAATCGCTTCGACCACGCGTGGATTACAATGGCCCACATGCGGAACATTATTGTAGCAATCGAGATATTTGCGCCCCTCGGAATCCCACAACCACACACCTTCGCCGCGCACAAAATGTACGGGTTCCTCGTAAAACGTCGACACATTCGGTCCCATCAAACGAGCACGATCAGCAAGGAGCTGTTGAGTTGTGCGGGTCATAGTACACTCCAGAAATCATCGTGAGCGACGATCAATTACTTATTCCAGTGTTTGCGATTTAGCTTGGCTTTTCGTGGCCGCCGCAAAGCCCGCGTCGATGGCGTTCAACATGATGGTAACGTCGTCTTCAGTCAGCACGAGAGGGGGCGACAAGATCAGGTTCGGTCCGGAGACGCGCACCATCGCGCCATTATCGTAAGTGACGTCTTGGACGGTCTGTGCCGTATCCGCATCAATTGGCTTTTTGGTGGTGCGATCACTGACCATTTCCAGCGCGGTCATAAGACCGTGGCCGCCCCGCACATTCCCAATGATCTCATATTTCCCCATCAGCGCCTGTGCACCTTCAAACAGTTGCGTTCCGCGTGCAGCAGCATTTTCAATCACGTTCAGACGTTTGGTTTCTTTTAGACAGGCTAGAGCAGCAGCAGCCCCAACCGGGTGACCTGAGTAAGTGTAACCATGGCCGATCTTTGCGGCAGGGTTGTTTTCAAACACCTCCACAACGCGGTGACCAAGCATCAAGGCACCAAACGGAAAATATCCATTGGTAATCGCTTTGGCAGTGCACATCATGTCAGGCTGGATGCCCCAAAGGCGCGCACCAGACCATGCTCCCGTGCGCCCGTAGGCTGTAATGACTTCGTCAGTAATCAACAAAATGCCATTCCGGTTACAAATCTCCTGCACCATCGGTGCGAAGGATTTATGCGGTGGAATAACACCGCCCGCACCAAGAATAGGCTCCATGATCATCGCAGCAATCGTACCCGCCCCTTGGAATGCGATTTCATCTTCCAACGCTTGCACGCAAAGCTGCGCGAGCTTTTCGGGATCGGTCTCATTGAACGGATTACGGTACGTGTAAGGCGCGGGAATGTGGAAACAGCCGGGCAAAAGCGGCTCGTAGGCGGTGCGGAAGTTCGCGTTGCCATTTACGGATGCGCCACCGATATGCGTGCCATGATAACCTTTCTTGAGGCTCAGAAACTTCGTGCGACCCTCTTCGCCGCGCAATTTATGGTACTGACGGGCAAGGCGCAGGGCGCTCTCTACCGAATCCGATCCACCAGACGTGAAGAACGCGCGCGACATGCCATCGGGTTCAAAGAACTTGGACAATTCAAAAGACAGCTCAATCGCAACATCGTTGGATGTGCCGCGGAAGGTGGAATAATAAGGTAGCTTATCAAGCTGCGCCGCCATCGCGTCTTTGACAGGTTGGCATGAATACCCAAGGTTGACGTTCCACAGGCCACCAACGCCATCGACAACAGAATGCCCGTCGATATCAGTGATTGTCACACCGCCTGAGCCTGTGATGATTTTCGGAGGATTATCAATACTGTCTTTGGGCGACGTCATAGGGTGCCACATCAGGCGACCATTGTTTTCTTTAAGGAAGTTTGAATCTTTCATGATGTGGATTCCAATGCACGCGGCGAGGTGAATGTTTTGACCCAAAGGCCTTCGATGTCAGAAGGGATGAAGCCACCCCAATTGCGAGTAATATCGCGACTTGCAATCATCAGATGTTCTTTGATTATGTGCTCCAGCGCGGGTGTGAACCGCGTCGCGACGCTGGCAACTGAAACCGCACCTGCAAATTGCCCTGTTTGGTCGAATAAGGGTGTGGAGAGACCTACAACCTCGGCCTCATAGGTGTGCCTTGCGCCCCCGAAGCCAGTTTGTTGGATCGCTTGGACTGTCTCTCTCAACATCTGCGGTGTTGTCGCTGTCTTTTGCGTAAAAGAGGTAAGGTCAGCGAGTCCAGCCTCCATCAGATATTTAGGACCAAAAGCGAGAGCGCACAGGCCGGACGCAGTGGCATGTAGCGGAAACACGTCAATGTCGACGATCGCACGTGTGCCATGACGGGGAGATTCGCAGGACGCCAGACCGTAGACCTTTGTTCCAGAAAGCACGGTAACATGCGCCGTCTCACCCGTGGCACCTGCGAGATCAAACAAGGGGCCTTCAGCGCTGGATTTACGCGGTACAGTCGCTTCGCGGATCTCGGCAAGCTGTAACACCGCAGGGCCAAGCCGATAGTGTTTGGTAGCTGAATTTTGCTCAATAAAGCCTGTGACTTCAAGCGCCTGAAGATGACGATAGGTCGTTGCCTTGTCTCGTTTTGCGATGCGGCACAACTGCGACAGGCCAATCTCTGGCTGGCTCGCCGAGAAGTGGCTGAGAAGATCCAGAGCTTTGATCACGGACGACATCTGAAACGACCTTACTGCAGTTTGGGTAGAAAAAGTTTGACACAGGTTGATTAACAAGGCAACCTTTTTGCACAACAATGGTTCAATATATGAACCAATATAGGGAGGCAGAAATGACTAAATTTACGAAATCAATGACAGCCATGGCGCTTGCGCTGGCGTCTGTTGCGGGACCTGCGTTCGCGGAATATCCAGAGAAGCCGGTGGAGTTTGTTGTGCCCTGGCCTCCAGGTGATCTGGAAGACGTTCTGACACGCATGATCGCGGAAGATTTTTCCGCTGAGTATGGCGTTCCAACAGCCGTCGTGAACAAGCCAGGCGGCGGCGGTGGCCCGTTCCCCGGAGCGATCGACGTCGCGAACGCACCTGCAGATGGCTACACTGTCGGGTCCTTCATCATCGCGATCCCTGTTGTGGGCCCATTCATTGGCATTCCAGAGCTGAACCCGAATCCTTTCGTTCCGCTTGGCAACTTTCTGACATACCCGTTTGTGATCGCCGCTGGAGCAGATGCGCCTTATGACGACATGACCGGTCTAACTGCTCATGCGCAAGACAATGAAGTGGTGCTCGGCCACTTTGGCGCGCCTTTGGTGCCCACGCAGGTAACATTTGGTTTGGCCAAGGAAATGGGCTTCTCCTTCGCTGCGGACGCAGCGTTTGATGCGCTAGATTGCAACACGCTCGCATCAGGTGATGTCGATGTGATCAACACAACACTTCAGCTGATCTTGCCTTGCCTCGATACGGTCAAGGTTTTGGCATCAATCGGATCCGAACGTATTACGTTGACACCTGACGCGCCTACAGTTTCCGAACTCGCGCCTGCTCTGGACGTGGCATTGTGGAACGGTTTGTTTGTGAACAAAGACACACCACAAGATGTACAGGACAAAATTATTGCCGTTGCTCAAAAGACAATGATGTCTGAGCGTGCGCAGAAATTGGCCGCTGAAACAGGCGCTGCTGTCTACTGGCAACCTGCTGGCGAAGTGGTTGAGCAGATCAAGAAAGACATGGAGACAATGGCCGGTATCGAAGTGATGCTTGCTGAGTAATCTCAATTTGGTCGGGCAGCGTGTGTGTTGCCCGATCATTCTTTTTGGAAGGTTGACCATGTCGCGCGTCAAAACGCTTCAATCCTTGTTCAAACGCTATCGCCGCCCCGGAGACATTGTGTTTGCCTGGATTGTTCTTATCTTCTCGGTCTTCCTTTTGTCGCAAATATTTGATCAAACCGCCTATCAATCACGTGGCAAGCTTGTCGCACAACCACGCTTTTGGCCCGCTATTTCGCTAGGTACAATGTCGGTTTTTGCAGTTTTTCACCTTCTGGGCTCTGCTTTTTCCGAACGAATAGAAGGACGCTGGCGCGAGGTTTGGCATTGGATCAAATCCGTCGAATACGCAGGCTGGTTTATAGCCTATGCCGCATCGGTTCCCTACGCAGGCTACCTGCCCACAACGATCATTTTTGCGATTTTGCTGACCCTGCGATCAGGATACCGCAACGCTAAAATGATCAGTGCTGCTATCGTTTCCTCGTTTATCGTTGTTGTGGTGTTCAAGACCTTGCTGAAGGTTAATCTTCCCGCAGGTCGGATCTATGAGGTGCTGCCAGACGGCCTGCGCCAAATCATGCTGACCTATTTCTGATCGGATCCTAAGCAATGGAAAACATACTTCTTGGCCTAGAGATGCTGGCCCGCTGGGATGTGATCCTCGCACTCTTTATCGGGTCCATCGGTGGTGTCATCATAGGTGCGATCCCGGGTGTTGGCCCTGCGGTCGCCATTGCGATCTTGCTGCCTGCAACCTTCTCTCTTGATCCGATTGTTGGCCTGACGATGCTGCTCGGAATTTATGGATCGTCGATGTATGGTGGCGCGATTCCGGCGATCTTGATCAACACGCCGGGCACTGCGGTGAATGCACTAACGTCTTATGACGGCTATCCCATGACTGAGAAGGGTGAGGGGCATCGTGCTCTGTCACTGGCCTATTCCGCGTCCTTCTGGGGTGGCATTTTTGGTATCCTTTGCCTGATCCTGCTGTCTCCTGTATTGGCTTTAGTCGCCCCGATGTTTGGCAGCCGCGAAATTTTTCTTGCGGCATTGCTGGGCATCATTCTTGTGATCCTTGCCCATCGCGGCCAAATTTTTGCAACGGGAATGTTGGCAATGTTTGGTATTTTCTTGCAAACCATCGGGCTGGACTCAGTGACCTACACGCAGCGCTATACGTTCGATTATTCCTTTCTCAGTTCTGGCGTGAACCTGATCGTTGTCGTGCTGGGATTGTTCGCTCTGTCTCAGGCGTTTTTGTTGCTCGGCAATCCAGATAGCAGCCCTGATGCCAAGCCTGTAAAAGGGCGCATGTTTGTGGGTATACGCGAATTGATGAAGCACAAACGTGTCGCAACGGTCGCTTCCAGCTTTGGTGTGATCCTTGGGATGATCCCCGGAACAGGCGAATTCACCGCCCAATTCATGAGCTACACATATGCACAAAAAACTTCCAAATCTCCCGAGACATTTGGCAAAGGCGCTCCCGAGGGATTGATCGCATCTGAAGCAGCAAACAATGCGGTGCCTGCCGCGGCTATGATTCCTTTGCTTGCCCTTGGCATTCCGGGGGAAGCCCTAACAGCAATGATGTTGTCAGTATTTTATGTGCACAATGTCATTCCAGGGCCGCAACTTTTCCAGAATAATATCGATCTGGTGTATGGCCTATATTTCGCACTGATCGCGTTGAATGTCATTGTTATGGTGTTCTTGCTGTTCTCAACCAACCTGCTGACGAAAGTCATGCGTGTGCCGACCCGTTTTCTTGGCATAATAATTTTGATCCTATCCTTTGTTGGGGTCTATAGCCTGCGCAATTCGCTGACAGATTGCATGATTGCGGCAACCTTCGGTGTCTTGGGCCTTGTTTTAAAACGCTTGAATCTGCCGATCGTGCCCATCATTCTAGGCATGGTTCTGGGTGGCATTATGGAGGTAAAACTCCGCTCTGCGATGCCCCGCCTCAAATCACCGCTCGATATGATTGATCGACCCATTACGTTTATTCTGTTCGTAATCATCTTGCTAGTTTTGGCCTTGCATTTGCGAACTCTGTTCAAAGAATACCGCGCACATCAGCCGCAAGAAAATCACGACTTTCATGATAGCCAACAACGGTAGGACCTATGGACCAGCAACAGATCGACACTTTTCGAGCACAGCCCGTTTCGGCATTTTCGCACTTGATTGATGGCAAACATGTCCCCGCGTCTGATGGTGGAACGATGGATATCATCTCGCCCATCGACGGGCAGGTTTTGACAACCACCGCCAAAGGCACCGCCGCTGATATGGAGGCCGCGATTGCCTCTGCGCGTGCCGCGTTCGAGGATGGGCGTTGGGCTGGACAACCTCCTGCGGCGCGCAAAAAGGTGCTACTGAAATGGGCCGACTTAATCGATGCCAATGCGTTGGAACTCGCAGTCCTCGGCGTGCGCGACAATGGCACAGAGATCGGCATGGCCATTAAGGCAGAGCCAGGCTCAGCCGCAGGCACAATCCGTTATTACGCAGAAGCGCTCGACAAGATTTATGGAGAGATTGCACCGACCTCATCTGATATCCTTGGTATGATCCACAAGGAACCTGTTGGTGTCGTTGGCGCAATCATCCCGTGGAATTTCCCGATGATGATTGGTGCTTGGAAACTTGGCCCAGCCTTGGCGATGGGTAATTCAGTGGTGTTGAAACCCTCCGAGACGGCGTCACTTTCCCTGATGCGCATGTGCGAACTTGCGCTTGAGGCAGGTTTGCCGTCCGGCGTTTTGAACGCTGTGACAGGGGAAGGCAAAGTCGTTGGCGAAGCGATGGGGCTTTCGATGGATATCGATGTGTTAGTTTTTACAGGCTCTGGTGACACGGGTCGACGCTTGATGGAATACGCGGCGCGCTCCAACATGAAACGCGTCTATTTGGAGCTAGGGGGCAAATCGCCCAACATTGTCTTCGCTGACGCCCCCAATCTTGACGAGGCAGCTCAGGTCGTAGCTGGCGGAATTTTTCGCAATTCAGGCCAAGTCTGTGTCGCAGGCTCGCGGCTATTGGTGGAGGCGTCGATCCACGATGATTTTGTCGCTGCTGTTGCTAAAGCCACGACCCAGATGCGCGTTGGAGATCCCCTTAGCATGGAGACCCATATAGGCGCGGTAAACTCAGAGGTGCAATTGAAAGCGAATCTCAGGTTCGTCAAAACGGCGACCTCTGAGGGCGGCAAAATCGCTTTAGGTGGCACACAGATTTTGCAAGAAACTGGCGGCTATTACATGGAGCCAACGATCGTGACAGGCGTGACCCGTGATGCAACATTGACCCAAAAAGAGGTCTTCGGTCCTGTCCTTGGCGTCACCCCGTTTGAGACCGAAGCGGAGGCCATCGCGCTCGCCAACGCCACTGTCTACGGGTTGGCGGGTGCGGCGTGGACGTCGAACCTTGGCCGCGCCCACCGCATGATCCGTGGCGTGCGCACGGGTGTTATGCATATCAACACATATGGCGGCGCAGACGGCACCGTGCCCTTGGGGGGCGTCGGTCAATCTGGCAACGGATCAGACAAGTCACTGCACGCGATAGAGAAATATGTCATCCTCAAAACTGCGTGGATCAAGCTATGAGCGATAAAAACATTCTGGTGATTGGCACCTACGACACCAAAGACGACGAACTCGGCTTCCTTGCGAATGTGATCCGCGAGCAAGGCGGGAAAGTCGTGACAATGGATGTCTCCGTTTTGGGCGATCCCTCAAAGCCGTGCGATTTTGCCAAGCATGATGTCGCGAGCGAGGGTGGCAGTTCAATCCAAGCCGCAATTGACAGCGGTGATGAAAACAAAGCCATGCAAATCATGGCGAAAGGCGCGAGCCTGCTTGCCGCGCGTTTGCACCGCGAGGGCAGGTTCGACGGTATGATCGTGCTCGGCGGAACGATGGGAACGGACCTCGCACTTGATGTCGCCTCTGCCCTGCCTTTGGGCGTGCCGAAATATATCGTCTCCACTGTTTCATTTTCGCCGCTTATCCCTGCGCAGCGCTTGGCGGCAGACACACAGATGATCCTCTGGGCAGGGGGGCTTTATGGTTTAAACTCAGTTTGCAAAGCATCGTTGTCCCAAGCAGCAGGCGCGGTCTTGGGCGCAGCGCGTGCCGTGCAATTGCCAGACCCGAAGAAGCCTTTGATCGGGATGATGTCACTGGGCACATCCGCATTGAAATATGTGATCCCATTGAAACCTGCATTGGAAGAGCGCGGCTTTGAAGTCGCCGTCTTTCACGCAACAGGCATGGGCGGGCGCGCCTTTGAGAGCCTTGCAGCGCAGGGTGCTTTCGCCTGCGTTTTCGATTTTTGCACTCAAGAGGTGGGCAATCACGTGAACGGGTCAAATATTTCTGCGGGCGCTGATCGATTGACCAACGCGGGTGCCAACGGGACACCGCAAATCGTGGCACCGGGCTGCTATGATCTGGTGGATGTCGTAGGCTGGCAGCCTATCGCAGACAAATGGGATAAACATCTCAAACATGCGCACAATCGCTTGCTAACCTCTATCGTGCTGGCAGCTGCGGAAACCAAGCTTGTTGCACAGGCCCATGTGGACAGGCTCGCGCAGGCCAAAGGCCCTGTGAAGATGATCTTACCCACCCATGGGCTTGGTGAATGGGATCGAGAAGGTGCGGATCTACATAACCCAGACGGTCTTGCCGCGTTCTTGGCAGAGCTAGAGGTGAGTTTGCCCGATAATATCCAAGCGCACCGCCTCGCCTGCCACATCAACGACGCTGAATTTGCAGACAAAGCGCTTGAGATATTTGATGGCTGGTGTGCGGATGGTACGGTCGTGAGTTAGATTTTATAAATTTTACATAAGACTGATTATCAGATTTTTGGCTCTCATCAAATCTGCGCTGCACACTAAATCACGACCAGTGTGAATCATGTCGACGAAGCGGCCCCGCACCGAGCGTCCACTCCATCACCTGTCCCGAGACATCGATCGGGGCTTTCACACGAAATGCGGGACCCCATCCTGTTGTCTCACACTTCGAATCAAAATCTTCAGATGATTGAACAATCGCGCCCTCTGACACGCGCGCGCATCGATGCTGCGCCAAAAGATGCGCTGTGGCCGCCAATGACAAACGTGCCGATGTGATCTGACCGGTCGCGCGCTTTGACAAAGCTTCCAAAACGCAGGCAGCAACCAGATATCCCGTCGCGTGATCCAACGCCTGAACAGGTAAAGGCACGGGGCGCGCTTCACCAGATTCCTGCATCCCGAGCGCCGCAATGCCACAACTCATCTGCACCAAACTGTCAAAACCACGCCGCGCAACCCAAGGACCGCTCCAGCCATAGGCGTTCAGCGACACATCAATCATATGTGGGTTCAACGACCGACGCATATCCCGACCCAGCCCCAGATTTTCGAACGCATCCGCACGGTACCCGTGCACGAAAACATCCGCCTCTTTCATCAGGTCTTTCAAGCGTTGCACGTCCGTGTCCACGCGCAGATCAAGACCCGCACAGCGTTTGCCAAGCGTGACTTCCATTTCGACACTCGGCTCGGTCCAGAATGGCGGATCAATGCGCAAGATCTCTGCACCAAAGCCCGCCAAAAACCGTGTTGCCACTGGCCCTGCAAGGACGCGGGTGAGATCAAGGACTTTTAAACCAGCGAGACTAATCTTTTCAGGAAGCGAACGAGATGTGCACGATCCATGGGTCTCCCAATACACCAGAGGATTAGACGCGACCGCCCTGCCCTGCGGATGCTGCGCCCACTCCTCTGTGGTGCGCATAAACGACGCGCACCCACCAGCAGTAACAATCGCAGTTTCCAGCTCAATCCCTCTCCACGCTAAAACCGCCTCTCTCACAGCATCGCGGTCAACAGCGACGTTCAAAACATGCAAAGCAGCATCACGGTGATGGCGCGCGTTCGTGTGCAGCCGAATCCATCCGTCGGCACATTGATAATCACCCGCGACCTCATCCCAAAGCGAGGGCAGCTCCCATCCGTCAGGGCGCAACGTCATATCAAACCAGAGCGACGCAAGACGGCGATCCACGGTGACCGTATCGCTCGCCACACCACAATATCGCGCCAAAGCAGTCCCTGCTAAACCGATAGAGGCTTCTGCCATATCAGAGGTGCAATAGAACGAAGATAGATGCCCCCGCCCCGTCACCTGATATGGCGCGATCTGTTCGCCAAACACGGCACCGTTCAAGTCTTGCCAAAACGGGTTCTGCTCACTCATGCGGAAAAGCTTTCGCGGCGATGCCTGCCGCCTCTAACGCGGCTTTCACTGCACGTGCGATCTCAACCGCTTCGGGGGTGTCTCCATGCATGCAAATCGTATCGATCCGCGTTGGAATACGCTTGCCACTTTCCGCAATCATCGCACCCGCTTGCACCATCTCAACCATGCGCACAGCCGCAAGACCCGCATCATGAATAACAGCCCCCGGCAAAGCGCGATCCACCAAAGTAGCATCATCATTATAGGCGCGATCCGCAAAAATCTCGGCCGCATAGGCACAGCCAAGTGCTTCAACCGCCTTTTGCTGCTGCGTGCCAGCCAAGACCATGATGATGATCTCTGAATCAACTTCCAAAGCCGCGCGATAACAGGCTTCTGCCATTTCGTAGTTCTCGGAACACATATTCGCCAAAGCCCCATGCAGCTTCAAATGACGCACGTGCCCGCCTGCGACCTTGGCCATAGCTTGCGCCGCGCCCAATTGATAGCGCACCGCATTTGCCAATTGCGGCAAAGGCAAATGCATACGGTAACGCCCAAACCCTCTCAAGTCTGGAAAGCCAGGATGCGCGCCAATACCGACGCCCATTTCGACGGCCAATTTCATCGTCTGCGCCATCACATCAGGGTCCCCCGCATGAAAGCCACAGGCAATATTAGCAGAGGTCACGATATCCAAAAGTGCGCTATCGTTGCCAAGTGTCCAAGCCCCGAAGCTCTCGCCCATATCTGCATTCAAATCGACAGTCTGTGTCATTCATTTTCTCCTGATATTGCGCCGCTGATCAACTGATAGGACAACAGGTCATTTATGTCTGCTGGGTTGCGTAAAATTGGCGTACAGGCTTTCACTAATGCTGCACGCGCTTTGCGATCCGCGCGTTCGAACGCGATACCCTCTTCGCGGCTCACGAATGAGAACCGCAAAGTCTCGCCCACATCCGCCTGCGCCACCCTCGGTAAATCACACGGCAAGATCGCAGCAATCCTAGGGTAGCCCCCTGTCGTTTGACTATCCGCCAAAAGCGCAAACGGCGCCCCCTGCCCCGGAACTTGAATATCACCGGGAATCACAGTTTCAGACGGTATAGATTGACCGCCCTTAAGCGCAAAACTCACATCCGTCTCCAGCGCGATTCCTTGCCGATTGCCACGCGCCCCACGTGTGAAAGCCGTTCTCTCAAACGCCTCGCGCTGATCCTTTGAAAAGAGCAAGGTATGGGCTGTTGGCACCATGCGAATGGCACCACTCTTGGCATTCATCTGCGGCAGCTTAAGCCCAACACGATCTGGCGTAGCATCTGCCCCACAGGCGAGCGTTTGTCCGGCCTCGATCACTTGCCCCAGCCCCGCCCCACGATGCGTACTCGCAGAGCCCAAGAAGCGCGGTGTTTCAAGTCCGCCGCCAACTCCAAGATATCCATAGGTTCCGGCGCGCGCTGCACCAATGTCAAGAACCTGCCCGACCTCAACGCGGTGCACTGCATGATCCAGCAACGCTTCGCCATCCAACCGCAGATCCATATTCGCCCCCGCGAAAGCGATGCGCGTAGCTGAGAGAGCTTCGAATCGTCCTCCAAGACCCGCCAGCTCCAGAACGGCGGAGCCCTCTTGCCCGAGCAAAGCCCAAACCTGTGCCAAAGCCAATGTGTCTGCCGCCCCGCCCCGCGACAAACCGCTCGCCAACGTTCCGCGCCAGCCCGCGTCTTGAACAGTCACCGCAGGGCCGCAGTGTTCGACATAAAACGAGGAGGTCATGTCAAAGTCTCCAATCGCGCCCCGCCAAAAGTATCCCGGCGTAGATCCTCAATCTCTCCTGCGCTCGCTTGCGCGAACCGGACCACATCCCCAGCTTCAAACGCAAACGGCGTTGTGCGGTTCTTGTCAAAACATCGAAATGCAGTTTGGCCAATATGGCGCCAACCTGTCGGTGCCTCGAAACTAAAAATAATAAGCTGACGCACGGCGACAACCAGAGCACCGGCAGGTACTTTCGGCGCGACTCCGCCCATGCGCGGAATGTTCCAATGTGGCTCTAAACTGCCTAAATACGGCTGCCCCGGCGCAAACCCAAGTGTAAGAACACGTAGCCGTGAATCAGTAATTTGCGCAATCGTACTGGCTTCGCTTACACCAGCCAATCCCGCCGCTTCGCTAAGCTGTGGGCCATCAAAGCTACACGGAATGGTCCATCGCCTGCCTGGCTTAAAAGGCAGGCCAAGCCAGTCCTTGGCCCGCATCTCCGCCTCAATGAGTTGCACGGTGGCATCAAGATCGCCTGCAAGATCAAGTCGCAAAAAAACAGCGCTCAGAGACGGTGCGCTTTCAAGAATGCTTTGCAGTCTGAGCGAGTCAATATGTTGATGAAACGAGAAGGCCGCAACATTCGCCTGCTCTGTCACATCCGCCCCGAAACGTACAAGTACGCCATCCACACCGACAAACCTCAGTTCGGGGAAACGCTCTTGGGTGTGCACTATCATTTTTGCATCTTTTCAATCAATCTCTTCCACTGCATCACGCGATCTGAACAAGCAAACGTCACCATAGCGAAGTTGATTCGGTGAAAAAGCATTAAGCTGTCAGGTTTCACTCTAAAATTCTTAACGGGCAGCGTTTCTATATTTTTGTTTAATTTTAATTGGCTCTATGTCTAGTCCATAAGGACACCCCAAACTCATCAAAGCGCTACCCATTCTTAGACATAGTATCTCTTGCCTTAAACATGGTTTTCGCTCCTTACCCTGTCATAATAAAACGTCTAAGGGATCAGAATCGGTCCTAAGCCTGCGATGGGGGGCATGTAGGTCGGTTCTGCGATGAACTTGCTAAAGCATCGTATCGAAGAAACGTATGGCGCACTTGTGTTCGGCATCCTGAATGGCGATGTTGCTTGATGTGACGCAGATTAATGATCCTGCAGGCAGTGATTGGTTGTCTGATGAAGCGTTTGAAGCATTGAAAGGCAATATTGCGCGCCTTGGTCAAACCCAGCCCATTCGTGTGAGTCCCGTCGATTCTGATTGGCGGCCCAATGAAGGAAGTCCACTTCAAACAGATAGTGCGGTTGTCGTGCAACCTGGATGCCGTCGAATTGAGGTCTACTGTCTACTGGGTCTTCCTGTTTTAGCGATCCTTTCAACGGATTAAGGCGATGCCGCGCTCGCAAATTTGGAAGAGCGCTTTCACGAAAACATGATGCGAAAAGACCTGAACGGGATTGAAGAATTACTATCCATCGGATCGTTCACCGAAAGCCTATCAGACCTGAGCCAAGAAGAAATCGCAGCACGGCTGTCAGTGCTACAAGGTGACGTGTCTTTGGGCCTTGCCTGCGTGTCACTGCGCGAAAAAATCATGGATGAGGTTGATGTTGAAACCGCCCCAAAGCGAGAGTATCATATCATTGTTCCAAAGTTAAAGCGTGGGCCAAAACCAAATAAGAAAAACCTACCTAGGCCACTGACAATAAAATCTAAACGCGCAGTATACCCTTGGATATAATTGCAGGTAAAGCCGGCGTCAGGATAAACGCGAAGGGTAAAGGTCTGTCGAAACTTGAGCTGCAAAAAATTGCCGAGGACGTTTCAACCTACCTCGCATCGCGCGTGTAAGAGAACCGATGATTACCCATTTTAATTCCCTCCTAAGCGGGCAGGACGTGTCTAAGCTTACATTGGAAAACGATGACCTCACAGTTGGGATTTTGACCTATGGGGCGAGTGTTCAAAGCCTAATTTTCAGGGGTCAACCCGTCGTCTTGAGCAGTGACAATATTACCGATTACTTAGACCGTTACATCTACTGCGGGGCCATTGTTGGACGTGTTGCCAATCGGATTGCTCACGCGCGTGCGACGGTTAATGGTAATGAACATTCGTTCGACGAAAACGAAACCACTGGCAATTGCCTCCATGGCGGGGACGAGGGATCTAGCCAGCAGGTTTGGAGCGTGCTGGAACATGGGCCGCAACATGCGGTTCTGACGCTTGAGATGGTAGATGGACACATGGGCTTTCCTGGTCATTTGAAGGTGCAGGTGCGCTATCAGCTTTTTGAGTCAACACTGTGTGTGGAAATTACGGCAACGACAGATCGCGAGACCCTGTGCACATTCGCGCCGCACATCTATTGGAACCTTTCAAGGCAGGACACAATTAACGCGCATGTGATGCAGATTAATGCGGAGCACTATCTTCCAACTAATGAAAATAACGTGCCTACGGGTCAGATTGCACCCATGTCTGGCACGCGGTTTGATTTCAGAGAGACCCGAGCTTTGGGAGCGACGGCACTGGATCATAATTTTTGTGTTTCGCATGAGCGCGAAACGTTGCGGCCTGTGCTACGCTTAGTTTCTGAACACAGTGGAATTTCATTGGAGGTTGCGAGTACGGAAAGTGGCGTGCAGGTCTACGATGGGCGCCACATAGATCGATCCGGTCTCGCGATTGAACCGCAGGTTTGGCCGGATGCTATCAATCACATAGGCTTTCCCAATATGGTTTTGAAGCCAGAAGATACTTACAAAGCTGTGACTGAATTCAAACTGTCACAACGCGCGCGTACCTAGCCGCACAGCGCGGTTCGGGTTCTGCTTCAGGATATATTCCCCCATGGAGCGCGGCAAATCTTTGTGACCCTTATCGACGGGTTTCTTGAATGCTTCCCGCTGATAACGCGGCGAAATTTTGCGGGTGCGCAAGAGCTTGTAATACTCTTCGCTGGTCAAGGGCCCATCCAGTGCGCCGCGGATAATGAGCGACAGAATCCCCATCTCATTAAGTGATGATCCAAGGCGATGCCTTAGGAAAGGTGCGCGCAAATGTTCCGCATTTTTGCCCGTAAAGCGCGGCGTGTTGGGTGTCCAAAAATTCATAAAGATCATAGAGGATTGAGACTTTATTCGCTTGGTGTCGCGTCGCTCGATATGCTTGATGTTTTAAAGAGCATTAAGGCGGTGGGCGCCTCGCATGCTGAATTTGTGGTGCGCTAAACACGTTAGACTAGATCAATCTTCGATACGAATTTTTCGGCGCTTCTCGAGATTAATCTGTTTTTGACGCTCACGAAATCTATCTTTGTCCTGCTCGGACGTTTCACTGAAGCATTGCTGACAAGACACGCCAAGCTCAAAATTTCCGTGTTTCACATCTTCCGGCATGATCGGACGTCGACATCCATAACAAAGTTGATGCGGCCCGATTTCCAAACCATGGCCAACGGAGACACGTCGATCAAAAACAAAACAATCGCCGTTCCACAAAGATTTTTCTTCAGGCATCTCTTCCAAGTACTTTAAAATCCCACCTTTTAGGTGAAACACCTCTTCAACCCCTTGGCTTCGCAGATAACTCGTAGATTTTTCGCAACGGATGCCCCCCGTGCAGAACATCGCAACCTTCTGGTTTGCAAAGCGCTGCTTATTGTCTTCCCACCAAGCTGGAAATTCACGAAAATTCTTTGTTTTGGGATCGATTGCACCATCAAAAGTACCAATCGACACCTCATAGTCGTTTCGGGTATCAATCACGACGACATCTTCAGCACTTATGAAATCGTTCCAATCTTCTGGTTCAATATACTGGCCGACCGCGCCCCTTGGATCAACGTCGGGCTGACCCATCGTTACAATCTCGCGCTTCAACCTGACTTTGAGACGCGCAAAAGGTTGCTCTGGACTGGTGCTCAATTTCCAAACCAAATCTGCAAATCCCGGGATGCTACTCAGAAAACCCAAAATGGAATCTATATTTGCTGCTGCACCAGAAATTGTTCCATTGATGCCCTCATTGGCGATCAATAAAGTGCCTTTGATTTCCAGTTCTTCGCAATGCATTTTTACCGTGCTTTGCATTTGAACGGGATCAGCGACTGGCGCGAAGTGATAGAGAGCGGCGATTGTAAACATGCGCGGGTCAGTAGCGGATTTTGACCCTTCAATGCAAGTGACCTATTACAAGTCAACTACCGTGAAGGAGAAAATTATGCCCAAAAATGACGCGCTGCTCGTCATCGACGTTCAAAACGACTTTTGCGAAGGCGGATCATTAGCTGTGCCGCGGGGATCAGAGGTTATCGCACCGATAAATGAAATGCTGAAACATTCTCATATTAACGTATTCTCGCAGGATTGGCACCCAAGTGATCATAGTTCTTTCGCGGATGTTCATCCTAATAAAAACCCATTTGAAGTAATTTCCATGGCTTACGGTTCGCAAGTTCTGTGGCCGCGCCACTGTGTACAGGGCAGTGAAGGCGCAGAATTTCATAAGACTCTAAATGTGAACACTGCTCAGCTTGTCGTGCGCAAAGGATTTCGCGCAGAAATCGATAGTTACTCCACATTCTTTGAGAACGATCATACAACGGTAACAGGCCTTCACGGATACCTCACATCCAGAAGTGTCAGATCGGTAACGCTTGTTGGCTTGGCGTTGGACTTTTGCGTTTATTATTCAGCTATGGATGCGCGAAAACTCGGGTATGACGTTACAGTTGAAAGCCATGCGTGCCGCGCCATCGATCTTGATGGAAGTTTGGATACCGCTCTAACACAGATGAAAAATGCAGGGGTCGCCCTGAAATAGCGGCCCCATTGCCCGATTCGTTAATATTCTTGCATCACAGAGGAGGGTGAGCAGAGACCCGAGTAATAGGGGATTCCCCAGCCTAGCAAACACTAGGCCACCATTTTGAGTCGCGATGACGTCATTGTCGAGGGGTTCCAAAGATATGTGCGTCGACGGATTGCACATTTTGGAAAACGGCAGATCTTAACGGTTGTCGGTTCCTGTTTCGTAGCGCTTCTAACGACACCATTTTTTAGCTTGCTTGCTTTTGCCATCGCGCTCTGTGGCGAGTTATTGGATTGCTATAATCTCAAGTGGCAATTTTTAGCGCTTGATCAGGGCAAAAAATATAAGACTGTGAACATCGCGGCTATGACGACCGCTGCTTTTCAAGACTTATGAACTTCGATTTGCATCCTGTTGGCCGATCTTCTGCCACAGGGCGGAGCAGGTGTAAATTTCGCGCTCGTTTTTTTGATGTTTGCGGCGCTCAATGCTGGCTTGATTTGGCTCTATCACAAGTCTAGTTCTTTGATCCGGTTTGCCCCTTTATTCGCTTACATTTTAGGTCATAATTATCGATCAGTTGGGGCGATCAAACGCGCAGCTGAAACCCTTTACGGCCGACGCTCTAACGATGCTGATGATGACCTATATCGTCTATGTAATTTTGCAATATGTCGTGTTGAGTGATGCGAAACACCAAAAGAACAACCGACAAATTTTGGTGAAATCGCAAGCATTAGAAGCATCCGACAAACTGAAAAAGAATCGGAAGTGCAAGCGAGAAAGCTGTCACTCGCGGCACGAAAATTCTAAACATAGTATCATAATTTCAGACTCTTATGGGTGAATTTCTTGGGTGAACAAAGCATTTTCAAAAATCACAGGCTACATGCGCTCCGAAGCGATTGGCCGAACGCCTCCCGATTTTTTGAATGATGAGGCGATTGATTTAGAGGTCTCAAAAAAGATTGCGTAACACATTCAAACAGGTGACCCAATTCGCGCTGAGGTTTTGAATAAATGAAAAGATGGTGAAAAGGTCCGGGTTGAAACTAATATTGCGCCGGTCAAATTGGATAACAGATCTATTGAAACGATTGGTGTGATTGAGCGCAGATATTACTGCGATCAAAACGCATGAACAAGAGCTCGCCCATGCGGAGGTTCTCGCTGAGAAAGGGGAGCGCGCAAAAAAGCGAATTTCTTGCCACTATGGGCCATAAAATTATAACATCAATGAACGGGATCATCGGCCTGACTGATCGTTTTGCCGACCTTGATCTTTCTTAGGACGCGCAAGCTTACGCGTGAACCATTAACGTATCTGCCGATGCCCTTCTGGCAATTATCAATGATATTTTGGACATCTCAAAACTTGATGTGAGGCACCCTACGATGGAACCACGGCAATTCGATTTCAATAGTTGTTTTCACAGTTCCGTCGAATTGTTTAGCCCCCAAGCAGCGAGCAAGGGCATCTACCTGGACGTCATTCAGGATGAAGTTTTTCCGAAGTAGGTGATTGGCGACAGCGGACGTATTCGGTAAATTTTGCTCAATGTGATTGGGAATGCGGCCTAATGCTACATCGCAAGGCAACGTTCCTAGAGATTGCAACGCTCAGAGCTTTGAAAATTCCAAAAAGCAGATAGCAAAACAACCCGAAAAGCCGCTGGAATCGAGCTTGGCCTCTCGATTTCGCGCCAACTTGCGCGGCTCATGGATAGCGATATCGTAGTTCACTCTGAACCGGGTAATGGACCAACATTTCAAATCACTTTGATGCTCGGTCGGGCGCAAAACACTCAGAGCAAAAAGGTTGCGTCAGCATTAGCTGCAAAGGACATTTCATCGATGTTGGTCCTGGTTGCGGAGGATAACAAAACAAACAGGTTCCTGATTTCGAAGTACCTAAGGGACTTACCCATTGATGTTCATTTTGTGCATAATGATCAATAAGCTTCTGAAAACGCGAAAGAGTTATCGCCTAATTTGATTTTCATGGATATATCTATGCCCCAAATGGACGGACTTGAGGCTACGAAACATATTCGCGCTCAACAATAAGTACAGCCGCGTATAATAGCGCTTACAGCAAACGCTTTTGCCAATGATCGAAAAGCTCGTTTCGACGCAGGTATGGATGATTTTTTTGCAAAACCTGTGAAGAAGGCGGATTTTCTTTTGAAGCTTTCCGAACTCAGTGCTGAAATGGCAGCAAATCAGCTTTGATCCGATCAAACCTTTGGCGTATCAAGGCGTAACATTTGCAGGTGAGGGTCGATTTTGGATATTGCAACACGCGTGTGGAACCACAAATGGAAGATTGACCCAATCATTCGCTCCCTCATTGACGATGATTTTTATAAACTTTTGATGTGCCAATCGGTCTTTCAGAGCCACCCAAACACGCACGTCAAATTTAGTCTGATCAACAGAACTAAGTCGGTTCGTCTTGGTGACCTGATTGACGAAGGTGAGCTGCGCGAACAACTGGATCATATCCGTTCGCTATCGCTGAGCCGCGGTGAAAGTACGTGGCTGCGCGGCAATACTTTCTACGGCAAACGCCAAATGTTTCGATCCGACTTTATGGAGTGGTTCGAAAATATGCGTCTCCCCGAGTATCACTTGGAAAAATGCGATGGCCAGTACGAGCTGACGTTTGAAGGCAAATGGTGCGAAGTCATGTTGTGGGAAATTCCCGCGCTCGCGGTGTTGATGGAGCTGCGCAGCCGAGCGGTCCTAGACAATATGGGCAAATTCGAGCTTCAGGTTTTATATGCCCGCGCAATGACCCGGGTTTGGGAAAAAGTCGAACGTTTGTGCGCTGTTGATGGCCTCCGCATTGCTGATTTTGGAACGCGGCGTCGGCATTCTTTTCTATGGCAGGATTGGTGTGTGCAAGCGATGCAAGAAGGGCTCGGCGAGAAGTTCGTAGGGACGTCCAATTGCAAGATCGCAATGAAACGCGACATCGAAGCGATTGGAACCAACGCGCATGAATTGCCGATGGTCTATTCTGCGCTGGCACAGACCGATGATGCGTTGCGTCAGGCCCCCTACCAGGTTTTGGAAGATTGGCAGGAAGAGCACGATGGAAATCTCCGCATCATCTTGCCCGATACCTATGGCACCCAAGGCTTCCTTGAACATGCGCCTGATTGGCTAGCGGGTTGGACGGGTATTCGCATCGATTCTGGTGATCCTGCGACGGGCGCTGAAATAGCGATCAAATGGTGGAAAGAGCGCGGAGAAGATCCGCGCGATAAACTGGTCATTTTTTCGGACGGTTTGGATGTTGAGAAGATTATCGAGCTGCACAAACAGTTTGAAGGTCGCGTGCGTGTGAGCTTTGGTTGGGGGACACTTTTGACCAACGATTTCCGCGAATTGGTGCCGGATGGTGGCCTCGATCCGTTTTCAATCGTGTGCAAAGCGGTCGAAGCGGATAAAAAACCGACGGTTAAACTGTCGGACAATCCCGGCAAGGCAATGGGTCCTGCGGCTCAGATAGAACGATACAAACGCGTGTTTGAATTGGGCCAACAGACCCACCAAGAGATGATCGTTTAATCGTCGTCGGTTATGCGACCACGGAGCGCTTTCACTTCGCCGCGTTCCTTCTTGGATTTCAAGCGGCGTTTTTTGCTGCCCAATGTGGGGCGCGTTGCAATGCGTTGTTTCGGCGCGACCAACGCTTTGCGGATCAAGTCGGCCAGTCGTTCGCGTGCGATTGCCCGGTTTCGGGCTTGGCTACGTTCCTCTTCTGCACGGATGATTAAGGCACCGTCTAATGTCCAACGTCGGCCAGCCAAACGCTTCAAGCGGGACTTGACGTGTCCTGTGAGGCTTGGTGAACGATCTGCTTCAAAGCGTAATTCCACAGCAGTTGAGACTTTGTTCACATTCTGCCCACCTGGACCGGAGGCGCGCGTGAACGTTTCCGTCAGCTCCCAATCGGCAATCTCTAAGGTGGGTGTGATTTGTAACATGCACCCTACATGCCACGCCGCGCCGCCAGACGCAAAAAGGGCCACCCAATGAGCGGCCCTTAATCTGAGTTTCGGAGGCGTGCTAGTTAGGCAGTCGCCAATTTGCGGGCGCAAGGCCGGCTAGGGGTTGCCGCTAGCGGCGCACCTCGCAAATTGTCCCAACACCATTCTCCAATACCTTTTTAGACACAGGATCACCTCCTCTCATTTGTTTCAATCAAAGAAAGGATGGCATGGATATCGGTGAACACCAAATGTTTTTTAGGCGGAATGCTCTCTATTTTTGTACCAACGCGTGGTGATTGCTTTGAACGGCATCAATGCGATCAAGGCGAGGGTCAATTTCACGCCCCAATCAGCGACGGCCAAGGACGTCCAGAGCGGGGCAACGGGTCCGAACCCTAGAACTGGCAACGCTTCATTTGCCCAGCTCACATCATTAGACGGCTCAAGGAAAATGAGGCTAGCCGAGAATGCGATGGTGAAGAAGAGCGCAGTATCAACCGTAGAGCCGATAATCGAAGACGCCAAAGGCGCGCGCCACCACTTGTCGTTTTTTAACGCTGAGAAGATCGAGACGTCGATCAACTGTGCCACAAGGAACGCCGTTCCGGAGCCAATTGCGATACGAAGTGTGACCAGCGGGCCGAATTCGCCTGGCATCTGTGTACCGATTAGCGAGCAAATAACGCCAATCACGAAACCCACGAAAATTACGCGGCGCGCGGCGTTCGCACCATAGATGCGGTTCATCAGGTCCGTCACAAGGAACGCGAAGGGGTAGGTAAATGCGCCCCACGTCAGCCATTGACCAAACAGAAACTGTACGAGGATATTAGAGGCAACAACGATGGTTGCCATGGCAAGGATGCCAGGAAGATAAGTGCGTGTCATATTGAGTGCCCGTTTTTTACAAGGTTGCGGCTACTTCCTCTCTTAAGTGAGAGTCGATGCCGTTTAGGCCTTGTAACGGTGTATGGCAAGTTATTCCTGCAGCTCAAACTCAACGATGATGGTGGATTGGAAGCGACTAAATTTTTCGTCAGAGGTCGCCATGAGACGAATTTTTCCCTGTTGATCACGCCAAACAGAAATACCCTCAAGATTATCGAATTGTCCGAATTCACTGGCGAATATACGCCCTTGCCCAACGGGTTTGCCGTTACTAAGCTGGACACGCTCTATCTGCGTGGCAAACGCGAAACCGTTGAAACCACGCGTTAGCACGTAAAGATGACCATCTGGCTCAAAATCTGCGCCAACTGGACGAAAGCTACCAACACGGGGAAGGTTGTAGATGGTGCTCCATGTGCCATCAGTAGCTCTTTGGTAAATTCAAAATTGTGTTTGAATGCTGGCAGATTTTTCGCGCATGACGATTAAATGTCCTTCTGGCGAAATCGCGAAGGCTTCGTACCCGACGTTCTTGGGCGTGTTTGTTTTGACGAAAGGAAGCTGCTGTGTGTCGGGTGTGCCCTTTGCGTCTGCATAGCTTAGAGTGCGTGAATTATGTTCAGCAGAGATGTGGATCACACCGTTGGACGCCAGTGAGACCCTCCATATCGCGGTAGCGTTTTGGGTCAGTTCGCGTTCCGTCTTCGATAACTAAAGGAATGGTTTCGACTAGGGTCGCACTTTCCAATAAGCCATCCTGATCGCGCGTAAGGTTGCCACGATATAGCGTGTCATCGTCGCTGACAGAAACAAAACGCAACCCATCGGCGTTGACTTCTAGTTCAGAAACTCCACTGGAATATTTGTATTCTGGATGCCATGAGAAATGTGCAACCGGTTCTGCGCGTGGCTCAGCAAAAAGCGGCGACGCACAGAGAGCGGCGCAAATCGCTAGCGCGAGCGAAGAACGTCGGCGCATTGCTGAGGCAGGTCAGAAAGAACATATTTGCGGCGCACCCGAGGCTTGGGCTTAGGTGCATTCGGATCGCGCGGCTTGGCCTTTGGCGGGTTCAAAATGTCATTCACCCATTTTTGTGCATCTGCACAGCCATCGCCAGCAGGTGGCGGGTTCTGATCTTTACATTCGCGCGCATCTTTGGGGCAGGCAAGGCGCACGTGAAAATGATAGTGATGCCCATACCAAGGTCGAATTTTACGTAACCACCGACGATTGCCTTTCTCCGCGTTGCACATCGCAACTTTTGCACCGGGGAACACAAAAATGCGTGCGGTACGTTTGTCTTTTGCTGCCGCTTTCATGATTTCCATGTGCTGGACCGTGAACTTGCTGTTAATATACGCACCCTTCGCGCGACGCAGCGAGATAGAGCTGACCTTCTCGCGTTCACGACGCGAAAGTTTGAGATTATTCGCAGGCAACATCCAGATATCGATGTCGAGACCAATCTGATGGCTGCGATGGCCAGAAAGCATAGGGCCGCCGCGTGGTTGGCTGATGTCGCCAATATAAAGCCCATTCCAGCCAGGCAATTGCGCGGCCTTGGCAGAGAGTTTTTGAATGAAATCGATTGTCGTCGGATGACCCCAATTGCGATTGCGCGACAGGCGCATGGCTTGCCACGTTGGTCCCGTTTCGGGCAATGCGACCGAGCCGGCAGCGCAGCCTTTCGTGTAAGATCCCAAAGGTGCGGCGCGCTGGGTGGAGCCATTTTTTGCAGCACCAAAAAGCTGTTTTGCTTCTGGTGCTGCGGACAAAGGGAGGGCGACAACCAAACTCAGAACAACGGCAACAACGCGCATCATTTTTCAAAATCGCCATTTTTATGGACGTAGGCTAGCAGGATTAGGCCGATCAAGAAAAGGAAGATCACAGGCGATACGCCTAGACGGGCACTTTGCGTAACGGTTGTGACGATCCCGATGAGAAGCGGCGCAAGGAACGCGGTAGCGCGACCAGACAGACCATAAAGCCCGAAATATTCGGTCGCGTTATCAGCGTCCGTGTGGCGCACCATCAAAGAGCGGCTTGAGGATTGTAGCATACCACCCATACCACCGATTAAAACGCCACAAATGATGAAGAGAAGGTCAGGTGTGCCTGCTGCGACACCTATGCCATAGACCGTGTCAGGGGTTATGTTGATCACCGTAAGGCTGACGCACATCAGAATGATAATCGTAAAGGTGATCACAGGTTTTGGACCAAATCGGCGATCTGCAAAGCCACCAAGATAGCTAAACACCGCCGCGCCGATTGCAGCAACAACACCGAAGACGCCGATTTGAGTGACTTCCCAATCGAGCACCAGTTTCGCGTATACCCCACCAAACGCGTAAAGCCCGTTCAGCGCATCGCGGTAGAACATTGAGCCAACAAGAAAGTACCCAAGAGAGCGGCGGGATTTGAGACCTTTAAGCGAAGCGATGACCTGTGAAAAGGCCTCTGAAAAGCTGGATCTGACTTGATCGGTGCGCACTTCGCGTACCCAGAGAAAATAAGGGATCATGAACACAATGAACCAAATGGCCGCGAAGGGACCCGTCGCGCGCGTTCCTTCGTGTGCCGCAGGATTAAGACCGAACAAAGGATCAAGGCCCGCGACTGTCTTCCCGTTGCCCTGTTCCACCAGTAACAAAAGCGCGATGGCCAGTGCGATTACACCACCAAGATAGCCAAATGCAAAGCCGGAGCCGGAGATTTTACCAATCTGTTCCCGTGCACCCAAACCCGGCAATTGCGCGTTGGTGAAAATAAGCGCGTATTCAGCACCGATAAAGCCGACGCCGAAGGCAGCGAGCATCCAGAATAAATTGCTCGCATCCGGCGCGGTATACCAAAGGGCTGCGCATCCCAGCACATACATAATACTGAACGACATGACCCACGGCATTTTGCGCCCTGTGCTATCCGCCATCGCGCCGAAAATGGGGGCAGAAAAAGCGATGATCAGCCCGATCAGCGCAGTTGTCCACGCCCAAATGGATTGCGCATTGGCGTCGGCGATCCCTTTCTCAAGCCCTTGGCCAAGGTAGTAAGTCGCAGCAATCGCCACAAAGAAGGGACCGAAGATAAATGTGTTGAGAACCGTATGATAGGGTTGGCTCGCGAAGTCGAAAAAGTACCAACCCCAGACGCGTTTCCGCAAGTTTTTGTTAGCGTTTGCGCTTGTCATTTTTCTGTCCCCTGTGCTTGGAACAGTTAGACAGATACAAACTCATCCGCGCAAGCGTTTAGTCCTGCATCGGCGGCCAAGGGCGGCTTGCATCCGCTTCGATCCAGTTGGCGACCCACGCGGGAATGGGCGGCGATACTGTATCGCGCCCCATTGCTTCCGCTACGCGCGCGGGCGTCAGGATACCGGATTTATCGGTCACCGCCGCTCGGTAGAGGGCGTGATTAGCGACCTCGCCGTCGCTTTTGATCATGCATTGTTCGAGATAGAAGAACCGTTCATCCCAACACACTGCGCGTGATTTCATCGTGAAGGCTTCAAACGTGCGAATGCGCCTGCGATACCGCACAGATACTCCAGCCATCGTCAGACCCCAACGGTTGCCTTTAAGCACATCGATCAAACCCGCGCGCTTCGCCAAGGGAATACGCCCGAGATCGAGCAGAGTTAGCGTGCGCCCATTGTTCAGCTCCATCCACATATCGATGTCCCAAGGCCAACACCGGTGATGCGACACGTGGGTTTCGTCAAACCCGATCGCAGGTAGGTTTCGGCTTTGCCACAAAGCTTTGGTCATACGAATGAAAGGGTACATGTGCGCGCTCCTATTGCGCCCCTCACTTGCGATAGTTTGCATTCGCGTCAAGTCGCGACCCCACGGCACTTGCCGCCGACCCTTTGCGCGACTACCTAGGGAACGAATAGAAATTCCGGAGCCTGCCCCATGTTGTCGCTTTTCCAAATCCTGATGCTGATCCTTGATATCGCGTGGTTCTTCATCGTGGCTCATGTAATCATGAGCTGGCTGATCAATTTTCAGGTCCTCAATCTCAACCAACAATTAATTGCGCAGATTTGGTATGGTTTGAATCGTATATTAGAGCCTGTGTATTCGAAAATTCGCAGCTTTTTACCGAATATGGCGGGCATCGACCTTGCGCCTTTGATCGCCCTGGTCGGCGTATACGCGTTGCGCATCGTTATCGCGAATAATATCCAGGCCTTTTACTAACACACCATCTTGTGTGAGTTGCTAACCTATGAGACATATCCAGTAAGAGCATAGCAATGCCATTACAGGACATCCCATGGACCGCGCCGCATCGCTGTTAAGCGACGTTTTCGGATTTGACGCCTTTCGCCCTGGCCAGCGCGATATTGTTGATGCTGTGGCGGGCGATCAAAACGTGCTCGCGATCATGCCGACAGGCGGTGGTAAATCGCTTTGCTATCAGCTGCCTGCCTTGATGGATGACAGTGGATTAACGGTTGTCATCTCTCCTTTAATCGCGTTGATGCGCGATCAGGTTCAAGCGCTGAAAGCAAGTGGTGTTGTCGCGGGTGCGCTGACCTCTGGCAACACGGACGAAGAAACAAATGCGGTGTTCGAGGCGATTGACGCAGGCACTTTGCGACTTTTGTATATGGCACCGGAGCGGCTTGCTTCTGGTGGTGCCGTCAATCTGCTGCGCCGCGCGGGTGTGCGCCGAATTGCTGTAGACGAGGCGCATTGCGTTAGCCAATGGGGTCACGATTTTCGCCCCGACTATCTGCGTATCGGTGATCTGCGTCGCACGTTGAACGTGCCAATTGCTGCCTTCACCGCCACCGCCGATGCAGAAACGCGCGTCGAGATCGCAGAGCGTTTATTCGATGGCCAGACCCCGCAAACTTTTCTGCATGGCTTTGATCGCCCTAACATCCACCTAGCTTTCGCTGCCAAAGATGGCCCGCGCCAGCAGATCCTCAGCTTTGCAGCTGCGCGTAAAGGTCAATCGGGGATAGTCTATTGCGGCACGCGCGCGAAAACTGAAGGTCTGTCTGGCGCGCTAAATCAAGCGGGACATAGTGCGTGTTTCTATCATGGTGGCATGGACCCCGATGCACGTCGCAAGGTTGAAGCGCGCTTTCAACGTGAAGATGGGTTGATTGTCGTGGCCACCGTTGCCTTTGGGATGGGCGTTGATAAGCCTGATATTCGCTGGGTCGCCCACGCGGATTTGCCCAAATCCATTGAGGCCTATTACCAAGAAATCGGTCGCGGCGGTCGTGATGGTGCGCCGGCTGAAACGCTCACCCTTTATGGGCCTGACGATATTCGCCTGCGCCGTAGCCAGATTGACGAAGGCCTCGCGCCCCCCGAACGACGCACGGCGGATCATGCGCGTTTGAACGCACTTCTTGGTCTGGCTGAAGCGCTTGATTGTCGCCGCGCGAGCTTGCTCGCGTATTTTGGTGAAACTAATGTGACGTGCAAAAACTGCGATCTGTGTGACACGCCTGTGGATGTGTTTGATGGCACGATTGCTGTGCGAAAAGCGTTGTCCGCTATTCTGCGCACCAATGAATACTTCGGTGCGGGCCACTTGATCGACATTCTTTTGGGCAATGAAACCGACAAAGTTCTTACGCGTGGGCATGAAGATTTGCCGACCTACGGCGTTGGCAAAGAATACAGCAAACGTGAATGGCAGGCGGTGTTTCGTCAGATGATGGGTCACGATTTGGTGCGCCCTGATCCAGAACGCCATGGCGCTTTGCGCATGACGGATGAGGCAATGCCGATCCTAAGGGGTGAAGCCTCGATCCGGTTGCGCCGCGATAGCATCAAAGCCGCCTCGAAGTTTTCACCGTCTGTCAAAGCCCTCGTAAGCGAGGAAGATGCGCCTTTACTGTCGGCGCTAAAAGCGAAGCGACGTGGCCTTGCGGAAACCGCGCGCGTGCCAGCCTACATCGTTTTCAACGACAAAACGCTGATCGAAATGGCGCAAGTGCGCCCCAAAACGCTGGATGATATGGCGCGGATTGGTGGGGTGGGCGCGAAGAAGCTCGACACTTATGGCGCGGCTTTTATCGAAGTGATCAATGGCGAGGTCGAAACGCTTCATCCTGCGCGTCGCAAACTTGCGGGGCGTGACAGTGGTACACTTTTTGATCGTTTGCTTGAAGTCCAGGCCGATCTTGCGCGTGGCGGGGAGGGTCATGACAAGCCACTCAGCTGTTCCGCTTCACTCCTTGCTAAGGTCGCAGCGCAAAAACCACAGAATGAAATGGCGCTTGAACGTATCCTTGGGGAACGGCGCAGTGAAAGATTTGGCCGCGCTTTTCTGGACGTCCTCAGGGAAGCGAGCTAGATCTAAGCAAAGCAAACAAGGGGGCGAGTATGTTAGTTGTGATTTCACCGGCCAAGCGATTGGATTGGGCAGAGCGTGACGTCGAGATGAGTGCGCCTGACCTGCAAGCCGATGCGGTTCGTTTGTCAAAAACAGCGAAGAACCTGACCCTTGGCGAATTGCGCAAGCTGATGCACCTCAGTGAGGATTTGGCACGGCTTAATCGCGACCGGTTTCAAGCGTTTGAAGCGGAACCGAGTGATGATTTGGTGCGTCCCGCTGCCTTGGCGTTTGCGGGCGATACGTATCAAGGCTTGGAAGCCACAAGCTTGGACGGCGACGAGATGCGCTGGGCGCAAGATCATTTGCGGATTTTGTCGGGGCTTTACGGGGTTTTGCGACCTCTAGATGCGATTCAGCCGTATCGTTTGGAAATGGGATCGCGTTTGAAAACCCGTCGTGGCACTTCGCTTTATGATTATTGGCGCACGGATTTATCGAAAATGCTCAACACTCAAGCAGAGGTCATAGGCACTGACACGTTGGTCAATTGCGCGAGTCAGGAGTACTTTGGCGCTGTCGCTCCAAAGGCGTTGAAATTGCGTGTGATCACGCCTGTGTTCATGGAATTAAAAGACGGAAAAGCCAAGATCGTTAGCTTCTTCGCCAAAAAAGCACGCGGCGCGATGGCACGCTATATTATCCAAAACCGCGTGGAGAACGCGGAAGAGATCAAAGCATTCAATTCAGGTGGTTACGCGTTCCAACAGGATATGAGCGAAGGCGACTGTTGGGTGTTTTTGCGCGATTATCCAGCCTGATCTGCGCGAATAGGTTGAGTGCCTTAGACTTGAACCTGCTCGATCTGTTCAATGACAAGCGCCTTTTTAACGGTTTAGTTAGATAGCGATCCAAGCCTGCATCTAAAATGGCCTCTTGGTCACCTGGCATCGCATGTGCGATTATGGCGAAGATCGGGATATAAGTGCGCTTCGTTTTTTCTTTAACGCAAATTTCTTGCGCGCGTCCGCATTGCTTTTGGTTTTGTACGTCAAGGATGTCGCTAGCAGGTTAGTGTCTGTGGCAGGCGCTGTGAAGAGATTGGTGGCAGTGTCAAACCAGATTTGATCATTGTATTCAGTGGTGTTGGTGCCCAGCTAAGCCCATGTTTCGACACCGACGTAGTTGTTGTAATTCGTACGGGTTTTGAAGCGGGGCCGCCTTGGTTGATTTGCAATGCTAGTCGCTGAACCGATTGCTAAAGCATCGTGGAACGTGCTGCCATCCGGGGCCATTGTAATACGCATGCGTGTCCCCAAACTAACTAATAAGGGTGCGAAAATTCATTGTAGCCATAGAGATGTCTCCGACTGGTACTTAAAATTTAATAGCAGATTATGTTAAATATTTTGGCAATGTTTGTGTAGAAAGTGCGCTGTACCCATTCACGCTAGCGCAGTAAAACGTTAGCATCCAGCGCAATTATGATGCGCTTTCAATTGCTTCTTGGGTAACACGAACGACTGCAATCACTTACCCAGAATTTTAGCTTATCGGAACCTCCAACCCCCTGATTTAAAGCCTATTTCTACTTAACCGCAAAACTCCCAAATGATAGCTTTCCCTTGTGTTCTTTGCCTAGCGCCTTTAGGCGGTGACTATTCGCAAGTACCTCGACATCCCCCTGACGCTCGCCGTGACGCTCACCCTGTGTGTCGCGATGCTCTGGCCCCTGCAGGCGCCGCCCCCAGCGCCGGAGGGAAGCGACAAGCTCGTGCACTTCTTAGCCTTCGCGGCGCTCGCTTTCCCGCTTGCGCGCACCGGACGCTTCGGGCTGCTGCCCGTCTTCATCGGCGCGAGCTCCTTCGGCGGCATCATTGAACTCATTCAGCCCAGCTTCAACCGCAGCGCCGACGTCAACGACTGGATAGCGGACGTCGTGGGAGTGGCCTTGGGCATTAGCTTGGGCCTGCTCTACCGCCGCCTACGCAGGCGCTAACGATCTAAGTTCGGCCCAGTATTCTCCCTATAATTGTGATTTGAGTTCGTTTCGGGAATTTAGGTGTTCGTGACGGTTAAAGGCACACCAAGCCCTCAATGCTTTCCGGCGCTGCGCCCGCGCCTCGCCGAGGTAACGGCGGTATAGGCGACGCTCTCGGCCGATCTGCGCAAACAATTCCTCGAGTTGCTTGATGGCAAAATTTGCGTAGGCTAGCGCGTGTGGATCAGGTGGCCCGTCGGCTATTTTCTTTGGCATACCGGCAAGAACATCCCAAATCTCTTGGCGCAACTTGATCGCAAGCTGCTGCGCGGAACCCGGCTCGCGCTCGTGGGTGTCAACTTTGTGGAGCGCCCGGTGGTAGCGCGCCTCGGCAATTGCCAGCCTCAGCGCCGCCTCCCGGCGCGGATCGGCTGCGCTTGGCTCCTCCTGGTCGTCTCCTCTGTTATTCAGAATGACATTAAACCACTTCGTGACGATCGCTTTACCGGGCGGCGCGTTTAGGCCGTGCTTACGCGCGTTCTGAGACGAGACAGCCTTGCCAGCATCCGTGACGGGCCCAGTAGCGCCACGCGAACCCCTACTAAGACTGCGAGACTGGAACGACATCGATCGGCCTCGCCTTCTGAACTTCTCGGTACTCCGCAGACAGCTGGCGGGCGCGTTTCTCCAAGTTGGGAAGGGTGTCCGAGTGGCGTCGGTAGTTGAAGTTTTCGAAGTATTGCTTGCTTAGTATGAGCCGGGGATCGACACCGATTGCAATAGCCTCAGCCGTCGCTTTCCCGCGGCTTGACGGATCCAAGGACTTTAGCTCAGCTACGATCATAGTTCGACTATTATCCGCGATCAGGTGACAGAAGGGTACTAAAACTTTCTCAAAATTTCCGTTGCATAAAACGCTACATTTTCTGCAGTCCAGCCCTCGTAAAACGCTGATCCAAAGCAGGTTACTTTTGCACCCAAAAGTAAAGCATGTGCACCACCCGTCGAATTAACCGTGTAAATATTACGCTCCTCTTGAACTACCTGTAAAAGAGAACCCTTATTACAAATTTCAACGTTATTTAATTTGCAAAATTTAATTAGATCTTTAAGAGGCCTATAGTCTTTTTCGCCTGGGTGCAATCTAACGACTAAAGGGCGGCCGTCCGCTTTACTTAACGCAATAGATTTTTTTAGCGCACTTAGTTGAGTTTCACAGGATTGGTAAATCGTTTGACTATCGTTTTCAACTTGCGCAATAAATAAATTATAATCCCCTGTCGGAGAATTCTTTTGGTACGTTCTTACAAACGCCCGAGCTTTATTTATACGATAAGCACGCATAATAATATCCGAAAAAGAAGCTCGGAATGCAATAGTTCTTAATATTCTCGAGCTAATTAAATTGACAGAAGTTTCAAGTAAACGATTAATTACTCTCTTATTCACGTGGGGCGGAATAAAATCAAGCAACTCGTTCCTTAATTTAAGAACTATTTCTTCGTCACTAGTTCCAACTTCAATTTGGCGATCAGAATTCACTCCAAAAGTATTTTCCTGGAATGTCGCCGGAAAATTACCAATCTCAAAAAATCGTTTTTTTTGGTTATATTGGCCAACAACTTTTGCAGCAAATTGAAACCCGGAATATATCCATAATTCTGTAACCTGTTGAACAGCTTTAGCCGATTTACGATCCAAATCAACAGATGGTGGCAATCGATCGTATATGTGAGCTTCAATACAATCCTTGAAATCACAGATTTCGACATGTTTTGCTTTAAGAAGTAGGTGCTGATTTCCATCTGATACATTTCGAATGTAACTATAGTACTTGGTGTGTAAAAATAACACGCCACCGATATTTTTAGCGAATGATGATTTCAGAACCTTGAGGAAAAAATTATATCTATCATTATCATCTATTAAAATTCCAATTGTCATTTTATATCTCTCCTCGCTTTGGAGCTTTTTGCTCGGGACGACCAGTTTCTTGTAAAAACATTTTCTTGCTGATAATGGCATATATTAAATACGCACTAAAGGATTTTGCTTTCACTAAGAGTATTAATGGCGTTCCATAAAAAATAGACATTATGAATAACAAAAGTAACATCGCAGGACCCTGATTTATCTGAAGATCAAACCATAGCCCAACATCCGCAAGAAGAATATCTTCAGTATACCATATTGGATCATTAAATTTTATTACGTTTTCATTAAACGCATTAAACCGCATCTGAAAGGAAGAATCATTTAAAATATTAAACAGTCGGCCATTTACCAAATAATTTAGAACGAAAATCACTGGCGCACTAATTAAACTCATAACTAAAACGAATACTGCGGGGGACTCAAGTTTATACAAGTACCTGACTATGATAACACCGAACGCTAAGAACGCATATGGACTGAGTAAAAGCATTACACAAACCGTCACTTTAATGCACGACATAAAATCGCGATGACAGGTTAAAGCACCAATTATCAACGCTACAGCCGCAGTGCCTGGCTCGGCCCATATCCCTGTAGCTCTAAAATAAGGTTTAGCGACAGTAATATACCTACTTTCTACTCCAAGAAAAAGCTGTGTCATGTCAACGGAAGCGCTGATCAGTAGATAGTCAGTAATGATGGCGGCGAAAACAAAGTTTAATGCAAAATTATTGCATTTTGCCATTTCAACCCGACTTAAAATAACAATTCCACTAGTGACAACTAGGCTCGTAAGCGATAAAATTTCGGCGTTTAGGTCGGGCGCCTGTAGCAAAATAAATAAGAGATAGCACAACAGCCCAATCGAAAAGTATAAATCTTTTAGCTTAAAAGCACCCCTTCGGTATAGCAAAAATAAAGACAAGGGAATGATTAAAATGGTAATCTTATACCCCCCATATTCGAAAGTGAATATTGCCAATAGAAACAAAACATAAATACATTTTGAAACACTAAGCATGACTTACAATTTCTAACGCTCGCCATTCTTGTTTCAATAATAATTCATCGTGGGAGACAATTAGAACCAACTTTGTGTTCGCTAGTCGTTCGACCTTTTCAACAAATTTTCTGCTCATACTTTGATCGAGTGCGGAAGTCGGTTCGTCAAACAGTATGATGTCAGCGTCACAGCACAGTGCTCTAATCAATCCAACACGCTGAGCCTGCCCTCCTGACAGCACATCCACATCTAGTTGCTGTCTATCTAATAGAGAATTCAACTTCATTTCTTGTATCAAACTGTTTATCTGTACATCTGTGGCATTTTTCGAAATAAACCTAATATTTTCTATCAGAGCTGCTGATAATATAAGCGGGTCCTGGGTTTGATAGTGAATATCTTTATCCCAACCGTGAATATTATGAATGTTTTCTTCGATTACCCCTGCGATCTGGTCTAAAATTGTGGTTTTTCCAATCCCCGACGCACCAAATATTACTGTGGGACGGCCAACGCTAAACTTTAATGTTTGGACTTTTTTTCCATTTTCTACAGCCGAAATTCCCTGCGCTAGCGTTATACTGTTTTGATTTTCAACTTGGTCCGAAATCTTTCGCAAAGCATCGCTTTTTGATATAGTAGAGCGATTCAGTTCTATATCTTTTATGATTTCTAAACCTATATACAATCTATTTATTAATCGTAATATTTTTTGGACTTCAGGAATTGATTTCAAGAACAAACCAGCAAGTACTATTGAATTTGCCAGAGTAAATCCCACAATATTCACTAATAAAAACATTACTGGTACTGAAAACAGTAACGCTTCCATGCTATATCGTTGCAGCAATGAACGTTGAACAACGTTTATTTCAGAATTCGCAAACTTTTGCTCAGCTTCTAAATTCAGATTTATGATTCGATTGGTCAAATTATTTGCAAGTATGTATTTTAAATTCACTAAACTATTATTAAGTAAGTTTGCTCGTTCAAGAGAGCTATTTTGTCGTATTTTAGCGTCTACTTTACTTTTTTTTGTCGTACGTAGCGCTGCAAATAAAATGAAGCTTATAATACCAAGCGCAATCGTACCAAATTTTAACCCCGCAAATAAAAATGTTGCAAATAACAAGAGAACTAAAATAATAACAGAAAAAAATGCTTCTAACAACGGAGTGTAAAAATAATTGATTAGACTTGGTGCATCCTGAAGTAGTATTTTTCTATGATTTTCTCTCCGCTCAAAATCTCCACGTTTTATTTTTTGATTAAAATAATCTTTTTCAAGTGAACTTATTAAATTTGTATAGCTTCCGATCAATGAATTCCGTAATACTTTAATACGAAGTAGGTTTATACCGATGTAAAGGAAGGTAGATATAATAAAGACGGCTATAAAGGTATATTTATCTAAAAATACGCGGTCAAGTAATGCAACTGGATAACTTGGTTGGACTAGGTTTGCGACCATGTATCCAAACAATGTAAACTGAACTAAAGTTAATACACCACTCAGCACGGTAAAAAATATTAAAGGTAATATGTTTTCAAAGTAATTGTTTATAGTAGCAAGGCGCATTTGTATTATTACCCTTTTCGCAGCGCATCGAAACCACGCAGTTGTGCAATCAATGCGGGCATGTTGTCGATCTGGATCATGTTGGGTCCATCACAGGGCGCATTATCGGGGTCCTGATGGGTTTCAATGAACAAACCCGCCACACCAACCGCACAGGCCGCGCGTGCGAGGGCGGCCACGAATTTACGCTCGCCCCCCGATGAATTGCCCCGCCCACCCGGTTGTTGCACCGAATGTGTTGCATCAAAAATCACCGGGTATCCCGTTTCACCCATGGTTTCCAACCCACGGAAATCATTCACTAATGTGTTGTATCCGAAGGATGTTCCGCGTTCGCACAACATGATCTGGGTATTTCCCGTGCTGGCGATTTTTTCGGCGACATTGTGCATTTCCCATGGGGCCAAAAACTGACCCTTTTTCACATTGATGGGTTTGCCCGTGTTCCCCGCCGCCAGTAACAGATCCGTCTGACGCGATAGGAAGGCTGGAATTTGGATCACGTCCACCACCTCGGCCGCGGGGGCGCAATGGCTGATCTCATGAACGTCTGTGATGACTGGACAGCCAAATGTGTCGCGCACCTCTGCCAGAATACGCAGGCCTTCGTCCATGCCGATGCCACGCGCCGATGTGATTGAGGATCTGTTCGCCTTATCGTAGCTGGTTTTAAAGACAAAGTTTGATCCCGTAGGCGCACAGGCATTGGCAACCCGTTCGGCCATCATCATGGCGTGATCGCGATTTTCTAACTGACACGGCCCCATGATAAAAGCGATCGGGTTGTCCCCGCCAAAGGGAACATCCCCAACCATCACTGTTTTTTGCGTGCTCATTGCTCAATCACTCCTTCGATACGGGCCACATCTTCGGGATTATTTAATTCCCAAAAGACACGGCCGCGCCCCTCAACCTCGACACATTTGACGGTTTCGCCGTTTTCCAAAAACCGCAACTGCTCTAACCCTTCTATGCGTTCGAGCGTCCCCTCGGGCCAGGACATATAGGCGCTTAGCGCTGTGGGGCGATAGGCGTAGACCCCAACATGGTGGAACACAGGCAATTCCGCATCCGCAGGCCATTTTTCGAGATCCATGAACGGCACCACCTCTTTGGAAAAATAAAGGGCGTGGTTGTTTTTATCAAAAATCGCTGTGGTGCCCCCAACCCGACCTTCGCGGCGGTCAGTGGTAAAGTGGCCGTATGTCAACCGATCAAGGCGCAGCACTGGAGTTGCCATTTGCGCAGCCTCATCCTGTTTTATAGCGGCGATCAAATCCTCAACAAACCAATGGGGTGTCAGAGGGGCATCGCCCTGTAAATTCACAATCAAATCCGCGTCTAGGGTCGCATTTGCCAGCGCCTCGGCGCAACGTTCGGTGCCATTGCGGCAGGTTTCAGATGTCATGATCACATCCGCCCCAAACGCATTTGAAGCGTCGCGAATGCGCACATCATCGGTAGCCACATAAACTCCATCGATACCCGTCACGCGACAGGCCGCCTCCCAGCTAAGCTGGATCAGGGATTTGCGCGCCCCATCTGGCAGGGTTAATTCCACCAGTGGCTTTCCTGGATATCTGGTTGAGGCATAGCGGGCAGGAATAATAATAACGGTTTTCATACAACACCTGCGCGCAATAGATCGTGGATATGAAGGATGCCAATGGGCATATTGTTTTGATCCACCGCCAATAACACACTGATTTTTTTCGTGTTCATAATGTTCAACGCCTCGGCTGCGAACATATCGGGGGTGACTGTCACGGGATTTTGCCCCGCAATATCCCCCGCCGTTGCCTGCATCAACGTATCCATATGGCGGCGCAAATCGCCATCGGTGATCACCCCTAATAATGCACCCTCTTGGATCACAACGGCAATGCCAAATCCCTTGGACGTCATGGTAATGAGGGCGTCTTGCATCGGGGTTTTATGATCAACGATAGGCAGCGCATCGCCGTGGTGCATCAGTTGCGCAACCGTTGCCATTTGCGCCCCAAGTTTGCCGCCCGGGTGGAACACCTTGAAATCTTCGGGTTGAAAATCGCGCCGTTCCATAAGCGCCACGGCCAATGCATCACCCAACGCCAGCGTCAGTGTGGTGGATGTGGTCGGCGCCATGCCGATGGAACAGGCCTCAGGCGCCTGCGTCAGGGTTAATTTGTAATCGGCCGCCTGCATCAGCGTGCTGTTCGACTTTGAGGAAATCGCAGCCATGGGAATGCCAAAGCGCCGCGTATGTGCAACAATGTCACGAAGTTCGGATGTTTCCCCCGAATTGGAAATCAGCAAACAAAAATCTGCCGCTGTCACCATTCCTAAATCCCCATGGCTCGCCTCAGTCGCATGAACGAAACTGGCGGGCGTGCCCGTGCTGGCCAAAGTTGCGGCAATCTTTTTACCAATATGCCCCGATTTCCCGACACCTGAGACAATCACGCGGCCCTTGGTTTGCAAAATCGCCTCAACCGCACCTGCAAAATCAGTGGGCAAATCCCCCGCCATTTTATACAGCGCATCCGCCTCAATCGAAATCACACGTGCAGCGATTGCATTTATATCATCTTGGGTCATATCTGCGCCTATTCTGTATAAAAAATTTCTCTGGACGGATCCGGCGCTACAAACTCACTTTGCAATGTTCGCACAATTCCATCAGCCAATTGGAACGGGGGCTGAAAGCCCTCCAGTTTGTTTTTTGCGCTGCGAAACTCGGTCGAAGAAACAAACTTTTTAACCCTGATGGAACTAACTGGCAAATTTTTGCCCGTGAGCTGTGCCACACCATCAGCCACATATCCTAAAATCATTCCCAACCAGAATGGCAGTCTAGGACCAACGCCAGTCTTGCCTTTCAATGTCTGTCGCACCTGCGATACCAACTCATTCATAGTAAAGTCTGGAGTGTCCACGTAATTAAAGACGCCATACTTACAGTCCGATGCAATACAGGCCTCCAAGAACGCCACAATGTTCCCGATATACGCCATGGACTTCTTATTCTCGCCACGCCCGACCATCAGAAATTTCCCAGACGCGATTTGGTTCAGCAAGTTGTAAACGTTCCCGCGGTTTCCCTCGCCAAATATGACCGTAGGACGCACAATCAGAAGCGAATTATCCGACACCACCTGCCAACTCCTGAGCTTCTCTTCCGCTTCGAATTTAGTGCGACCGTATTCGTTGAATGGGTTAATAGCCCCGCTCTCGTCTGTCCCAGGTTCCGAAAAGCCGTAAACCGCAACGGTACTCGTGAAGACAATCTTATCGATGCCCTTTTCTTCACCAACCAAGGCAACATTTTCCGCGCCATCCACATTAGTCCGCTGATACTCTGACTTATCACGGACGTCGTCGCGATGAACCGCCGCCAAATTCACCACCACATCACCCGTGATGGTATTTCGCAAAGTCTCTGCCTCGCGGACGTCAGCAATCTTACACTTCTCCGGAAATTGATTGCTCATCTTTAGGTCGATAATTTCAAAATCCTGCTGCTTTAATGAAAGCTGTCGGCACAGGTTTGTCCCAACAAAACCAGATCCACCAATTACTGTAATTTTCTTTGCCATTACTGAATGAAATCTTCTTTTTTACGGGGTCCAGAAACTCTCACCCACCTACCCATAACACCCCATTATCGGCAGGCTTAAGCGCGCACCCCACCAAGCAAATCCGCAATTTTGTTCACTTGAGCATCAAGCCTGTCCGCTCCACCTTTGCTTTCAACATTCAACCGGACGAGTGGCTCGGTGTTCGAGCGACGAAGGTTGAAACGCCAATCATAAAACGCCAGGCTCACCCCGTCGGTCTCATCGAGTGAGAGCGCCTTCGCGCGGTAAGCTGACAGTACATTCTCAATAGCTTTGCCCGCGTCAGTCACTGTGAAATTGATTTCACCTGAGCTTGGGAAGACAGCAAATCGATCCTTCACCCACTCACCCAGTGAGCGTCCCGAGCCCGACACGAGCTCTGCAACCAAAAGCCACGGGATCAAGCCACTATCGCAATAGGCAAAATCACGGAAGTAATGGTGCGCCGACATCTCGCCGCCGTAGACGGCTTCCTGAGAACGCATTACCTGCTTGATGAAGGCGTGGCCGGTCTTTGATTGCACCGCGACACCGCCCTTTTGCGCAACAATATCTTGCGTGTTCCAAACTACTCGTGGATCGTGAACGATATTTGCGCCCACCTCTTTTTCTAAGAAGATGGATGCGAGTAGCCCGACGACATATTCGCCGGGTACGAATTGACCCGTTTCATCGAAGAAAAAGCAGCGATCAAAATCACCGTCGAATGCTACGCCAAAGTCGGCATTTTTCGCTTTGACCACGTCTGCCGTCGCTGGATGGTTTTCAGGCAGAAGTGGATTGGGGATGCCATTTGGGAATGTCGCATTTGGTGTGTGATGCACACGAATAAACTCTAGCGGCGCACCAAGCTCCATCAACCGCTTAGCAAGTGCATCAAAGGTCGGACCGGCCGCACCATTTCCAGAATTCACAACAATTTTCAAAGGCCGCAGTGCTGTGACATCAACAAAACTCAGCACACGATCCACATAGGCCTTTCGCGCCTCTGCTGAGCGATCAAGCTCTTTGCCTACCTCGCTATTGCCCGCCCACTCCTGAGAAACCGCCAGCGCCTTGATCACTTGAAAATCACTCGTGTCATCCAAAGGACGCGAGTGTGATTTTACGATTTTCATTCCGTTGTAATTGATCGGATTGTGCGAAGCCGTTACTTCAATCCCGGCGCAAGCATCAAATTCAGTTACTGACCAGTACATTTCTTCGGTGCCCGCCATGCCAATGTTTATGACATCTGCGCCCGCATCGCGCGCCCCCTGTGATGCCCTAGCTGCAAAAGTCGGGCTGGTTTCACGCGCGTCAAATCCGATCACAATAGATTTGGCACCAAAATGCTGCGCAACAGCCCGACCAATACGGTAGGCAACATCTTCATCAATGTTGACACCAATTTCACCGCGCACGTCGTAGGCCTTAAAGCAGGTCAGTTCAGTCACCGCTTGCCGTCCTTTGGTGCGGGCGTCGCTTCAACGGCAAGGCCAGCCTCTTCTTCAAGGGCTGTGATTTCGATTTTCAACGCCTCAAACTCTTCGCGCTTGTGCTCAATGAAGCTGTGCGTGAGGAGAGACTTCTCGCGGATCCCTTTTGGCGTCAATAAATAAGCATATTGACCCTTGCGCGGATTCTTCTTGAAATTGCCCAGTTTCACAAAGCCTTTTTCAACGAGAGCGGTCAGCACGTAGTAGGCCGAGCCGTTTGAAATCCCAACTTCATCCGCCACCTGCCGCGTGGACATCTCAGGGTTCTGCGAAATCAACCTTATCACTTTTAAGCGGATCTCAGACTGTTGTTTTTTACGGCTACTAGCCAAAATAGCACCCCAAAACGGCTACCGCACCGAGCCTCGCGTTCCGCGCAAGCTCAGTTGAAAAAGAATAGTGATTTAGGTCAGAAAGGTTCATAACCGTTCAACTTTGAAGGATATCATAACCGCCAAATTAAGGCAATCGCACAAGTATCTTTTTAGAACTAACTTAAAAATAAGGGATAGTTATCATACAATAAAATCAATAATCTACACAAATTAATAAATTTAAGGATTGATTTTAAGTAACAAATTTTGAAATTTCTGGTGGTGTGTAGTGGTCTTGCAGCATACTATCGAATGCTAATATTGTTCAAGTATGAGCGAAATTCGTGAGGCACGCAAGTGAAGCAGTGGCATCTCATCCAATTTAAACCAAACGCACACCGGTTAGCAGAGCGTAATTTAAAGCGCCAAGACTTCGACGTTTTTCTTCCTATGCAGGAAATTTCTTTCAGAAAAGCATCACGTTTTGTGTCTGAATTAAGGCCACTATTTCCAGGTTATATGTTTGTTGGCGTCGATGGTAACGCAGCGCCGTGGCGCACAATCAACAGCACGATTGGAGTTTCACGTTTGGTGAGCTTTGATGGCTCCCCTAAACCTCTACCACTTCTGCTGATTTCAAGTTTGATGTTGCGTTGTGATACATCTGGGAGGCTCTTACCACCAAAAACATTGAATGTTGGTGATACCGTAGATGTCCTGTCGGGGCCGTTTGCAAACTTGGTAGCGACTGTTGAGAAAGTAGATGCACAACAGCGCGTTTGGCTTTTGATGGAGTTCATGGGGCATGATGCAAGAGTTAACGTTACCGCAGATCAAGTGCAGGTTTCGAAATAGCTTGTGCGTAGTATTTACCCAGTCTTTTCAATTTGTTTAAATCTTTCCGGTCGTCCAGGTGGCTGTATGACTATATGCTTTTGATGTAGTTATATCGGGAGCAACATATTGCACCCCTTTCTATACAGATGAAAAGCCCGAGGAATATGAAACAGGTTAAGATTGATTGAGCATCTTAGACCCTATTTCGGGCAAAGAGGGTCACAGTCGTTTTGGCGGCTCCGATAGGGCTTGCTGCCTTAATACTAGCTCAGGAGCTGCCTGAAGCGGTTGGCACAGACAAATTATACCACGTGTTTGTATTTGCTGTTCTTATGCTCTTGTTGAGTTTTGCTACGCCGAATTAGTATCGGAAATACGTGGTATACGGGATCATGTTCGGCATCTTTATCGAGCTCGCGCAACCTTTTGTGAACAGAAGTGGCGAGGTAGGCGATGTGTTGGCAGATGCTTGTGCGATTGCGCTTGGATGTGCGGTGGGCTTTGTACCTGGATGAGTAGATTTTACTGCTAATTGGTAGGGTCAAAAGAGCTCTTTACGTCTTTTTCAAAGTTTCATTCTGCGGTTATTCGCTCAGTTTTCGGGTAAGAGGGCGGCGCAGTTTAGGAGCGAGCCACATGCCTGTCTTGTAAGTCGCAATAAAAATCATTGCAAAAAGACCCCAGGCCATTGCTGCGTTTCCATGATCAAGAGCACACATCACGCCTGAGATCATAGGTGCAACAACAAAAGGAAGCGTAATCAGTGTTGCCAACGGATTTGCGATCCATCGCTTCTTTCTGCCTAAAAGAACAATTTCCACACTGCGGATCACAAGCTGGTGAAAATGCAACCTGTCAGGCTGTGCGATTGGTTTACCGAGAGACAAACGCCGCATGATTGCTAGTAATGTGTCCGCAATTGGCCAGAAGAAGATGAGCAGCATTGCAAATGGGCTCACATTTGGAGCGTTCCACAAAATAGATACGGACACCCAGACGAGTAGATGACCAATTACGTAAGCTCCAGCATCCCCCAAAAAGATTTTGCCAAATGGAAAGTTGAAAATCAAAAAGCCTGTAATTGCAGCTGCAATTGTAAGAAGCATGTCGCGGTGCTCTGTAAGCCCTGATTGATGTGCAATTGTTGCCAGCGCAAGAGCGGCTGCAAACGCTGTGAACCCTGCTAGCCCGTTAAGGCCATCGATAAGATTAAAGGCATGGCTAATGCCAACTGCTAGGAACAATGAAAATGCTATAGCAAAGGGTGACCACTGAAGTGCGATATCTAGACCTGGAATGCCAGTGTGCAGCACCCATTGTCCCATTAGTGCAATAAACACTGCGCCTGAGACTGTTGCGGCAAGCAGCCTTCTAAGTGGACTTGCTAGGTAACCAAGATCTTCAGCTAATCCGACAATAAATACAGGCATTGCACTGACTAGCAAAAGAAGGAATGGTTTCCAACTGTCTGCGCTGTGCGACAACGCTGCAGACACGACTAAAGCGATAACAATCGCAAGGCCACCAATGCGTGCAGTTGGATTTATGTGTAAGGCTTGTACGGCAGAAGTATCATTGCGTTTCAGATGCTGTTTTAGGGTGCGCGCAAACCAAACAATGATCAAAAAATTCGTGAGAGCTGATACGCCAAAACTCAAAGTTATCCATTCAAAAGGTACATTCAGCATTGAGAGGTCGCTCAGTTTTATCGATGATTAACCAGGCATATCCTGATATTATTGTGATACTAAATAGCCGAGACATGCTCAATGGCTTTGTTGCACCAATCCGATGATTGGCAGTCTTTACCTTATTCCGGACGGGTTTAGCTTACAGTCTCAGTGATAGGTATGCAAAGAGTAGTATAGCGATTGAGTAAGGCGATATGGATTTGGATCTCGGCAACCTGCCTGTCGAAGCCACTCGTCATGAGAGATCGCCCATCAGTTTCAGGCAGTGCATCCACTGATCGGCAGGGTTATGCGTAGCATGATCCCGAGAGGTTTGATCTCGACGCGGCACTTGCGGTGATATCCACTCCATTGTCTTCACAGCGTCCGGCCAAGATACCGCTGCGTAAGGGCGATGGTTCCAGTGCTCGTTGGCTTCCAAGGCGGTTGGTCGCCACATTGACGGCGTCGCGGAGGGTGCGAAGAAATGTGGTTGTGCGCAATCCAAACTCTTGCCACGACTACTTTGATCTGGGTTTTAGCCGTAGAGTTCACCCTTCAAGTCGATGAATAGCCTGGAACCTGTTATGTTGTTAAAACGAGCGCCCCACCAAACTCTTGCATGCACTTGCCCTTGGCTAGTGGGGGCAAGTGCAGATAATAGGTCTCTGAGTGTTAGTTCTTCATAAAACCTATACGTCCGATGCTGTCATAGGCCTCAAATCCTGCGCGCTTGGCGTCCTTGACGGAGTATACGTTGCGTAGGTCGGCCATATGCGGGACAGCCATTTTATTGGCCAACTTTTTCAGGTTCAGCCCGCGGAACTCGTTCCATTCGGTCAGCACTACTACAAGATCGGCGTTTTGGGCGGCTTTGTAGGGGTCTTCGATCCAGTGCACGCCAGGTAGGAGTGCTTCGCCTTCGTGTTTGCCTTGAGGATCGCACACGCGCACTTTGGCACCGCCGCCCACAAGCGCAGGCACGATCATCAAAGCAGGGGCGTCGCGCATATCGTCCGTGTCAGGCTTGAAAGTCACACCCAGTATCGCGATTACCTTGCCGTTGAAAGAACCACCGCAGAGGTCCTCGAGCTTGGTGATCATGCGGCGCTTGATCTCTTCGTTGACGGTGATGACCGTCTCGGTGATTTGCATAGGAACCGAGTGTTCCTGACCGATACGCGCGAGGGCTTTGGTGTCTTTCGGGAAGCACGATCCGCCATAGCCGGGGCCTGCGCGCAGGAATTTATCACCGATGCGTCCGTCCATGCCCATGCCTTTGGATACTTGCTTGACGTCCGCGCCAACCTTTTCGCAGAGCGCTGCGATTTCATTGATGAAAGTGATCTTGGTCGCCAAAAACGCGTTGGCCGCGTATTTGATCATTTCGGCGGATTCCAGGTCGGTGACAACAACGGGGAAGTCACGCAAAGATAGTGGGCGATAAAGTTCGTTCATCACCTCTGCGGCTTTGTCTGATTGCACGCCGATAACCACGCGGTCAGGGCGCATGAAATCGTCAATCGCTGCGCCTTCGCGCAGGAATTCAGGATTAGAGGCTACATCGAACTCAAGGCCTGGGTTGGCCTTGCGAATTGTCTGTTTGACAATGCGATTAGTGCCCACTGGTACGGTAGATTTGGTCACAACAACTAGGTAGTCTTTGGACATTTCTGCGATTTCCGTCGCGGCTGCCATCACATAAGTCAGGTCAGCATGGCCGTCGCCGCGCCGCATGGGCGTGCCAACGGCGATGAACACCACTTCTGCGCCCTCGATGGCGTCCGCAAGATCAAGCGTAAAGGACAAACGTCCCGCTTCCACGTTCTTGGCCATGAGCGCATCAAGGCTCGGCTCGTAGATTGGTACTTCGCCGCGCTCTAGCATTTTAATTTTCTGCGGGTCTTTATCTACACAAACGACGTTGTGACCGAAGTCCGAAAAACATACGCCAGAGACGAGACCTACATAGCCTGTCCCGATCATTGCGATTTTCATGGGGTATCCCCTCACTGCTTTGCTTCGGGGTTGGTATGACGCATTTGAGCGCAGCAGGTCAACGAGAAGACATGTGTCTGCGGTAATCCTGAATGCACTCGCAGGCAATGATATCTCTGTCTACGGCAAGGTCGGAAACGAGGTTAAGAATATCGACCTAGTCCGCATGATCTGCACGCACCTCGATGTGATGCCCCCCAAGGACACTTTTTACTCGATTAGATCACCTTCGTCACCGACTGCCCCGGCCATGACATGCGCAATGCGATTGATCCGACACGCATCTGCGATGAACTCGATTGGCACTCTCCTGTGACGTTGGAGCAAGGCCCAGAGAAAACTGTGTGCTGGCAACGCGACAACAAGGACTGGTGGCGTACTTTTTAAGATTGGTTCGGCATTGAAGCGTGGCTTGGATCAAGTTAAGTCTTAAAATGATGCCACATGACAGGGCAAGGGATGTTGGTTAAAAGACCACTTAAGTAACTTATTGGGCGTAAACTTTATGAACTCTTCTTTAGAGCAGCTTCAAGCAAGCGATGAAATTAATTTATTCGAATTGTTTTCCAACCTTTGGAAAAACAAGATAACCATATTACTAGTATCTTTTCTGTGCGGATGCTTGGCATTTGGTCTCCTCCTTCTGAAACCAGAAAAATATAGTGGAGAGTTTGTTCTTCGTGAGCCCACGGGACGTCAGGTAGCGGCATACGCGCCTTTGAATGATGGCATAAAAGCGTCTTATGCTGAGGTTCTTCAAAATGAAAAGCAAGATGGTGAAGTAACCGTTCAGTTTGAGATTACAACAGATGGTCTTTTTACTGAAATGGTGCGCGAACTTCAGGATTTCGAAGAGTTTGAAGCGGCATTAAAGCAGTATAATAGTGAATACAGAGACATGTCTGACGAAGAATTTTTTGAGGCCAGGAGCGGACTTATCTCCAACATCTCAATAGTTCCGGCAACAGAACTTGATCCTAATGCGCGCATAAGTTTTGAATGGGGCAATAAAAACCAGCTTTTAGATATTTTTGTGATGGCTCTTTTGAAGGCAGAGGAGAACGTGAATATCGGCCAGCTTAGAATGGTGAGTGATCTCGCTGACAATATCGAACGCAGAGCGCTTAATGAGCGCGCAAATCTAGATAGTAATTTGGATTCCGTAGAGGAGGCAGTTGATCTAGCAACGGCAGGTCGATTGCTATTTCTTAAACAACAGGCCTCTATCGCCCGCGAGCTTGGCCTAGCGGAAAATAGTTTGACGAATAGCTATCAAGAAAATCTGTTTGCTACAGTATTAGACGACGGCACCATACTGCGTGACCGCCCTGAAACCTTATTTCTAAGAGGATTTAAGTCTTTGGAGAAGGAAATATACTTGATTGAGACCAGAGTGGGCGACGAAAAATACCTGCAAAATTCAGAATTTTTGAATGCTAAACGCAAAATATTAGTTCTCAAAAACGATGTGACTGTGAAGTCGTTCCGCTCATCAATTAAAGGCTCACCTTTTGCTTCAGGGGCAAAGATTTTTAATATAAGAAAAGAAGCCATCAGTGTCACAAAGGCGCGGAGCGACTCTCTCATTCTAGCGCTTTCGTTGATGTTGGGTTTTTTTGGAAGCTGTGTCTATGTGTTGATGCGTGACGCTTTTCAGCGCTATACCGCAAACGAGGCAGCGTAATGCGAATTTCGGCGTTTTTGAGCTGTATGGTTTAATGATTTAGGATTTTAACATGGACGGACGGCTTGCTGTACTCTTCTTCGCTGTTGGTTTGTTTGATATGAAGGCCAATGATTGCGATACGGGCTGCCTTACGCGCACGCCTGCGGAAGAGGCGCTATCTCTCTCTTTTGGCAATGTGATCTTCCAGGAAAAGAACATCGGGAGTGAAGTGTATTTGCGCTACGATATGGGTATCTCCTTCGGGCCGTTTCAGCCTGCGATGGGGCTGTCGGTGAGTGATAGTAACGACATTTGGCTCGGCCTTGGTGCCACTCATACGACCCGCTTTTGGCAACGTCCTTCTGGGGCCGGTGGCTATGCGCAGTTGCACTTTATGCCAGGTGTTTATGCGCAAGGAAACGGGCCTGATCTGGGTTATCCGATTGAATTCCGCTCTGGTGCCGAGATTGGCTATCAGGCGAAGAACGGTCTGCGTATGGGGGTGTCGTTCGATCACCGCTCGAATGGGGATATTTCATCGCTGAACCCGGGGCTTGAGACCTTTCAGCTCCGTGTGAGCGTACCGCTAAACTGATGTGGGGCTGGTTGTGAAGGTTTGCGACGGGCGATCGCCTTTCACTTGGTTGGCCAGTGGTGCGCAGATCTTGCTCAGAGTGCAGACGCGTCACGCGCAATTGCCTTTTTTCGAGTGGGGGGGGTCGTTCAGCTCTCCGTCATCGATAGCGACGGCCGCGCTGTGCGCGCTACCATCAGGATTGACTAGAGTGCCTCGAGTGCAATCGCGATGCCTTGACCACCGCCGATGCACATGGTGATGAGTGCGCGTTTGCCGCCGATGCGTTCCAGCTCATAAAGGGCTTTTACGGTGATCAACGCGCCCGTTGCACCGACCGGATGACCCAGCGCGATCGCACCGCCATTCGGGTTCACTTTTGCAGGATCAAGGCCAAGACCTTTGTTCACTGCGAGTGCCTGTGCGGCGAAGGCTTCGTTGCTTTCGATTACATCGAAATCCGTGATGCTGAGACCTGTTCGCGCCAATAGGTTTTCTACCGCAGGAACAGGACCGATACCCATGACTTCGGGTCGCACGCCTGCATGCGCATAGCCTAAAACGCGCGCACGTGGTTTGAGACCAGCTTTGCTAGCAGCGGAAGCGGTTGCCATGACAATCGCAGCAGCACCATCATTGATGCCAGAAGCATTGCCTGCAGTGACTGTGCCGTCTTTTTGAAACACTGTGCGCAACCCTGCGAGCGCTTCTTCAGAGGTTGCCTTGGGGTGCTCATCAACAGCGAAATCGACCATGTCGCGTTTCACTTTGATTTTGACCGGGGTGATCTGGCTTTTGAAATAGCCTTGCTCAATCGCGTTGGCCGCGCGGGCTTGGCTAGTCATTGCGAAAGCGTCTTGTGCAGCGCGCGAAATATCGTGTTCCGCAGCCACGTTTTCAGCGGTGACACCCATATGACCGGTACCAAATGGACAGTTCAAAGCACCGAGCATCATGTCGAGCGTGCGCGTATCGCCCATCTTTGCGCCCCAGCGTTGATCAGGGATCACAAAGGGAGAGCGTGACATATTTTCAGCGCCACCCGCGAGTGCGAAGTCCGCATCGCCCAGCATCAGGGATTGAACCGCAGATACAATCGCTTGCGCGCCGGAGCCGCACAGGCGGTTGACGTTCATCGCAGGGGTTGTGTCGGGGATGCCCGCATCAATAGCGGCGACACGGGAGAGGTACATGTCGCGCGGTTCTGTGTTGATGACATGGCCGAAGACCACATGGCCGATCTGCGCGGGGTTGACGTTAGCGCGGCTGAGTGCGGCTTTGCTGGCGATCGTTGCCAACTCAATAGGCGGTGTCTTGGCGAGTGCGCCGCCAAATGTGCCGATTGCCGTTCGCGCGCCGTCGAGAATAACGATATCGTCTGACATGAGGGATCTCCTTGGCGTGATTTCGGGTGAGTATGCTTTTCGGCCGAGGGTTTGTCAGTTGGAACGGTACGTCAAATTGAGCTGCGCACAGGTTTAACCCGCCTTAACGGCGGGCAGGTTGGGGCGCTGCCCCAAACCCCGAGGTATTTTTGGACCAAAGAAGGAACTATTCGCCGTAGGGCACCCAAATTGTTTTCGTCTCGCTTGCAGCGCTTAGGAACTCGTGGGTGTTTGGTGTCGAGGTTTGCGCGTTGTTGACCCAAGTGCGTTTAAGATTGCCTGTTGAGTTGCGTTCGATCACTGCGGAAAGATCGCTAGAGGAGAAGCTCCAAACAGCGTCGATGTCATTATGTGCCGCAAGGTGGGGCGCGAGGTCTGTATGGCTGCCGGTTAGGATATTGACGACACCCGCGGGGACGTCGGATGTTTCCAGCACCTGGATCAGGTCCGTTGCCGCAAGAGGGTAGGGATCGCTGGCCACTAGAACGCAGCGGTCGCCCATTGCCATGGAAGCTCCAAGTGTATGGATCGCACCGAGGAGTGGGGTGTCGTCACTGCACAGCGCGCCGATAACACCGACGGGTTCATTCATCGCTAGCGCGATGCCTTTTATTGGAACGCCGCGCGCTGAACCGTCCCATTTGTCTGCCCATGCGGCGTATGTGAAGAGTGTGTTGAGGCTGTCTTCGACCTCGGCTTTGCCAGTGCGATTGCCCGTCATTGCATCGATGCGTTTTGCAAATTCATCTGCGCGAGCGGAGAGGTTTTCCGCCATGTAATAGAGGATCTGTGCGCGTAAGTGGCCTGTGGTTTTGGACCAGTTTTTCGCGGCTTGCGCAGCTTCGACTGCGTTGCGGATGTCTTTGCGATTGGCGAGGGAGATATCGCCGAGTTTTGCACCCTTTTTGGAAAAGACGGCTTTGGAATAGCCGCTATCAGGGCGTGCTTGTTTACCATTGATATAAAGCTTGGCCGTTCGATCAATTGGGTCCGTACCAGAGTCATTGCCTGTAAAAGGTTCGATCTTTGCCAGCGCTTTGCGCTTTGCTTTAGGCTTGGAGTAGGCGGTGAGGCCTTCCCAACCACCTTCGCGTCCGAACCCGCTTTCGCGCACGCCGCCAAAGGGGGCAGCAGCGTCAAACAGGTTCGTCGCATTCACCCAAACCACGCCAGCCACAAGTTTTGGCGCAACATCGAGCGCGAGATTGACGTTCTCGCTCCACACCGTCGCAGCCAACCCATAGCGCGTGTTGTTGGCAAGTTGTACCGCTTCCGCTGGAGTGCGGAAGGTGGTGGCGCAGAGCACGGGGCCGAAGATTTCTTCCTGCATCAGCGTTGCGGAGGGAGAAAGACCTGTGATCAACGTTGGTGGGTAGAAGCAGCCACCTTCCGGCATTTCGCAGGCGGCGTGATATGTGTTGCCCTCAGTATTTTCGCTGACCATCTTAGTGATCTGCGCCAGCTGCACCGGATCAACAATCGCGCCAACGTCGATGCATTTGTCCAAAGGATCGCCAATGCGCAAGCCATCCATGCGGCGTTTGAGTTTCGCATAAAACCGCTCAGCAACGCTTTCCTGTACCAGCAAACGAGACCCAGCACAGCAGACCTGACCTTGATTGAACCAGATCGCATCAACGAGACCTTCAACAGCACTATCCAGATCAGCATCATCAAACACGATATAGGGCGACTTCCCGCCCAGCTCTAAAGTCAGAGCCTTGCCGGAGCCAGCGGTCGCTTCGCGTATGCGGCGACCTACAGCGGTGGAGCCGGTAAAGGCGATTTTATCCACGTCAGCGTCAACGATGTGCTGGCCTGTTTCCCCATCCCCTGTGACAATGTTCACAACGCCCGCAGGCACGCCGGCCTCGACGCAGATCTCAGCAAAGATCATCGCTGTCAGCGTCGTATATTCTGCAGGTTTCAGCACAACGGTGTTGCCCATCGCTAGTGCAGGCGCGATTTTCCAAGCGAGCATCAAAAGCGGGAAGTTCCAAGGGATGATTTGCCCGCACACGCCTAGTGCTTCGCGCTCAGGCATTTCCTCGTCCATCAACTGCGCCATGCCAGCGTGATAGTAGAAGTGACGGATCGCCAAGGGGATATCGATGTCGCGGCTCTCGCGGATGGGTTTGCCGTTGTCGAGCGTTTCCATCACCGCAAGCAAACGCGCATGTTTCTGTATCAAACGCGCAATCGCATAAAGTACACGCGCCCGTGCAGGTGCATCTTTGGCCCATTTGCTTTGTGCGCGGCGCGCGGCTTTCACAGCGCTTGCAACCTCATCAGCGGTGCCTTTGGTCAGACCCGCGAGGCGCGCGCCTGTGGCAGGGTTGCGCAGCTCCAGATCATCGCGAAGGATGCCGAATGTGCCGTCAATGAAATGCCCTGCAAGGCCGCCGCGACTTTCGATCCACGCTAGCGCCTCAGCTGAGCTTTCAGGGGCAGGGCCGTAGTCCATTTTGTTCAGGCGCTCAGAAATTGTCATGGTAGTCTCCTTCAAGCCAGCGCGTGGCGGTAGCCGGCGGAATATGCGCCTGTGACGTAGTGTTCTAATTGGCGTTCGATATCATTGAGGAGTGACGACGCGCCAAAGCGGAAGAGATCGGGTTGCAGCCAGCGATCGCCCAATTCGTCTTTCATCAAAGCGAGATAGACGAGAGCGTCTTTGGCCTTGGAAATGCCACCCGCCGGTTTGTAGCCAACGCGAAAGCCCGTGCGTTCATGATAGTCGCGGATTGCGCGGATCATCACGAGCGAGACAGGAAGGGTCGCATTCACACTTTCTTTTCCAGTAGACGTTTTGATGAAATCAGCGCCTGCCATCATGCAAATCAGCGAGGCACGCGTAACATTGCGCAATGTACCCAACTCGCCTGTAGCGAGGATCGCCTTCACATGGGCATCGCCACAGGCGGCACGAAAGGCGCGCATCTCATCGTAGAGAGCTTGCCAATCACCTGCCAAAACATGGCGGCGGGAAATGACGATGTCGATCTCTGCCGCTCCTACTTTCACGCTTTCCTCAATCTCGGCCACACGCAGATGGAACGGTGACAGACCCGCAGGGAAACCAGTCGAAACAGCAGCGACGGGAATGCCGGAGCCAGCGAGCGCATCTACGGCCGTTTCGATCATATCGTGATACACGCAGATCGCACCCGTGTGCAGGCCGCTGATCCCAAGCGCGTCCTTTAGGTCATTGCGCAAAGGTGCGCGCGCTTTGGCGCATAGGCGGCGCACACGTTCAGCCGTGTCATCGCCAGAGAGCGTTGTCAGATCAATGCACTCGATAGCGCGCAGCAACCAGGCTGCTTGGTAGTCTTTCTTAACACTGCGCCGCCCCGGTAACGTTTTGGCGCGCCGCTCAATTGACGAGGTGTTGGCCTGCACAGAGCGCACCCAGCTCAGGTCCAGATCCATACCCGGATTTCTGGGTTCAATCGTGAGGGGCAAGTGGGACGTGGGTTGAACAGTGTGTGTGGACATATCGGGTCACTCCAAAGGAGAGGGGTTTTGCTTATCCTGTCACATGCACGGGGGGGCTTGGCAAGTATTCCCATTGGTTGAGAAGAACTATTTTGACCATTTGATCAGAAATTTATCGGCTTTATTGCGAGTAATTCGCAATTGCATTGACTTCTTGCGAACGACTCTCATATTCATAGTAAATGTCCAGAGATTCCATGACCTACAATCGCCGCTATTTTCTTACGATCCTTGCCAGCACGAGCGTCGCGCCACAATTTTCGTTGGCATCTGGCGCATTGGATATTATTGCGACAACAGGAATGATCGCTGACACTGCGCGTCGCATTGGGGGCAGCCATGTAAATGTGCGTGCTTTGATGGGTTCGGGTGTGGATCCGCATGCGTATCGTCAGACACGTACGGATATCACGTCAATGACGCGTGCGGATTTGGTGTTGTGGCACGGTCTTTATCTTGAGGCTCAGATGGAAGAGTTTCTAAAGAAACTCGCGCGTCGCCAGCCCTCTATTCCTGTTGCAGATGCGATGCCGCGTGAATTGCTTATCTCGCATGCAGATTATGACGGTCGTTTTGACCCGCACGTGTGGATGGTGCCAAAGCTATGGAGCAGTGTCGCGCAAAAGATTGCCCGCGTTTTGAGTGATGCGCGCCCTGATTTTGAGTATGAATTTGGTGCTAATTTGGTTGAATTCGAAGCTGAATTACGTGATCTTCAAACTTATGCTGAAACCGCACTTGCGACGGTTCCTGAAAGCGCGCGTGTATTGCTGACGGCGCATGACGCCTTTAGCTATTTTGGCAGCGCCTTCGGATATGAGGTGATTGGCATCCAAGGTATCTCTACCGAGAGCGAAGCAGGATTGAACCGGATTTCGACCCTCGTGGATATGCTGGTAGAACGCAAGATTGGCGCGGCATTCGTCGAAAGCTCCGTCTCGGATCGCAACATTCGTGCGTTGATCGAGGGCGCAGCAGCGCAGGATCACATAGTCGCAATTGGTGGCGAATTGTTCTCCGATGCGATGGGCGCTGATGGCACTTATGAGGCCACATATATCGGCATGATTGATCACAATATTACGACTATTGTCCAAGCGCTGGGCGGCACCGTGCCGAAGCGTGGCATGAACGGCAAATTGGTGGCGGGAAGCTAGATCATGACAGCAATTGAACTGGCGACATCTAACGGAACACTCATGGACGATCACGGCGCGGATGCAGCGCTTGCCATTCGTTCGATGACCGTAAGTTACGGCCAAAAGCCTGCGGTGTTTTCTGTCGATATGACGGTACCCAGGGGTTCTATGACAGCGATCATCGGACCTAATGGCGCGGGAAAATCCACGCTTTTGAAGGCTGCTTTGGGTGTGATCAAACCGCTTGCTGGGTCTGCGACTGTCTTTGGTCAACCTGTTGAAAACGCCCGTGCGCGCATCGCTTATGTGCCCCAGCGGGCAAGCGTGGATTGGGATTTCCCAACGCGTGTTTTGGATGTGGTTCTGATGGGTCTTTATCGTGAGCTGGGTCTGCTTGGCCGTCTGCGCGGAACGCACAAAACGCGCGCGATGGAGTGCCTAGAGCGCGTCGATATGCAGGACTTTGCCAAGCGTCAAATCGGCCAGCTCTCTGGTGGTCAACAGCAACGCGTTTTCTTAGCGCGTGCGCTTGCGCAGAACGCGGATCTTTACTTTCTCGATGAACCCTTTTCGGGTGTTGATGCAGCAACGGAGAAAGCCATCATCAACGTTCTGCAAGGTCTTCGCGCAGATGGCAAAACTGTCGTCGCCGTGCATCATGATTTGAGTACTGTGCCCGACTATTTCGACCGCGTTTTCCTGATCAACACGACCCGGGTTGCCGAAGGTACGGTGGAAGAGGCGTTCACGCCCCAGACCTTGCAAGAGGCTTACGGCGGTCGTCTCGCAATGGGTCAACTTGGTCAAACGGCGCTTGGCACGTAACCCATGCTTTGGCAGGCCCTAACGCTTCAGCTTGGCTATAACGCTACGCTCGTAACCCTTGGTGCGACTCTGTTGGGTGTTGCAGCGGGCGTCACAGGTACCTTTCTTTTCTTGCGCAAACGCGCTTTGGTTAGTGATGCGATCAGCCATGCAACATTGCCGGGTGTCGGCCTTGCCTTTATTCTGATGGTTGCGATGGGTGGTGACGGGCGCAGCCTGCTTGGCCTCATGCTTGGCTCTGCCGCGTCTGCGTGGATCGGCTTGTTGTGCATCAGTGCTTTGACCCGGCGCACACGGCTAGCAGAAGATGCAGCGATTGGCGCAGTGTTGTCTGTTTTCTTTGGTATTGGCATCGTTTTCTTGACGTTTATTCAAACGATGAGCGAGGGTCGTCAGGCGGGGCTTGAGGGCTTCTTGCTCGGCTCCACCGCCGGCATGCTTTATTCCGACGCGGTAATCATCGCCGTTGGCGGTGCCACTGTTTTGCTGGCGGTTACCGCTTTTCGCAGACCTTTAAGTGCTGTTGCGTTTGATCCTGAATTCGCGGCGTCAAGTGGTTTGAACGTGCCGCGTCTTGATCTGATCATGATGGGTCTAGTCATGGCGATCACGGTTGTGGGCCTCAAGATTGTCGGACTTATCCTAATCGTGGCCTTGCTGATCATCCCCCCCGTCACTGCACGCTTTTGGAGCGAACGAGTCACGGGTGTGCTCTGGGTCGCGGGCATCTTTGGCGGTGTCTCAGGCTACCTCGGTGCGGCCTTGTCGGCGATTGCGCCAGCGCTGCCGACGGGTCCTGTGATCGTTCTTGTTTCCTTCGCGATGTTCGCTTTGTCGCTCCTGTTTGCGCCCGCGCGCGGTGTTCTTGCAGCAGTGCTAAAGCACCTCTCTTTTCAAAGGCGTGTCCATGTGCGTCAAGGGTTGCTTGCCCTCGCGCAAGGCCAACCGATCTACGAAAAACTCACGCTTCGCCTATTGCGTCGCGCTGGACTTGTACGCGCCGATGGCGTTGCGACCAGTGACGGCAAAGCGCGCGCGGCCAAGGCGTTGCGTGATGAAACCCGTTGGCAAATGGCGCGCTCGCGGGAAGAGTTCGCATTGGCCGCAACATTCTACGATGGGCTGACAGAGATCGAAACGGTCCTCACAGGTGATCAGATCAACGAATTGGATCGCTTGATTGGTGCGCCAAAGGGGGTGCGGCCATGATGGGTGAAGAATTCGTAGCGCTGTCTTTGACGCCTATGTTGATCGGCACATTGGCTGCGATTGCCTGTGCGCTTCCAGGAAACTTCTTGCTGTTGCGGCGTCAAGCCTTGATTGGGGATGCGATCAGCCATGTGGTTTTGCCGGGCATCGTTGTGGCGTTCTTGATCACAGGCGTCATTGCCGCAGTGCCAATGATGCTTGGTGCGGCAAGTGCCGCGGTGGTGGCTGTGGTGATGATCGAAGCGATCCGTCGCCTTGGCCGGATCGAGCCGGGTGCAGCGATGGGCGTGACCTTTACTGCGATGTTTGCAGGCGGTGTTTTGCTGCTAGAGCAATCAGATACAAGCGCTGTGCATTTGGACGTTGAACATGCGCTATTTGGGAATTTGGAAAGCCTGATCTGGCTAGATGCAACAGGGTGGGCGTCGCTGCTTGATGTCGAGGCGCTTGCCTATCTTCCCGTTGAATTGCCCCGCTTACTGATCGTTTTAAGCGTCGTAGTGCTGTTCATATGGGTGTTCTGGCGTCCCTTGAAGCTCTCGACGTTCGATGAGAGTTTCGCGCAAAGCATGGGTATTCGCACTGGGCCACTTGGCTTTGCTTTGGTCATTGTCGCAGCGCTCGCCGCGGTTGCAGCTTTTGATGCAGTCGGGTCAATTATCGTGATTGCGATGTTCATTTGTCCACCAGCAGCTGCGCGGCTAATGACCAATCATCTTGGCACACAGGTCGCGTGGAGCGTTTTGTTCGCGACGTTGTCAGCCGTGATTGGATATGTGTTGGCAGGTTACGGCCCGCTCTGGCTTGGTGCGGATAATGCGGTCAGCGCTGCAGGCATGATCGCAGCGGTGTCGGGCGCAATCCTTGCGCTCACAGCAATTGTAGGTCCGCACAGATCAAGAAGCGGTGCGCCTGCCGAAGAGTAATTACTGCTTTCGGATCTTGATTTCGATACGTGCTTTATCAACGTCTGCTTGGCCTTCGTTTAAACGATCAAGACCGCGCACTTCGAGCACAACGAGGTCCTTTTTGGGCTTACACTTGGGTGTGTACATGATCTGATATCCACTGACGAGCGTGCCTGCGCAATCGCCTGATGGAAGTACTTTGGAGACCCAGAACCACTGAACTGTGCCCTTTTTGGGCTTTTTCTTTGCTTTGATGGAAAAGGATGTGTCTTGGCGGCACACGCCATCTGGCTCACGTTGGGTCCAATAAAAGAATGTTTCTTAATCGAACGTGCCGGACGAAATTGTCCGCTTCCAATTGAACTTATATTCTTTGGAGGCTGCAAATTGTGGGGCAACAGATGCGATTGTGGCGATCAACGCGTCGATGATAAATGGCTTCATACAAAAAACTCCCAGGCTGGTGTCAGCCTAGAAGTCTGTGTCATCTAAGTTCAAGCCGATAGAATTTAAGCGGCGGAAAGCCCCGAATCGAGCGCTGTGAGGATTGTTTGCACTTCGCTCTCAGAAATCGTCAGCGGCGGCGACATCAGAATGTTTGGTGGTCCCATACGTACCATTGCACCTGCCTCATAGGTGGCTTGCTGGATGCGTTTGACTGTGGCTGGATCTATCGGAGTTTTAGCCGATTTGTCAGAGACCAGTTCCATCCCTGTCATCAAGCCTTGCCCACCGCGCACATTACCTATGATGTCGTGCTTGGACGCGAGTGCTTGCAGGCCTTCATAAAGTTGCGTGCCGCGCGCAGCCGCATTGGCGCGCAGATCAAGACGCACGGTTTCAGCAAGACAGGCTGCGACCGCAGCGGCGCCAACAGGATGTGCAGAGTAGGTGTAACCATGATAAATACCGCCTTCCGCTGGATCGCTGTTCTCAAACACATCCGCGACTTTTTCGTTGAACAGCGCAGCACCAACAGGGAAGTAGCCAGAGGTGATGCCCTTGGCGGTGCTCATCATATCTGGTTTTACATCGTAGTGGCTTGAGCCAGACCAAGAGCCGGTGCGCCCGAAACCCGTAATGACCTCATCGGCGATCATCAAAATACCATGACGATCACAGACGTCACGCATAAGACCCATGAAACTCTCGTGTGGAACAATCACGCCGCCCGCGCCTTGTATCGGCTCCATGATAAAGGCGGCGATGGTGTTCGCGCCTTGGAACTGAACCTCATCCTCAAACGCGGCTGCGATGTTTTGCGCCAGTTGCGCAGGATCGGTCTCGTTGAAGGGATTGCGATAGGGATAGGGGCTGGGCAGGTGGAAACAGCCGGGCAGCATAGGTTCATAGCCGATGCGGAAACGGTTGTTGCCGTTAACGGATGCACCGCCGAAGTGTGTGCCGTGATAGCCCTTCTTGAGGGAGATAAACTTGGTCCGCGTTGGTTCGCCCCGCAGTCGGTGGTACTGACGTGACAGGCGCAGGCAGGTTTCGACCGAGTCAGAGCCGCCAGAGGTGAAGAACGTGCGCACCATGCCGTCGGGTTCAAAGAACTCGCGTACTGCGTATGAGGCCTCAATCGCAGGCGGGTTGGATGTTCCAGAGAAGGCCGAATAATAGGGCAGATCATAGAGCTGCTTGGCAATTGCATCTTTAATGACGTTGTTGGAATAGCCGAGGTTCACGCACCAAAGACCGCCAACAGCATCGACTGTTTTGTGACCGTCGAGATCTTCGATAACGACGCCTTCAGCCTTGGTGATAATTGCGGGCATGTTTTCATCAGAATTGTTCTGATGCCCCATCGGGTGCCAAATATGACGGGCATTGTTTTCGCGTAGGAAATTGTCGTCTTTCATAGCTGTTCCTCACCTTTTGAGTTGTGCTGAAGGATTTTAAGTGTCTGCTTGTTCACCGCCGCCTCATAACGGGGCATCATTTTGCGGATAGTGTCTATAAATTCTGTGTTTTCAAGCAAAGGTGTGTCCATTTCATGGAGAGGCGCGACCTCGACCATCACTTTACGATCCATTTCATCTAAGACAGCGACCATGTCAGCGGCTCTAGCTCTATCAAACCCCATGGCTTCAAATGCAGAGCGCGCCATGCGCAGGGAACTGTCTTAGGTATCGTGAATGATATCTTGGCAGCGCAGAGAAAGAAGAAGGCAAGGAGAAGTAAGTCGGTCAAATTGGTGACTTACAAAAAAGCAAATTTTATAAGGAAGTCTGAGCAGTTGTGTAGTCCAAGTCCAGAGGCATTTCTCAAAGGCACTTGGAGCGCGCAGGTATAGCGCCTATGTAGTGCACCTAGACTTCAGAAAGACACGTGCGCGATGGCCAAGCCCAAGGACAATCCAAACTACAAAGTGATCGCCGAAAACCGGCGTGCACGTTATGATTATGCGATACAGGATGACATTGAATGCGGGATCATTCTGCAAGGGTCTGAGGTCAAATCCCTGCGTGTGAATTCTGCCAATGTTGCTGAAAGCTACGCGGAAGTAAAAGATGGCGAGCTGTGGTTAGTGAACAGCTACATCGCGCCTTACGAGGCCGCGAAGACATGGGGCCACGAAGAACGCCGTCGGCGTAAACTGCTTGCTTCCAAGAAAGAGCTGGCGGGCATGTGGTCGGATACGCAGCGCAAAGGCATGACGCTTGTGCCGCTTGTGCTCTATTTCAATCACAAAGGGTTTGTGAAGTTGAAGATCGGCATCGCCAAGGGAAAACAAAATCACGACAAACGCGCCAGTGATGCCAAGCGTGATTGGGGTCGTCAAAAACAACGTTTGCTGCGTCACGCAGATTAAACTGCGTCTAAAACGTACAAGTTTTCCTTTGCTTTACCCATGACCTCCTGTGCAAGTAGTAATACTCAACAGGCGCGCATGGTACGGGCAGTACGTGCGTTGCTGAATATAACGGCCCGACGGGCAGGAATTATTATGGAACCTTTGATTGGTCTTACTTCAGGCGCAATCGGCGGCAACGTTGCTGGTGGTGTATTAAAGAACCTGAACCAAGGTACACTCATCGACTCAATCTCTGGCATCCTCGGAGGTGGTATCAGCGACGGCACAGTTCTTGCGGCCGTTGGGGTAGTCAAGAACATGATGGCGAAGTAATCGCGCCATTTGAGGAATCGCGGTTTCGCGGTGCCTGCACTTGCTACTGCGGTCCCTCGGCAGTAAGCAAGTTTTTAGACAAAAGAGGGCTTTTCACATGGCATTGGACGACCCGAAGACATTGGTTTCCACCGATTGGCTGGCAGCGCATATGCGCGACCCCGATCTGAGAATTATTGATGCGTCTTGGTATATGGCCTCTGAGGGCCGAGACGCGAAAGCGGAGTATGACGCAAGCCACATCCCCGGTGCGCGTTTTTTTAACATTGACGAAATAAGCGACGCGCGGTCTTCGCTTACCCATATGGCCCCCAGCGCAGAGAAATTCATGTCGCGCATGCGTGCGTTGGGCATCGGCGACGGGCATCAGATTGTTGTTTACGACGGCTCTGGCATTTTCTCCGCACCGCGCGTGTGGTGGCTGTTTCGCTTGATGGGTCAAATGGACATTGCGGTCTTGGATGGCGGAATGGTGAAATGGGTCGCAGAAGGGCGTGAGGTTGAAGATCTGGCCCCTGTTATTCGCGATCGCCACATGATGGTGCGGTTTCAGAACCAAATGGTGAAGGACGCAACGCAAGTTGCTGGTGCAGCAAAGCTTGGTGCACCTCAGATTGTTGACGCGCGTTCACCCGGACGCTTTTCTGGCGCAGAGGCAGAGCCCAGATCGGGTATGCGCGCTGGTCATATTCCGGGCTCTCTGAACGTGTTTTACAAAGATCTGCTTAACGCTGACAACACTATGAAAGAACCTGCTGCGTTGAAAGCAACCTTTGAAGCAGGTGGCGTTGATCTAAGCAAGCCTGTGATCAACACATGCGGTTCGGGCATTACTGCTTGCGTTCTTGCCCTTGCACTTGAGCGGATTGGGAAGAGCGACCATTCCGTTTATGATGGATCTTGGAATGAATGGGGCGCGGCCCCAACGATGCCTATTGCAACCGGAGAAGCCTGATGTTTGCTAACCTTAAAGAGCAACCTGTTGACAAAATTCTGTCCCTCGTCAAAGCCTACCGTGAAGATCCGCGGGATAGCAAAATCGACCTTGGTGTTGGTGTTTATAAGAACGCTGAAGGTGTCACGCCGATCATGGGTGCTGTGAAGCGTGCAGAGCAGCAGCTTTGGGAACTGGAAAGCAGCAAGTCCTATGTGGCTTTGGCGGGCGATCCTGCTTTCTCAACTGCAATGATCAATCTCGTTCTTGGGAATTCTGTTGCGCATGACAATATCGCGTCGATTGCGACACCCGGTGGCACTGGCGCGATCCGTCAAGCGTTCGAGCTGATCCAGATGGCCAATCCTGACGCGCGTGTTTTCGTCTCAAACCCGACGTGGCCGAACCATGTCTCGATGTTGAACTATCTTGGTATGACGCACGTAGCGTATCGCTACTTTGATAATGAAATGCGCGGCGTTGATTTTGACGGGATGATGGAAGATCTTAAGGACGTGAAGGCAGGCGACATCGTGTTGCTGCATGGCTGCTGTCACAATCCGACGGGCGCGAACCTGAATTTGACCGAATGGCAGATCGTTTTGGATCTGTTGAACAATATGGGTGCCATTCCAACGATTGACATCGCTTACCAAGGCTTTGGTGATGGCTTGGAAGAAGATGCCGCCGCCGTGCGTTTGATCGCCTCCTCTGTACCTGAATGCCTGGTGGCTGCGAGTTGCTCCAAGAACTTTGGGATCTACCGTGAGCGGACGGGTATTTTGATGGCTGTCTCGGCAGATGGTTCACAACGCGGTCGCAATCAGGAGACCTTGGCGTTTTTAAACCGTCAGAACTTTTCCTTTCCGCCCGACCACGGCGCGCGTTTGGTAACCATGGTTCTAAGCGATCCTGATCTGTATGCAGATTGGGTGAAAGAGTTGGAAGATGTGCGTCTAGGCATGCTTGGTTTGCGTGAACAGCTTGCAGGTGAATTGCAGCGTTTGAGCGGGTCTGATCGCTTTGGCTTTTTGGCGCAGCACCGTGGGATGTTTTCACGCCTTGGGACTACTCCTGAGATGGTGGAACGTCTGCGTGCAGAGCATGGGATTTATATGGTTGGCGACAGCCGTATGAATATCGCTGGCTTGAACGCGCAGTCTGTGCCGATCTTGGCGCAAGCGATTATCGACGTGGGTGTGTAGTCGTTTTTGAATGGGCATTGCCTATCCGACAGGCTGGGTGCTAGCCCCCAGACCCCCAGGACATTTTTGGAAATAGGAAGACTAAGGCACGAGTTTTTGGCGGCCTTGGTCTGTGAGTACGTGGACTTGCGTGTCTTTAAACACGGCAGTCGTTAGAGGTTTTCCATACCCTGCGCCAGTGTCGAGGTTAACGTGATTGCCTGCGTGCAAAGGAGCGGCGACGGGCGTGTGCCCGTGGACCACGAGCGCGCCGTGGTCGCGTCGGTTACTTGAAAACTCGTTTCTGATCCACACGAGATCGTCTTCGGCTTGGTCGTGAAGTGCGACACCAGGGCGCACACCGGCATGTGTGAAGAATAACGGGCCTGCAAAGATCGAAATTTCGCAATCTTGCAAAAAGCGGAGATGATGATGTGGGACTGCCTTGAGCGCGTCGGCGTGAACGTTGAACAGCCTGCGTTCCTCGCTTGCATCGACGCCGTAAGACGCGAGGGTTGTCGTGCCACCAAGTTTTTCGTGCAACCAATGGTAACCAATGAGTAAATAGGGATCATGACGTGGGATCGGTTCCATGAACCATTCGAACATGCGGTCGTGATTACCTTTGAGAAAGCGCCAAGGTTTGCCCGCTGCTTTGCCAGTTGCGAGACGCTCGATCACCCCTTTAGAATGCATACCGCGATCCACATAATCACCAAGGAAAATGATGTGTGCGTCCGTGCCGCCGTCGGCTTCTATCAGAGCAAGTGCGTTTTCCAGCATCTCGAGCTGGCCGTGAATGTCGCCAATGGCGTAAATGGGCTGTGTCATGTTGATAGCCCTAATGCAGAAAGGCCGCCCTGAGAAGAGCGGCCTCTACATTGCTTAAGCGATGTCAAACTCTAGCGGTTTGACTTGTGAGAACCTGCCTGTGCCATCAAGTGTTTTCAACACATCAGCAGGGATCGGATTGTCCACGTATAGGAGTGCGATCGCTTCACCGCCAACATCAGCGCGGCCAAGCGTGAAGTTCGCGATGTTCACGCCATTCTTGCCCATTGTGTTACCAAGGAGACCAATGATGCCCGGCACATCTTCGTTGGTTGTGTAGAGCATATGCGCGCCAATTTCCGCATCGATATTGATGCCTTTGATCTGGATAAAGCGCGGTTTGCCATCGCTGAAGACAGTGCCTGCGACAGACCGCTCGCGCTTCTCTGTGACGACGGTGACCTTGATATAACCATCGAACGTGCCGGATTTTTCCTGATTTGTTGTGCTGATTTTGATGCCACGCTCGGTGGCAATCACAGGGGCGGACACCATGTTCACATCGGGGTTCACCCGTTTCATTATCCCTGCGATGGATGCACAGTTTAGTGCATCAAGGTTCATCTGCGCAACAGAACCATCATAGAGGATGTTGATCGCTTTGATCGGTTCATCCGTCATTTGGCCAATGAACGCACCTAGATGACCTGCGAGAGATACCCATGGTCCCATGATTTTTGCTTCTTCAGCGGTGACGGATGGCATGTTGAGGGCGTTCTCGACAGCACCTGTGTTGAGGTAATTCGACATTTGTTGCGCGACTTGCAAAGCGACGTTTTCCTGCGCCTCCGTCGTGGCCGCTCCCAAATGCGGGGTGCACACAACGTTAGGCAAATTAAAGAGTGCATTTTCTGTCGCAGGCTCTTCCTTGAACACATCAAAAGCCGCGCCAGCGATGTGGCCGGACTTTAACATATCAGCGAGCGCTTTCTCATCAACAAGACCACCGCGTGCGCAATTGATGATGCGGACACCTTTCTTGGTCTTGGCGAGGTTCTCACGGCTGAGGATATTGGCGGTCGCATCAGTGAATGGCACATGCAAGCTGATGAAATCGGCGCGGGCGAGAAGTTCATCCAGCTCGACCTTTTCGACGGCCATCTTCTCGGCTTTCTCTTCACCAAGAAATGGATCGTAAGCGACGACCTTCATCTTCAAGCCACGTGCGCGGTCACAGACAATGCCGCCAATGTTGCCTGCTCCAATGACGCCAAGCGTTTTGTTGGTCAGCTCAACACCCATGAATTTAGATTTTTCCCATTTGCCTGCGTGTGTCGATGAACTTGCTTCTGGGATTTGACGTGCGACAGCGAACATCATTGCGATTGCGTGCTCGGCGGTGGTGATCATGTTGCCAAACGGTGTGTTCATCACGATCACACCTTTTTTGGAGGCGGCGACCTTGTCGATGTTATCGGTGCCGATGCCTGCGCGCGCGATGACCTTGAGATTGGTTGCTGCGTTCAGGATTTTTTCGGTCACCTTTGTAGCGGAGCGAATCGCAAGGCCATCGTATTGACCGATCACTTCGGCCAGCTTGGCTTTGTCTTTACCCAGCTCGGGTTGGAAATCGACATCAATGCCAGCATCGCGGAAAATTTGAACAGCGGATTCGCTGAGTTTGTCAGAAACGAGTACTTTGGGAGCCATGGCGTTGGTCCTTTTATCAATCTTTTGGGGGAATGGTGCGTGGATCGTCCACGCACCTTATGTGTTTTACGCGGCTGTGATTTCGGTCTCGAATGCGAACGCCAACCAAGGCAGCATCGCTTCGATATCCGATGTTTCGACCGTACCGCCGCACCAGATGCGTAAACCCGCAGGGGCATCACGATAGCCACCTATGTCGAGCGCTACGTTCTCAGCTTCCAAGCGTTTAGCGATGGCTTTTGCGAAAGCCACGCCTTTTGTGATGCGATCATCCGTGAACTTCAAGCACACGGACGTATTTGAACGCGTCGCAGGATCTACAGCGAGGAAATCAATCCAATCATTCTCCGCGACAAAGTTGGTCACGGCAGCCGTATTTGCGTCTGCGCGGGCAATGAGGCCCTGCAAACCGCCGACTGAACGCGCCCATGTTAGCGCTTGCAGGTAGTCTTCAACCGCTAACATGGAGGGCGTGTTGATTGTCGCACCTGAGAAGATACCGTCGATGAGTTTGCCACCTTTAGTCAGTCGGAAGATTTTGGGGAGTGGCCATGCTGGTGTGTAGCTCTCAAGGCGAGCAACAGCGCGTGGGCTTAGAATGATCATGCCATGTGCGGCTTCGCCGCCGAGGACCTTCTGCCAAGAGAAGGTCGTCACATCGAGCTTGTCCCAAGGCAAATCCATCGCAAAGGCGGCGGATGTTGCATCGCAAAGCGTTAAACCATCACGATCAGCGGGAATAACGTCGCCGTTGACGAGGCGCACACCGGAGGTGGTGCCGTTCCAAGTGAAACAAACATCATTGTTGAAATCGACCGTGCTGAAATCAACAATCTCACCGTAGTCCGCAGTTTTCACAGTCGCGTCCAGCTTGAGCTGTTTGACCGCATCAGTCACCCAACCCGCACCGAAGCTTTCCCATGCGAGCATTTCAACGTGACGCTCGCCTAGAAGGTTCCACATGGCCATCTCATAGGCACCAGTGTCAGAGGCGGGCACGATGCCGATTTTGTAGTCAGCCGGTACGCCCAAAATCTCACGGGTCTCTTCGATCGCGGCCTTAAGCTTGTCCTTGCCAACAGCAGCGCGGTGCGAACGGCCAAGGGCAGCGTCAGAAAGCGTGTCGAGCGTGAATGTGGGGGGTTTGGCACAGGGGCCAGAAGAAAAACGCGGATTCGACGGTCGCGCGACCGGTACTTGAATAGCCATAGCTGGTATCCTCACAGATATATGCCCTTCGTTGGGGAAGGGTGTCCCGCCGCCGGGCTTATGGGGCGCGACGGTCGAATGCAACGCGAAAATTAATCAAATGCGAAGAATCTGCGTTTGTTTGCCTCATGGGCGTCGATAGGGGGAACACCACCTGTCACATTTCGTGAGGTAACGTCAGCCTGAGTTACGCTTTAGGCTGGCCTTATTTTCAAAGGTATTGGTTGGTTCAAAACGCGATTTTTCTCTCTTCTTTTAATTGCTCTATTTTTAGCAAACAGCGCCCAAGCCTTTTGTGGGTTCTACGTCGCTAAGGCAGTGGGTCGCTCTACAATCATTCCTCCAAGGTCTTCTTTGTACGGAATGGGTGCAATTCTATGATCACCATGTCTTCGGGTTATCGCGGTGCTCCGTCTGACTTTGCGATGATCGTGCCAACGCGCAAAGTCTTGCATCGAGATCAAGTGCGCGCGGATGATGCCAAGATCATCACGCATCTTGATTCGTACACAGCACCACGTTTGGTTGAATATTTTAACGAGGATCCTTGCGCGCCAATAAAACTGGAAACACCTATCATTGTAGAAGAAGCCACGCAGCGGCGTGGTGCGAAAAAGCAGCCTACAATCTGTAGTTGCGCGTGTGCGCAGGGTGTCGCGATCAAAGCGCAGTACGCGGTTGGACAACATGACATTTTGATTCTCAAAGCGAAGCAGTCAGATGGCTTGACGACGTTTTTAAAGGGTGAAGGATACAAGTTGCCGCAAGGCGCGGAGCCGGTGCATGCAGACTATATCGACAATGGCATGAAGTTCTTTGTGGCCAATGTGAACCTCGCGCGCCATGCAGCGGGTGACTCGCGAGAGTTGCCACCTTTGCAAATCTCTTTTTGCTCAAAGCCTTTCATGTTGGCGATTCAATTGGGCAAACTCAATGCTGACAAAGTGCAGGATGCTTTATTTTTCATGCTGTCCCGCGAGGGCAGGATCGAGGTTGCGAATTACAAAGCGAAGGCGCTGCCGACCGACACGGATTTGCCTGTATTTATCGAAAAGTATTCTCGCGGTTTTACCGTGACATGTTTGGAAAAACTGTTGGCCGCACCGGTGGTATTGTCATGGAATACGCGTGGGACATGAGCCGGTGCGACCCTTGCGCCGCCGATCCTTTTAAGCAACAAAGAGCTGCGCGCGTTGGGTGTTCGCTGGCCGCGGGGTGAAGGTACGCCGCAGAACGTTTATGTGACGCGCCTTCATGCGCAGTATTCCAAGGGCTAAATGCAAAAGGATCTGGTGTTTCGTACAACGAAAAAACCGTTAAAATTTCCAAGGTCGGTACGTGATGAACCATCCGTATGAAGGCGCTTTGACCTGCGCTGAAGGGAAGACCTATGTGCGTGATACGAAGAAGCGTTTGTCAAAAAAGGCGCGCAATTTGTCCAAGATTACCGGATGGAGCGTTGCGTCCATCAACAAGAACATTCGTAAGTCCGTTCCGCGCCAATATCGCTAAGCTGGTTGTTTCGCATATGATGCTTTAGAGCGCTGGTAAGATTTATTACTGGAGGCTTGGGGTATGTTCACAGTAACGTTCATCTCAAAGAAAGGCGGGTTAGAGCCCGCATTGGTGACGTCTGTACAAAGCGCATGGGGCGGCGGTGACGCGGTGTGGCTTGCGCTGGACGAAGCGGCTGAATTTGAAGTGGCGCGCATCCCAGATAATCGCTGGGAGGTTTGGTCAGATCTTCAGGATTTGGGCGTTGATTTGGTTGTTCAGCCTTCAGAGGGACGTCGCAAGAAGATGTTGCTGGCCGACATGGACAGCACGATGATCCAACAAGAGTGCATTGATGAATTGGCTGATGAAGCGGGTGTCGGCGAACGTGTGGCAGCGATCACCGCGGCAGCGATGAATGGAGAGTTGGATTTCGATGGTGCTTTGCGTGAACGGGTCGAACTTTTGAAAGGACTACCCGAGAGCGTCATAGGCGATGTGTTGGATAAGCGCATCACGTTGATGCCCGGCGGGCCTGTTTTGCTGGCGACAATGAAGGCGCATGGGGCCTATGCGGCGCTAGTGTCTGGAGGGTTCACTGCGTTTACTGCTGCGATTGCAGAGACGTTGGGTTTCGATGAGAACCGTGCCAATACGTTGATTGCTGACGGTGGTGAACTGACGGGTGAGGTGGGTTTGCCGATCCTCGGGAAGCAAGCAAAAGTGGATGCCTTAGAAGAGATTACCGCGCGTCTGGGGATTTCTGAAACAGATGTTTTGGCGGTTGGTGATGGTGCGAACGATCTTGGAATGTTAACGCGCGCTGGGACTGGCGTTGCGCTACACGCAAAGCCGTTGGTTGCGGCTGAGTGTGATGTGCGGATCTATCATGGTGATTTGACCGCGCTTCTTTTCATTCAAGGCTATGCGTGGGATGTTTTTTCCAATTGCTAACGCAATCGAACCGACTGGGGGACTGGTCCGCCAGGACCCCTAGATTTTAGAATCAAGATGAAGAGGGGCGTTAAGCCCCGATGATGCCTTGGTTTGTGCCGATCTGGCCACGGTGCAGCAGCAGATGATCTAGGATCACGCAGGCCATCATAGCTTCCCCAACTGGAACCGCGCGAATACCGACGCAGGGGTCGTGGCGGCCCTTGGTGATGATTTCTGTATCTTCACCTGACATGGTAATTGTTTTGCGCGTCGTCAGGATCGAGCTGGTGGGTTTGACGGCGAAGCGGACGACGATGTCTTGGCCTGTGGAGATGCCGCCAAGAATGCCGCCAGCGTGGTTGGAGCTGTATTCGGGGCCATCTGGACCCATCGTGATTTCATCTGCGTTGAGTTCGCCCGTGAGCATGGCCGCGGACATGCCTTCGCCAATTTCGACGCCTTTGACGGCGTTTATGCTCATCATGGCGCTTGCGAGGTCTGTGTCGAGTTTGCCATAGACTGGCGCGCCTAAGCCCGTAGGAACGCCGCGCGCGGTGACTTCAATAACTGCGCCAACGGAGCTGCCGGACTTGCGGAGACCATCGAGATAGACGGCCCATGTGTTGGCGGCTTTGGCGTCAGGAGTCCAGAATGGGTTTTGTTCGATTTGGTCCCAATCGAAGTTATCTCGATCGATCTTATGTGCACCCATGCGGGTCATGTAGCCTGTGATGTCGATTTCAGGAGCAAGCTGGGCAAGTACCGCACGGGCCAATCCGCCAGCCGCGACACGTGCGGCAGTTTCGCGCGCAGAGGAGCGACCGCCACCTCGATAGTCGCGGTTTCCGTATTTCTGATAGTAGGTGATATCCGCATGACCGGGGCGAAATTTCTCGATGATATCGCCGTAGTCTTTGGAGCGCTGATCAGTGTTTTCGATCATCAATTGCACGGGTGTTCCGGTTGTCTTGTCCTCAAAAGTGCCAGAGAGGATTTTGACCGCGTCTGCCTCACGACGCTGGGTCGTATATTTGGAGGTGCCCGGTTTGCGCTTGTCGAGCCAGTGCTGGATCGACGCTTCATCAATCGCAACATTAGGCGGACAACCATCCACTGTTGCGCCTAACGCAGGTCCGTGGCTTTCGCCCCATGTGGTGACGCGGAAGATGTGACCGAAGGTGTTTAGGCTCATGAGGGTGGCTCCTTTGCGCCCCTGTTAACGTTGCCGCGCGCGGCTCTCAAGGGATTTCGCTGGACATGTTGGGATGCGCACCCTAATCAAGCACCACCTCGGGGGGCCTTCTGGCTGAGATATGCGACCTGCATGACCCGTTGAACCTGAACCGGTTAGGACCGGCGGAGGGAAGGTCTGGAAACACTATCTCCAACCCTATCCAACCGTCCGCCTACATTTATTGGAGGATGCTATGAAGTATCTTGGATGTATTGCGGGTGTTTTTGCAGCGAGCGTTGCTGCGGCAGAGACGCCTGAATTGGTGGTATACACCTATGACAGTTTTGTGTCCGATTGGGGCCCCGGCCCTGCGGTGGAAAAAGCGTTTGAAGCGGAGTGCGGCTGCGATTTGAAATTCGTGGGCGCGGGCGATGGCGCATCCCTTTTGGCGCGCGTGAAGCTTGAAGGCGCGCGTACAGAGGCGGATATCGTGCTGGGTTTGGATACAAACCTGACAGCGGCCGCAGCGGCGACAGAGCTGTTCGCGGCTCATGGCTTGAGTGCCGAGTATAACCTGCCAATTACTTGGGAGGATGCAAATTTTGTGCCTTTTGATTGGGGCTATTTCGCGTTTGTTCATAAAGATGGCGTCGACGCACCAACCAATTTCAAAGCGTTGGGTGAAAGCGATCTGAAAATCGTCATTCAGGATCCACGTTCCTCGACCCCCGGCTTGGGTCTATTGATGTGGGTGAAAGTAGCCTACGGCGACGAAGCACCTGCAATCTGGGAAAGCTTGTCAGACAATATCGTGACAGTCACCAAAGGCTGGTCAGAAGCCTACGGCCTGTTCCTAGAGGGCGAAGCGGACATGGCGTTGTCCTACACAACATCGCCAGCGTATCACTTGATCGCAGAGGAAGACGCAGGCTTCGCGGCCGCTGCGTTTGAGGAAGGCCACTACATGCAGATCGAGGTTGCTGGTAAATTGGCAAGCTCCGATCAGCAAGATTTGGCAGATCAATTCCTTGCGTTTGTGGTTGGTGAAAGTTTCCAAACAATTATCCCGACGACCAATTGGATGTATCCCGCTGTGACCCCTGTGGGCGGTTTGCCTAAAGGGTTCGAAACGCTTGTGACACCGTCAAAATCCTTGGTGGTACCTGCGGCGGACGCACCTGCGATCCGCGATGAAGCATTGGCCGAATGGCTTACCGCGCTCAGCAAATAAACCCGTGGTTTGGTGTGGGGGCGGCAGCATTGGTTGCCGCCCTTATCCTTGGAACGTTGGGCGTTGTGGCGTTTCATGCGCCGAACGCTGCTCAGCTTGGCCCTAGTGATTGGGCTGCTATTCGATTTACGGTAAGCCAAGCGCTCCTGTCCGCGCTGTTGAGTGTTGTATTTGCGGTTCCCGTTGCGCGCGCGTTGAGCCGTCGCCAATTTAGAGGGCGCGGGATGCTCATTACATTGCTCGGCGCGCCATTTTTGCTTCCTGTTATCGTTGCTGTGATGGGGTTGCTTGCGGTCTTTGGGCGCTCTGGTTGGGTGTCACAGGGGCTAGAGCTTCTTGGCCTCCCACCAGTCCCGATTTATGGGTTTCACGGTGTGGTCATTGCGCATGTGTTCTTTAATCTCCCGCTTGCGACGCGGATCATTTTGCAAGGCTGGTCCGGCATTCCAGCAGAACGCTTTCGCCTTGCCGCGCAACTTGGCTTTAGTGCGCGAGACGTTATGTGGCACATGGAATGGCCGATGTTGAAACGCGCGGCACCTGGGGCGTTCGCGATCATCTTTGCGATTTGTTTGTCGAGTTTTGCGGTCGCCCTGACCTTGGGGGGAGGACCGCGCGCGACCACTGTAGAACTGGCGATCTACCAAGCGTTTCGTTTTGACTTTGATCTAGGTAAAGCGGCGCTATTGGCCGCGATGCAGCTTGTTTTGGCAGGCTCCGCAGCGATGCTCGCGTTGTGGATGAGCCAAGGACAAGGTGGGTTTGGCAAGGGCCTTGATCGAGAGTTAGAGCGTTGGAATGAGGGATCGCGCGGCTTGGACTTTATCTCAATCGCCGCCGCTGTTCTATTCCTGTTGGTGCCGATGCTCGCAGTCGGATCAAGGGGATTGACCGCGCTGCCGAGCTTGCCGAGTGTTGTCTGGCTCTCCGCATGGAGCTCGATCCAAGTGGCGCTTTTGTCAGCGGGCCTGGCGCTTTTCCTTAGCCTTTCTATCGCGCTTGCGGTGACGAGGTTCGCGTGGATTGAAAGCGTCGGATTGCTTGCCATCGCGGCATCCCCCTTGGTGATCGGAACTGGCTTGTTCATCGTGATTTTCCCTGTCGCATCGCCACAAGACTGGGCGTTTTTGGTGACCGCCTGCGTCAATGCGGTGATGGCGTTGCCCTTTGCTTTGCGCGTTTTAATCCCCGCGGTGCAGGACGTGTGCGACGATTATGGACGCTTGGCGCTAAGTCTTGGCGTGTCGCGCTGGGGTATGCTGTGGTTGGTTATCCTGCCGCGCATTCGCGCGCCGCTCGGCTTTGCGATTGGCTTGGCTGCGGCCCTGTCTATGGGCGATCTGGGCGTCGTGGCCTTGTTTGCGGGAACAGGCGAAGCGACGTTGCCGTTGCAAATCTATCGCTTGATGGGTGCCTATCGCATGGACGCGGCGGCGGGAGCGGCGCTTTTGTTGGCTATGCTGTCTTTTGGGGTATTTTGGATCTGCGACACATGGGGGCGCCGTGGTGCTTGAGTTGAAAGAATTGGAATTGCGCCAAGGATCGTTTGCGATGAAAGCGTCGTTCGACGTGGACCCTGCAGTGCGAATTGCTGTGATTGGTCCGTCTGGTGCTGGGAAATCGACGCTGTTGATGGCGCTTGCAGGGTTCTTGCAACCTTCCGCTGGACGTCTTGAGTGGGATGGGTTCGAAATCACAAAACAAGCGCCGAGCGCACGACCCTTTTCAGTGCTATTTCAGGATAACAATTTGTTCCCACACATGAGCGTTGTGCAGAATGTCGGGCTTGGGCTTCGTCCATCCTTGCGGTTGTCCTCAGGGGAAACGAATCAAGTGAGTGAGGCTCTGGTCTCTGTCGGACTTGGTGATATGGGTGCCCGCAAGCCTGCGGAGCTGTCGGGCGGTCAACAAAGCCGTGTCGCGCTTGCAAGGGTTCTTGTGCAGCGCAAACCGATGATTCTGCTGGATGAACCTTTTGCAGCACTTGGGCCAGCTTTGAAAGCGGACATGTTGGACCTTGTTGCGGAACTATGTACGCAAACAGGGGCCGGTATGATGATGGTGAGCCATGATCCAAGTGATGCGAAACGTATCTGCGAGACCGCTATTCTGGTGGCAGGGGGTCGCGCAAATGCGCCTGTCGCGACGGATGAGCTATTACGAAATCCACCCGAGGTTTTGCGCGCGTATCTCGGCGCATAAAAGAGCCCCCGCAAGATTTCTCCTACGGGGGGTTCTTAAGTCTAAGCTTGGCGAGAGCGCTTAGCTTTCTCTGCGGCCTTTGCCTTTGATTGGTGCCCAAATCTTCTTGTTCGTGAGGTAGAGCAGAACAGAGAGGATCGTCAGGAAAAACACAGAGACGAAACCAGCTTGCTTGCGTGCCATCATCTGAGGTTCTGCCGTCCACATCAGGAACGCCGATACATCTTCTGAAATGTGCTCCAGATCGTTTGCGTGACCGTCGTTGAAGTCAACGTCCTCACCGTAAAGCGGCGGTGCCATGGATATCCAACCTCCCGGGAAGGCAGTGTTTTCGTAAAGTGTGACGCCTGCTTCTTCCTTTTCCTCGCCTGTGTAGCCAGTGAGCAAAGATGCGATGTAGTCAGGACCACCCATACCAAAGAGGAACTGGTTGATACCCAATCCGTAGGGGCCGTGGAAGCCAGCGCGTGCCTTTGCCATCATGGAGAGGTCAGGTGCGCCTGCACCGTTGTTCTCTGGGAAGTGATCCACCGGAGTTGCAGGACGCGTATCTTCCAAAGCTTCGTCATAGACTTCGAAGTTTTCAGCCGCATATGCGCGCACCTGATCTTCTGGAAGGTGGGGGCCACCTTCGTCAGAGAGCGTGCGCAGTGGGACATACTTCAATCCGTGGCAGGCAGAACAAACCTCCGTGTAGACCTGAAGGCCACGCTGAAGTTGGTTTTGATCGAACTTGCCAAAAGGGCCATCGAAAGAGAAATCGATGTTTTCAATATGCTGGTCGCCGCCACCCGCCGCAAACGCGCCGGATGAGAGAGCCAATGCAGCGATTGCTGCGATGCTGAGTTTCTTAAACATTGTCCTCAGTCCTTTCTTATTCAGCCGGTGTCGAGTCGGGCTTGCCATAGTGCGCGGCAAAGTCTTCTTCGATGGTGGCAGGCTGTGGCAATGGTTTTTCGATCACACCCAAGAGCGGCAGGATCACGAGGAAATAGCCGAACCAATAGGCAGATGCGATAAGCGAGAAGGTCGCATAAGGCTCTTCTGCGGGCATTGCGCCGAGCCACGTCAGAACGATGAAGTCGACGACCAAAATCCAGAACCACCATTTAAACATTGGACGATATCGACCCGAACGCACAGAAGATGTATCAAGCCATGGCGCGAGAGCCATCACAATGATGGCACCAAACATTGCCAGAACACCAAAGAATTTCGCATCAATGATGCCGCCTGTGATGAACTCAAAGAAGATCACGATCCAAACCTCGGATGTGAACGCACGCAAGATCGCGTAGAACGGCAAAAAGTACCATTCAGGAACGATGTGCGCAGGTGTCGCCAGCGCGTTTGCTTCGATGTAGTTGTCTGGGTGACCCAGGTAGTTTGGCATAAAGCCAACAACCGCGAAGAACACAGCCAAGATAACCGCCAGCGCGAACAAGTCTTTGATCACGAAGTAGGGCCAGAATGGCAGCGTGTCTTTCTCCGCATCCGCTTTGGATGTGCGGCGCACTTCAACACCTGTCGGGTTGTTGTTGCCTGTGGTGTGGAATGCCCAAATGTGAACTATTACAAGACCAGCAATCACAAATGGCAGCAGATAGTGCAGCGAGAAAAACCGGTTTAACGTCGCGTTATCAACAGCAGGTCCACCCAGAAGAAGTGTCTGAATCGGCTCACCGATGAATGGGATCGCACCGAAGAGGCCTGTAATAACTGTCGCACCCCAGAAGGACATCTGACCCCATGGAAGAACGTAGCCCATGAAACCAGCACCCATCATCAAAACGAAGATGAGCATGCCGATGATCCATGTGATCTCACGCGGGGTTTTGTATGAACCGTAGTACAGGCCACGGAAAATGTGGGCATAAACTGCGATAAAGAACAGCGATGCTCCATTCATGTGCAAATAGCGAAGCATGTGACCACCATTCACGTTGCGCATGATATGCTCAACAGAGGCGAACGCCAAATCGACGTGAGGCGTGTAATGCATCGCAAGGATGATACCAGTGACAATCTGCAATGCCAGGCAGAACGTCAGAATGATGCCCCAGATCCACATCCAGTTCAGGTTCTTGGGCGTGGGAAGCATAATTGTGTCATAGAGCAGACCAACGATCGGAAGGCGCGAGTGCACCCACTTTTCGCCACCTGTCTTTGGCTCGTAATGGTCGTGAGGAATTCCAGCCATCTGTGTGCTCTCCCTTAACCGAGTTTAAGTGTTGAATCGTCGACGAAAGCCACTGGCGGAACCGGAAGGTTCGTAGGTGCAGGGCCTTTGCGAATACGACCGGATGTATCGTAGTGCGAACCGTGGCATGGGCAGAACCAACCGTGATAGTCACCTGCGCCATCACCAAGTGGAACACACCCAAGATGCGTGCACACGCCCATCATTACCAGCCATTCGCCAGTCTCATCCAAGGCGCGGTTTTCGTCGGATGCGTCCGCGTCACCAAGATTGGTGTTGCGCGCATCGTCGTCGATCAAATCGGAAAGTTCGACAGCGCGGGCCTCCGTAATCTCTTCTTCGGTGCGGCGGCGGATGAACACAGGCTTACCGAGCCATTTCACCGTCAACTGCGTCCCAGGTTCGATACCGGAGATATCAACCTGAATAGAGGACAAGGCCCGCACATCAGCTGATGGATTCATCTGGTTGACGAGGGGCCAAATAGCTGCACCCGCCGTCACCGCGCCAGCGCCTGCTGTCGCGAAATAGAGGAAATCCCTCCGCGTGCCTTCGTGGGTGTCATCGTGATCGTCTGCGTGGGACACGAGATTCTCTCCATATCTAGGCCGCCGATCATCTAAGCTAGGCGGCAAATACGCGTCAGGCCACAGGACTCTCTGCGACCGGTTCGATGGGGTATCTAGCGTCACATTTGCGCCCCGTCCAGCAAGCAAAGCATTGGAATCGATTTAGCGCCGATGTGTCGCGGTTGAGGGGGCGTTCAAACATCTGTATAACGAGAATACGTTGTAAATGCACACCACGCCGCTTTGTGAGGGTTTTTGATGCGCCTGATTCTATCTCTTTTCGCCAGTTTGACACTTTTGCCAATGCTTTCGACCCCCGCGAGCGCGCAAATCGAGCTGAGTTTCTATGGTGGATCACAGTCCTCCCCGCACAGCCGCGTGTCCGGCCAATATCCTGGTACGGGGGCCAACTATAATGGTTTGATTGGTTGGGAAGGCAAAAGCCTCGCACCGCCACCCTATTATGGTGCGCGAGCCACGTGGTGGCGACGTCCTGATCTTGGCTTTAGCGTTGAATTGACCCACGCGAAAGTCTACGCGCCTGCCGCAGAACGCAATGCGATTGGCTTCACCGATCTGGAATTCACAGACGGTCATAACATCATTACTTTCAACATCACAAAACGCTGGAATGAACGCTTCGGATCTTTCACACCCTACGTGGGCGCAGGTGTTGGCGTCGCGCTGCCGCATGTTGATGTGATTTCCAGCAACGGCCACACCTCTTTTGGGTATCAATTGACAGGCCCTGCCGCGCGTCTCATTGCTGGTATAAAGTATGACCTGTCAGATCGCTGGGCTCTGTTTAGCGAGTATCAATTCACCTACTCGTCAAACACTGCGAAGCTACCATCGGGTGGGACGCTCAACACCAACATCATCACCAATGCGATCAACGTCGGCGTCAGCTTTAGTTTTTAACGCAGATTACAGACAGGACATTTCATGGCGGTTACAGCCTTTATCACAGGTGCCTCTTCAGGCATCGGTACAACACTTGCGCAATATCATGCATCGAAGGATGGCGATGTAATTTTGACGGCGCGCCGTGCTGTGCAGCTGAATGCGCTCAAGGTAGAGATTGAAACTGCGCACGGAGTTAGCGCGCATGTCTTCGCGTGGATATTTTGATCAACAACGCAGGTTTTGGCGGACAAGGTGAGTTTGTTGAGCGCTCTCTTGAGGCGGACCTTAGTATGATCGATCTCAACGTGAAAGCGCTCGTCGCGCTGACGCATCTCGTTGCGAATGATATGGTCGAACAGGGCTGCGGCAAGATTTTGCATGTCGGCTCGACTGCTGGCTTTATGCCGGGTCCTTTGCAAGCGACATATTTTGCGACCAAGGCCTTCGTGAACAGTTTAGTCAAGCGCTGGACAAAGAGCTTTGCGGCAAAGGTGTTAAGTCTACTGTACTCGCGCCTGGATATGGTGAGACCGAGTTTTCCAAGGCGGCTGATCTTGAAGGCACGGGTCTTGTCAAAGGCGGTGGCGCGACGGCAGAAAGCGTCGTGCAGCACGGTTATGATGCGTTGATGGTGGGCAAGCTGGTCACCATCAACGAGTTTGATTTGCGTTTCATGATCAGCTGGCTGATGCCGTTTATGCCGCATCGCATGAAGCGCAAAATGATCCGCAAAATACAGACCAAGGCTTAACCTGCTGGTGGCAGCGTCGCTTGCATTGAGGCGCGCCCACTGAAGGTTTCAAACCACGTTGCCAACCCGTCATTGTCGTTGCGCCAGTTGCGATGGCCATGACGGAAATCTACGTATGCCAGTGCGCAAGCGACAGCCACTTGCCCCATATCCAAAGGTCCTGCCAAATGGCTCATCCAGCGCGTGTTGAGCGCGGCGCAGGCTTGCTCCACCTTGCCGTACTGCGCCTCAACAAAGGCTTCCATCTGCAAGTTCTCAGGGCGCAAACGTCCTTCGTAGGTCATCAACAAGGCGGCATCCATAATGCCATCGCCAGTGGCTTCTAACGTCAGCGTTTCCCACCGCCGCGCACCGCTGGGGTAGAGCTGATTGCCCGCGCGTACATCAAGGAATGCACAGATCACGCGGCTATCATAAAGCGTCGCGCCATCGGGACGCTCTAGCGCGGGAATCTTGCCGATAGGGTTCTTCTGCACCGTTTCAGCATGCGGTGCCAAAGGCGTGCCGGACCCCTCCAAAAGCTCAACATCATCAAGCTGACCTGTTTCATGCAGCAAGACCATAACTTTGCGTACATATGGCGAAGCGGGGCTGTAGCTGAGTTTCATATGAAAAACCTTTCGAAGCGGTTAATTTGTGCTGGGGGGTGTTGCCATCCACGCAGCGAGTGTTTGTGTATCCGCGCCAATATCTTGCTCTGCGACATGAGCAGCAGCGCGTTGACGGACGGCATCGGGTTTGTTCTGACCAAGTTTCCACGTGCTTTGTATATCGTCAATGTGCAGCCGCACAGGAACAATCGTGCACATCATCTTTTCCATGATCTCAGGCGTCATTTTATCGCTGGTCCATGGGGTCTTGGGCAGAAGCTGGTTCTCAAAATGCGCAGATTGGCGACTAAGCAAAACGTGCAGATGTTTTTGCGGCTGAAGCTCTAGCTGGCCGGTGAAATGCACGGAGACATAGTTCCAAGTTGGCACCTGATCCTCGACGCCGTACCAATCGGGCGAGATATAACTATCAGGCGCAGTCACAGCGAGGCGCACGGCTCGTGCGCCTTTGCTAATCGTGCGAGCAATCGGATTGGAGCGCACCAGATGCAAATCTGCATGGCTCGTGTCGTCGCTCAGAAGGAACGGTATATGCGCAAAAAGCGGGGCAGGGTCCGCGTTCATCGCAAGCGTGCCAAAGCTGCGGGTGCGGGCGAATTCACGGCTGTGTTGCGCTTGGGCGGATCTGAAAACAGGATTTGGACGCATGTGCGCAAGAAAGATCTTCGTCGCGTCTTTTACAATTCCTTTTGTGAAAAAAATTGTATCCCTTAAGCGGTCAGTTGTGTGCTCGTTTGACCAACGATGGATGCAGTCACGATCTGACCCTCAATTTGATCCGTCTCAAAGGTGACTTCTGTAAATTGTTCTGTGCGGCCCATAGTTTGGTTTTCCATCAAAATATGATGCGTCTTGCCAATTTGCTTGCTTAGATGTGAACGCACTTTTGCATCGCCCGCATTACGAAGCTGCGCGGCGCGCGCTTTGATCACCTTACCGTTCACCGCAGGCATCTTCGCTGCAGGCGTGCCATTGCGGGATGAATAGGGAAAAACGTGGAGCCACGTGAGATCGCAATCTTCAACCAGTTTAAGCGAATTTTCAAACATTGCATCGGTCTCTGTTGGAAAGCCCGCAATAATATCTGCGCCATAGGTCATATCAGGGCGCAAACGTTTGGCTTCCTCGCAAAACGCAATTGCATCATCTCGCAGGTGACGCCGCTTCATGCGTTTGAGGATCATGTCATCACCCGCCTGCAGGCTTAGGTGTAGATGCGGCATCAAACGCGGCTCTGTTGCGATAGCCTGCATGAGGTTGTCATCTACCTCGATAGAATCAATTGAGCTAATCCTGAGGCGTGGCAAATCCGGCACGAGCTTGAGGATCCGCATGACTAGATCACCCAGCTTTGGTTCTGCTGGCAGATCAGCGCCCCAAGAGGTAAGATCGACACCCGTCAGTACAACCTCATTATAGCCTTTGCCGACAAGCCGCTTGATTTGCTCGACCACAACACCTGCTGGAACGGAACGCGAGTTGCCGCGGCCATAAGGAATAATACAAAACGTGCAACGATGATCGCAGCCGTTCTGCACCTGCACGTAGGCGCGGCTGCGCGTGCCAAAGCCGTCGATCAAATGCCCAGCGGTTTCGGTAACTGACATGATGTCGTCGACTTGGACTGCTTCGGTCTCTCCAATGAAATCAGCGGCAAGCCCTCGCCATGTGTCGGCCTGCATTTTCTCGGTGTTGCCGATGACCGCATCGACTTCGGCCATTGCAGTGAATATCTCAGGCTCTGTCTGCGCAGCGCAGCCTGTCACGATCAAACGTGCCTCCGGGTTTTCGCGACGTAGTTTGCGGATTTCCTGACGCGCCTTGCGCACGGCTTCGGCAGTCACAGCACATGTGTTCACGATCACTGCATTCTGCAATCCAGCGCTCTGCGAGAGCTCTTTCATCGCTTCGGTTTCGTATGCATTGAGGCGACAGCCAAGCGTCGTGAACTTAGGCGCGCTCATCGTATGCCCCGCCAGTGCCCGTCAAACACATGCGCCCATTTGCCAGTCATATGCACACCCGTCGGGAGCAACTTGATACGGATTTCACCAACATCAAGTGTCAGCGTCGCAGGTCCATCAATCAAACCACGTCGCATTGCAGCCACAGCCACAGCACAAGAAGAGGAGCCAGAGGCGAGCGTAATCCCAACGCCCCGCTCCCAAACCCGCATACGGATTTGGTTCGGACCAGTGATTTGCGCAATCTGCACGTTGGTACGTTCAGGAAAAAGAGGATGATGTTCAATCGTGGGTCCAAACGCCTCAAGATTAATGGCGTCCACATCATCAACAAAGAAGGTGCAATGCGGATTGCCCATACTTGTCGCTGTCGGCTTGCCTTCAATTGGTAGCTCTAAAGTGTCCATTTCACGCGCCAAAGGCACCTTGTGCCAGTCGATCATTGGTTGACCCATGTTGACTTCGATATCGCCATGACCTGCATCGACTGCTTCGAGCAAACCACGCTCAGTACGGATACTGAGCACTGCCTTGCCTGTGCCGGCCAATTCCCATCCTGCGATACAACGCGTGGCATTACCACATGCACCCGCGATACTGCCATCCGCGTTCCAAAACACCAACTCAATATCCGCAGTTTCGTGGTTCCGAATCGCAACCAGCTGGTCATATCCAACGCCCATATGACGATCCGCCATCGCAATCACGAGCGCTTGCGTGACCACAGGACCACTCTCGCGCTCGTCAAAGACGACAAAATCGTTGCCCAGCCCATGCATCTTCATGAACGGCAATTTATTACCAGCGTTCTCCACCATAAGGGCGCATATAGATGCGTGTGTGAAATGAATCCAGACATTGTGCGCAATAACACGATTTTCGGGGTTGACCCGATGCCCCGCGCTTTCTAGATACGCGCCAAGTGGGCCGTTAGCTCAGTTGGTAGAGCAACTGACTTTTAATCAGTAGGTCGATGGTTCGAACCCATCACGGCTCACCATTAAATCAAAGGCTTAGAACTTTTAGTTCTGAGCTCTTTGTTTTTCAGCGAGACGCTCAGCGAGATAAAGTGTCGTAGTATTACGTTACTCAGCGCTATGGGCTACTTGTTTTTCGTACTCAATTTATGCCACGCGCGCCTGCGCATCCGCGGCTGTGTGTAGTTGGTGTGAGCCTGCGCTCTCGAATCGGTCTGCCAGATGACCTCGAAGCTCAGGCCGAGGCCTCCGCCGAGTCCTACAATCATCAGCGCTACCACGAGAGAATCAACAACGTCACACCTTCAGACGTCTAATTCGGCGTGACAAAGCCACTCTAAGAGAAAGGAAAAAGATCAAGAAACAGACAATCCAAAAACGCCACTGGCAACATTAAAAACAAGCCGCCTAATCAATTACACAAACGAACCAGAGCCTCCAATGCTCAAGCCGCTATGACGTCCAACTTTATATGACGACGGACATTAGTCTTGCTCCCAATCAGAACATGGTGTTTTCTATGCCTCATCAAGCCCTTGCAACTTTCGATGGATGCAATAGAGGGCTCTTTTCTGGGAGGAAACAATGAAACGTATAACACTGATGAAAACCAGCTTGGCCGCAGGCGTGCTGGCATTCGGCCTTGGTGCGACAGCCGCATTCGCGGAAACCGTCACATTGCGCATGTCCACATGGTTGCCACCAAAGCACCACCACACAGCAACAACCCTGCCAGCATGGATCGCAGCTGTGGAAGAAGCATCCGGCGGCACGCTTAAGATCAAGATCGACCCAGCACCCATCGCAAAGCCGCCAGGCCAGTACGACATCGTACGCGATGGCGCAGCGGATATGTCCTATCACGTTGTGGCCTACACGCCTGGCCCATTTGAGATCTTGCGCGGCGCAGAGCTGCCGTTCTTGTCCCCAAGCGCGGAAGTCGGATCTCAGGCGGCTTATGACTGGTACGACCGTAACATCGGTTTCGACAAAGAATTCAAAGATGTCAAAATCATCACGATCTTCGTGCATGGTCCGGGCGCGATCCACTCCAAAAAGCCAATTAACTCTCTTGAAGACCTTGCAGGCGTAAAGCTACGCGTTGGTGGCGGCGGTGTGCGTATGGGTGAAGCGCTTGGTGCGACGCCAGTGGCTTTACCCGCGACGCAAGCCTATGAAGCAATCCAAAAGGGTGTTGCCGACGGTGCTATGTTCCCTTTCGAATCCATCGGCGGTTTCCGTTTGGGTGAGCTGGTGAACTATCACCTCGAAATCCCAGGTGGTCTTTATACGACTCCCTTCGCGGTCATGATGAACCCTGCGAAATTCGACGCACTCTCTGATGAGCATAAGAAAGTGCTGACAGATCTTGGTGGTGTTGCGGGCGCGAAAATCTTTGGTAAAGGCTGGGATGATGCGGACGCGGTTGGCCGTAAGCTTGCAGAAGAGCAAGACGGCGTTTTTTCCAAGCTTGAGGGTGAAGAGCTTCAACGTTGGGACGAAAAGATCGCCTTCATGAACGATGCGTGGATCGAGAAAGCAAACGCAGCCGGCCTTGACGGTGCCGCGCTTCTTGAAGACCTCAAAGCGACAGTTGCAAAATACGCCAACTAATCGCTCACGATACAAGTGGTGCCGGATGTGATCTGGCACCGCTCTTTTTTGTTTTAGGGGCGTCTCGCGTGGAAAACCTTTTAAAAACGCTCTCCAAAGTGCTGGCGAGCTTCGCTTGCATCGTGCTTTTGGCTGTGATGCTGATCACCTTCGTCGATGTTGTAGGGCGCTATTTCTTTAATTCTCCCATCACCTTTGCGGTTGAGATGATCCAGCTTGGCATGGGGCTTTTGGTGCTCTTTGGTCTTGCGATCACGACACTAGATCGCGGACACATCGCCGTTGACGTCCTCGACACCGTCGTTCCCAAATCCGTGCAACGCATTTTCGCAATGCTCGCCGCCCTGAGCGCTGTGGTGTTCATCACGCTCATCGCGTGGCGGCTTTGGGATCGCGGTATCAAGTTTTATGAAGATGGCCTTGCCACCGACGTTCTTTTCCTACCTGTTTGGCCTGTCGTGATACTGATGGCAGTCGCCGCTAGCGTGGCCGCCTTCATCGCCCTCGTGCAGTTCTTTATCCCCTCTATTCAAGGCGACACACACCCGCTCGCTCCAGATTTGGAAGACTGATGGACCCGATTACAATTGGAACGCTGACGTTCGTCATTCTCTTTTTCATGCTTATTCTCACCGTCCCTATAGGCTTTGCCATGGGAATTTGCGGCCTTGCGGGCATGTCGATGATTATCGGCTTTGGCCCCTCTCTCTCGCTCTTTGGCACAACGGTTTATGAAACTACTGTGACCTACGATCTTTCCATCGTGCCGCTTTTTGTCCTGATGGGCGCCGTTGCTGCCCGGTCTGGGTTGAGCCAGGAGCTTTATGGTGCTTTTAACGCGTGGTTCGGGGCGTTCAGGGGCGGATTGGCGCTTGCAACTGTCGGCGCATGTGGTGCGTTCGCTGCAATCTGCGGATCATCGGTTGCCACAGCAGCGACCATGTCAAAAGTCGCTCTGCCCGAGATGAAGAGATACAACTACGATGAAAGCCTCGCCACTGGGTCGGTTGCAGCAGGGGGGATCATCGGCATTCTCATTCCGCCGTCTGTCGTGCTGGTGTTGTACGGTGTTCTGACGGAAACCTCGATCGGGGACCTGTTCATCGCAGGCTTCCTGCCGGGGGTGCTGACCATCGTGGGCTTCATGCTTGTCGTTGTGGTGATGACGCGGATTTATCCCACAATCGGCCCCGCAGGTGAACAGGCAACCCTCGCTGAAAAGTTTGCTGCATTGGGCCGGACATGGGCCATCATACTGCTTTTTGCCCTGGTGATCGGCGGCATCTATTTTGGTGTTTTCACCCCGACCGAGGCTGCGGGCATCGGCGCGGTTGGCGCGTTCGTTATATCAGCCTTGCGGGGTCGTTTGACATTCATCAACATCCGCGAGGCGCTGATGGAAACCGTCACCACGACGGCGATGATTTTCACCATTCTGATCGGGGCACTCACCCTTAACAACCTCATGGTTTTTTCCGGTATTGCGGGCGCTTTGTCGGGATTTGTCTCGGGTCTTGATATGCACCCAATGGCTGTGATGGCTGTCATCTTGCTGATCTACTTGGTTATGGGCTGTTTTCTCGATGCGCTGGCGATGATTCTGCTGACGGTGCCGATCTTCTTTCCAATCATCACAAACCTTGGTTTTGATCCCATCTGGTTCGGCATTATTGTGGTAATGGTGGTAGAATTGGGCCTGATTACCCCACCAATCGGCATGAACGTTTTTGTCATCAAAGGCATGGCTCCGGATGTCAGGCTGTCTTCGATCTACAAAGGGGTTATCCCGTTTGTGATCGCGCAATTGGTTCTGATTGTGCTGGTTTTTTTCATCCCTGATATTGCGCTATGGCTGCCAGAGACAGCGCGCGCGTTCCGCTAACTGCGCGCTGCGCTTTGGGAGAAAGGGCCAAACAAATGACTGTTCTTATTGCGGGTGGTGGAATTGCAGGTCTGACTTTGGGGCTGACGCTGCATCAGATTAGCATCCCGTTCCATATCTTTGAGACCACACGCGCGCCAAAACCACTTGGGGTCGGGATAAACTTGCAACCCCCCGCAGTGCGTGAACTCTTTGCGCTTGGGCTTGAAGATATGCTGGATGAGGTCGGAATTCAGACGCGGGACTATGGGTTCTACACACGAACCGGACAGGAGATCTGGACCGAGCCGCGCGGCTGCCATGCGGGATACAATTGGCCGCAATATTCGGTACATCGGGGCCGGTTGCAAATGGCGCTTCTGGATGCACTGCTAACGCGATGTGGCGACAGCTGCATCACCTTTGGTGCCAGAGTGCGCAGGTATGAAACCAATTGCGATCGTGTGACGGTTCACTATGAAGTGCAAGGTAGTGCCAAGACCGCCTCAGCAGACATGCTCATCGGCGCGGATGGCATTCATTCTGGCGTCCGTGCGCAGATGTATCCAACCGAAGGGCCCCCAGTTTGGGGCGGTGCGATCATGTGGCGCGGCACATCCCTTGCCAAACCATTTTTGACTGGCCAGTCGATGATCCTTGCTGGGAACAACACGCAACGCTTCGTCAGTTACCCGATTTCTGAGCCAGATGGGGCAACGGACCTTTCTCAGATAAACTGGATTGCAGAAAAGACGGTCGACCCCGCAACACATTTCGAGAAAGAGGATTGGAACCGCCGCGTTGACGTAAATCAGTTTGCCAGTGATTTCTCGGATTGGGATTTCGGCTGGATCGACGTCCCGAGCCTGATCGCTGCTGCAACAGAGGTGTTCGAGTATCCGATGGTAGACCGCGAACCTGTCCCACGTTGGACAGATGGCCCTGTCGTTTTGATTGGTGATGCGGCTCACGCGACATATCCGGTCGGATCAAGTGGTGCGACACAAGCCATTCTAGACACCCGTATTCTGGCGGCTGAACTACGCGGCCATGGCCTCGGGAGTGCTGCGGCAAGCGCTTTCGAAGCGCGCGTTCTCCCCATGGCCAATAGGGTCACGTTGGGCAACCGCTGCAATGGGGGGCCTGACGCAATCATGCAAATCGCAGAGGACCGCTGCAAAGGCGACTTTACCGTTCTTGATCGTGCCTTGCCCTACGACGAAAGAGCGGCTCATTCTGCTTCGTTCAAAAAGCTAGCTGGGTTGAGCTTAGAGGCGACAAACAACGCACCCGCTCTTTTGTAAGTCTCGAGATTGCGAGTTATGTAGTTGGACAGGAAATCGGAGTTATCGAAGTGGAACTGATCGATGGCCACCGCGCCATTCAACCTGCCGAGGGTATCCATGTTTGGGACGTTGATCCCTATTCTGATGCCAATCTTACAAACCCTAAAGGTCTCGTAGCGTTTGAGGATGACAAAACGCTCCCCATTTCGCTACTTTAAAACCAGCCCTGAGATCATTCGCCTGGCTGTTATGCTCTACGTCCGATTTTCGCTCTCGCTACGAAACGTTGAGGACCTGCTGCACGAACGCGGCATCGAGATCAGCCATGAGACGGTCCGGTTCTGGTGGAACAGATTTGGACCGATGTTTGCAGCCGAGATCCGCAGAAAAC